>OKSA01001698.1_pt1 | contig 19548 bp, 19 predicted proteins | sample 1601181 | NCBI WGS metagenome assembly OKSA01 (sample SAMEA3541538, study PRJEB24748) | human gut metagenome | biome: human gut; feature: human-associated habitat; material: faeces | place: China | collected 2012
TAAACTAGGTTCCACCAATTTTTCCAACCTAACATGCCTATAGCAGGGTATGATATGTAAATATGTTTCGCAAATATAAATATTCCGCCGGACATAATGCCGGTGAAAGCTTCATGACACCTTTATTGAGTTTTAAAAGGAATCTTCGTCTAATATAACACATATAAACTACTAGTTAAAAGTAAACCTGTAGTTTAAAATCGCTATGTTTTTGTGTATGCTCACATATGCTCAAAAACGGCTTATTTCCTACGTTTTTCACACTTTCATTGTGCATGGCAATATCATGACAAATCAATTTTTTGCCCCTAAATTGCCCCTAAAAAAACACCATATTGCTATGATGGGCTCTCTGTTCTACTTCAAAATCTCATTGACTTTGTTCTGGATTATAGTTGGATTATACCCCGCTGCCTTAAGCCTATTGATACGCTCCTGTCCGTTGCCCCAGCGGCCAGCGATCACCTCATGAGCAACCGCATTGATGATCTTGTCCTCTGACATCTGCGATGCCTTGACGAGCTTGTTTACGGCCGCCTGTACCTTATTGTAGTCATAACCAGCCTTGGTAAGCCTTGCCTTGCGATTAGCACCATTGCCCCACTTACCTGCCAGCACTTCCTTAGCAAGTGTATTGACGCTCTTCTTTGCTGTGGATGCAGATGTGGTCTTAGCCTTGCCAGCCTGCTTATTCCAGCTCGCCGCACTGATATAAGCCTTGTTGAGATCAAGGCTGCCACTGTAACCTGAGAGCTTACCAACGGATGTATACTGACGAATAAGGCAGTTATACGCCCCCTCATTCCATGGATGCTCCTGGTAGCCTGTCTCAACATAGTCTGGGTACTGAGCTATCCACAAGCCATATCCGGACTTTTTAACTGCATCCATGGCGCTCTTCTGAACATAGATTAGTGGTTTGATGCCAGTCTTTTTCTGTACATATCTGCACCACTTCAAGCACCATTCAAGATCGTTCTTGCCAAACTGAGGGTTGTTCTTCGCCTCCCAGTCAAGTACAAGGATTGCTTTGCCGATATACTTCTTTACATACGCAAGGAAGTGGTCAGCCTCTGCCTTGTAATCACCACCGTTGGCATAGTGATATGCCCCCAACAACTTCTTCCTGTTCAGGACCTTATCACAATGCGCTGTAAAATATCTGTTCTTGTAGTCTGTTCCCTCCGTCGCTTTCACGATACAGAAGTCGTATGGCACTTTGGCAAGGTCTATATTTTTATCCCCCTGCCATGCACTGATGTCAATTCCGTTCATTTTGATCGCCGCCTTTCTCATCGCTCTTTGAGGTTAATATGTCTATTGCTTTACTGATTACTGCCGGGAGTGGTATTCCCATGAGTCCGGCATTTTCTACGATGCTGATTGCCTCGTTTGCGATAAAACCTATGATTACTGCATCCCTTATATAATTTGAGCCGATGACTAAATCAAGCCTATACGCTATCAAGACGAATAAAAGGGACATGCCTTTTCTGCACAATCCCTTCCATCCTGCCTTGCTTTCCAAGGCACCTGTTTTAGTTTTTTTCGAGTTGTGGAAAACCCCGGCTACAACGAGTCCGCTTACATAGTCAATACACATAAATATGACTAATGTAACCAGTCCCGTGTCCCATCCGCCGAAAAATGTTGCCACGGCACCCCCAGCTGCTCCTACTGTTGTACATATTGTATTTTTCATATTTATAATTCTCCTCTCTAAAATCCTATCGCAACCGTAAATGACTTGATCTGTCCTGGTTCAAGCACCTTGCCTACTTCAATGATTGTATTTGTATCTATATACATACACTACACCCCCTGAACAAGGGATGCCGCTGGTCCTATTGAAATGACTACTAACTCTATCGATCCAGCTGTAGCTGCATTGTTGTATGCGTTGATCTGAAATTTGCATGACGTACCATCTATACCATCTAAAGTGTAATCATAGCCATAGTAATCTATACCCTTATCCTTTTTTTTGACAACTGCAAAGACACCGTTTGTTCCGGCTGGAACTTCAAATATCTGCATATCGCCACTGATTCCTGTGTTAGCATCAATAGTAGTCTTAATTCTTGACGTTTTGCTTATGACTCGGCCGGTCTTGGCTATCTTTGTGGTCTTTTCGATGCTGTCAGCGTTTCGTTCTACCCCAATCTGTGCTGCATCTGCTGCATCTGATGCTGACTTTGCAGCGGTTGCAGCAGACTGTGCACTTTTTGCGGCACTCTGTGCTGTATCATTAGCCTCTGAAGCAACATTTCCAACAGCCGCTACAGCCTGCTCCACTTCAGTTATATGCGCATTAACCTCTTTCACGATTCCATCCGCCTCTTCTTTAGAATATGTCTCACCGTGTGATACTTTATCCTTTAAATTCGACAATGATACACATATCTGTTCAGGATCTCCAACACTCAGATTATCTATCAATATAGACCAAAGCGGGAGGTCTGCTACTGCAGCTCCTGCGTTTATATCTCCTGTATATATTTCGGGGGCTACCGGGGTGCCACTTGATACAGCCGTTCCCTTGACGACTATCAATGACATACTCTCAATGCCATCAGCATCCATGTAGTATCTTGCAACTATAAGATCTATGCGCTTCTGCCCTGTTACTCCACTGCCAATTTTCAAATCTTCGTATTCGCCCGGAAGGATCCTTGCATGACATCCCTGATGTAATATCTCACAAGGAGTCACTCTAAGCGTGTTTGCATCTATCAGTAATGGTCTCTCACCAGATATGATACCGGACTCTCCCCATATGGCCTGATTCAACACTCTATCATCTGCGCTTGTTACATGCTGCTTTCCTGTCTTGCCTGTTACTATCTTCATATTTCCACCCTTTCCGCTACGACACCGAGTATTCAATGTCTATGCTATTATCATCTATTTTCGCTACGATATTTGTTATCTGCTTTTTAACGACTGCTCCTGTGATTTTCTCTGTGCCCCCAGTTATATCACCTATCTGCATTGACATATCCGGAAGTGTCATGTCAAGACTGTCTGCATTGAGCTCCTGAAGTCTTGCTATGCCTCCGGTTCTGAGTTCGTCAATACTGGAGGCTGAGCTGTAATCATACACAGCTGTGCGTTCTTTCATGCCTGTATATACTTTTGTATCTGTGATGTTTCCTTGGCTGTCCACATACAAATGCAGCACCTGACGATCTTTAAGCTCTCCTTGACCAAGGCAGATAAGATGATTATATCCGTTCTTGATCTGTGTGATATTGTAGTTAATATCAGACCTCATACAATCCTTATCTTCTGTATAATCGTAAGATGTAACACTGCTCATAGTCACATATCCATCTTTAATCACAAGCCTGAGAACCTTGTTCTGGGTGTTCAGTAACGCACATATGCCATCATAGAGACTCACATATCTGTTAAACTGAAATGATTGTACATTCCATGATTCGCCTGTCATCCTATATATGCTGCTAAGTCCAGCCTCTTCAATGAGGTTGTTGATCACTGCGACGGCATCGCCTGATACAACTCTGTAATCTTCACCCTGAGGTGGTTCGATTATCTTATCACACAAAATGCCTCTGAGATTCCGACCAGTATATCTAATCTCCCTGTCCGCAGTAACAACTCCAACATTATCAACTATGCCACCGTATTCAGTATTGTTGATATACCACCAAGAGCCGCCTTGCAGGATGTTGTTGTCCTGAGCTACTGTAATCTCAAAATCCTTATCTTTAGCAACGTCTACATCTGCACTGAAATTATGCAAATAGCCCTGCTCTATCCTTACCGGGTCCGTATATACAAGCTTTATGTCCACTTTGGCTCGCCCCTTTCGTGTATGATTGTTATATCAAAATCATAACTTCCATTCCACATCACACGATGATCGCCTGGTAATATCCTTTTAAATACATTGCTTTGCTTGTCTCTGTATCTAAACATATTTACAGTATCACCATCGGCTTTCACAAGCGTCACCGTAGATTTTGCGGTATTGACTATCAAATGCTCCCCGGCACTAACAATACATTTAACGCTGTAACAATGATTGTCTATATATATGACAGGATCAGCAGCACCGTTGTGTATATCTAATATAAAATTGCATGACTTCATATCATCAACACTGAGCTTACCTATGTGATCTGTCATCGGAGCATAGTCATAGTCATAGTCGTATTCATAGCCTTTACCATCTGTAGACGTATCTGGTATATACCTATAGCTATGTATCTCATCCTTTATCCACTCGTTGCTGTCTGCAACTACTTTGAGGGATATGTTAATTGTTGTACCGGTATCAAGATAATTGCTCTTGACGGAGCTATACACATAGCATTCAAGATAGTAATCACCTATATAGAGCTTCCCTTTCTGTTCTGCTATGATGTCTTTTTCACAGACTTCATACAGTCTATTCTTAAGATCGATACACTTCTTCTTACTTTCTGCCGATATAACAACAGGGATGGTCTTTGAGACCACCCCTGTTCTGAAATTTTCGGCACGGTTCCTGCTGCTGTCATATGTCCATTCATAATCTCTGAGGTCATTAGAATTGGAAAATAATCCCTTTTTGCCAAACTCTATAACTTCACCGAGATGATTCACATATTTAAGCTGTTCAAGCATTTCTCACCATCCTTCCGAACTCTCTGCCGTCAAGTTTCAATCTCACACCCTCTGTAAGAGCTGTCAGTATCCACTCATACATGTTGTCATCTATGTGTCTTATAATCTCCAGTATCTTATAAAGTACCTTCAGTGATTCCGAATCACCAGTCACTGCTCCACCTGTAGCCTCTGTCATATCCTCGGCTACCTTCTTGATCCAGCCAGTATTCTTCTCAAGTGGCACTACAGCCTCAGCTCCATTACCCTCAAGGATACCGACCTGACCACGCTTAAGCACACCACCTTCAGCAAGCTGAGGAGCATCAAGTTCATCTATCCTTGATATCGACACCTTAGGGATCTTATTCAAAATAGATATAGCCGAGTTAATTGCCCGGATAAAGCCGTTGATGATTCCTGTAGCCTTGCTCAGTATCGCATTGACCGCTGATGTCACAGCACCTTTCAGGCCGTCCGCTATTGCTGTTCCGACCTTGCTAAATATGTTCTTGATCTTTTGCCAGGTGGAGCTAAAGAAATTCACCATCGGTGAAAATGCATTCTTTATACCAGCCCAAGCCTTGCCAAATATATCACTGAACCATGTGCCCACAGCAGAAAAAGCACCCTTAATGCTTGACCATATTCCACTAAAGAACTCAGGTGCAGCATTCCATGCTTTCTTGATTCCCCTCCATGCAGCAGTAAATGATTCTTTACAGTTATTGATCACTGTAACTATCAACTTGATGGCAGCTTTAAGCGTCCCTGAAAGCATCTTACAATACCATTCAAGGATTGGTTTCAGCACATTTAGATAATCTTCCATCAGCATCGAAAGTAATTCCACCAGTGGTGGTAATATCATATTGATAAGATCTGTCAGTGGTGTGACTACCTGCATTACCAAGTCGATAATCGGTGTCAACATATCCAAAAACGGCTGTAACAATTCAAGTATAGGCTGCAAAATAGCCATCAAAACAGGCAGTAAAGACTGAATAATCTGAGTCACCGGCGGCAGGAGCATATTTATCAGGTTTGTAAGCGGTGGCAAGATCGTCTGAATGATCTGCATCATCGGTGGTAAAAGTAAATCAAGCAATGTTGACAATGTTGTCAGTACTGGTCCCACTAACTGCAGAATCGATGGTAAAATCGATGTCAGAGTGCTAAAAACAGAATTTAGAGCGGTTGATATCGACTGGCCCAATTCCCCACCTATGCCGGGCAGTAGTGTCTCTAGTATTCCGGGCAGATTATTGACCACCTCAGACAACAACGATGTCGCTCCCTGTATCAACGATGGCAGTAACTGCTCAATAAGAGGCGGTATGTACGGTGCCAGCTTCTGTGCAAGACTTGATATACCGGTAACAACCCTCGGCAGTGTATCGGCTATCCTTGGTACAAGATTATCTGCTACAGCCATAGCCGAATCAACAAGGTTGTTCATCAGCACTCCCATATCCTGAGATGGGTCAGCCATACCTATGAGCAGATTAGCCCATGCGGACTTCATCATGCCGATGGAACCCTGTATTGTCGTGGCTGCTTCTTTTGCGGTTGTGCCTGTTATATCCATGTTAGTCTGCACAACATGAATAGCCTCAATCATCTTATCGAATGACACACTATTGACGTTATCTGCTGTCACAGTCATGGTGTCACCGAGTACACCAGAATCATTGATAAGCCTTGCCATCTCAGATGCAGTACCACCATAACCAAGCTTCAAGTTGTCAAGCATGGTGTAGTTTTGCTTTGCAAATCCCTGATATGCATTCTGTATAGATGCCATATCAGTGCCCATCTTGTTGGCATTATCCGACATATCTGTTATGGCCAGATTGGCAGTTTCAGCCGCCTTTTCTGTGTCACCGCCCAATCCCTGAAGCAACGACGCTGAAAAGCTCGTAACAGTATCCATATACTCGTTCGCTGACAGCCCCGCCGTCTTATATGCATTATTTGCATACTCAACAACCTTATCTGAGCTGTCCTTGAACAGCGTCTCAACACCACCGACAAGCTGTTCATAGTCCGCATACTCGCTTACAGCTTTAGCAGTAATGCCAGCTATTCCAGTAGCCACAGCCGTTGTTGCGACCACTGCGACCTTTGCTGCCTTGAGCGCAAACTTGCCGATATTGCCAAACACAGAACTCATCTTTTTGCTTGTCTTCTCTGCCTTGTCGCCAGTCTCTTCAATTTTCTCATTCGCATCTTCATTTGATACTGCGATTCGTCCCAGTATCTTAAATACTTCCAAAAGGGTCTACCCCCTTTCCTCGATAATAAAAAATAGAGACACACGTTCTGTGTGCCCCTATGGTTTGAAATTCTCTATAATTGACATAGAATCCTTTATGGTTGCTTCAAGTTCGTCTCTGCTTTCAAATGCCCCTGATCTGGCCGGCTGTGAACTGCCACCTGATGTGCCATACAGCCTTGCCTTGAAGTCATTAAATGATATATTCTCCCAGCACTTATGGATATACATATCCCAGAGCTTATCATCATCGTCCAGACGCACAAACGTACATACAAACTCATCAAAGCTCTGATTGTCTATCATCGTATCAAGCAGAGTGTACGGATCCGCATATCTGTGAAATATCAGATCCATGAACTTGAGATAGCCTAGTGTATCTTCTCGTACAATCTTGAAACAACCTTGATAAAATCCGCAAAGCCCGGAAGAGTTACTGCATCCCATAACATCTGTGTGAACACAGAGAGGTCAAGATCTGCTACCTCATCCACTGTCATTCCTGACAGGTGTGACAGGCAGACAAATACCTCACGCTGACAGTCTGACAGCTTTATCAGGATCACATCTGCAAGCTCGAATGTAAGACCAATACCCACATTCTCAAGGAACTTCAATGTGTCCTCATCATCCTCGCCATCACCAGCAAGCTTCTCACGTTCTTTTGCAATGAGCTCTTTGAACCCATTGTCGCTGAATGAATCTTTGAAGTCCTTTACTCCCAGCTTACTGAACAGCTTCAGGAATGAAGCTATATCTGTTGCTTTGGGATTCCTAAGCGTATATGGTTTGATCTCCTGCACATCTTCTGTTGCCTCGGCATCTTCAACTACTTCTGCCTCTTCAACTACTTCATCATTCTCTACTGCTTCTATATCTTTGTTCTCTTTTATCTCGGTTGTTCCCATGATTATCTCTCCTTTTCTATTTATACCTTGAGCCTGATGAAATCAAAAAACTACTTAATTACTTTAGAGATAACAATCAATGGCAGGATTACTATACATCATATTTCATGATCCTTACAGGGATGCGTATAGGTGAACTCATTGCTCTTGAAGATGCCGACGTTGATTTAAGAATAAACACTATACACATAACAAAAACTTATTATCCTTCAACAGGATATGTTACATCTGCAAAAACAAGCGATTCGATCAGAGACATTCATATACAACCTGAATTACTCACACTCATCAAAAAGTTACGACTTTGGCGAAAAGAGGTTCTATTTGAAAAAGGTATTAAGAGCAACCTCTTCATGCCAAATTTAAAAACAGGCAACTACATGGTTTATTTAACATATAATAATCATTTAAAGGCCGCTTCGCTTAAATCTCTTGGAAGAGAAATAACGACACACAAACTGCGCCATACTCATGCGTCCCTTCTGGCTGAAGTTATGTCTGCAGAACAAATATCTCGTCGACTTGGACATCATGATGACAAAATAACGAAAGCCATATATATTCATGTTACTCAAAAGATGAAGCAGAAAGATAATGAAGCTGTTGACGCCATATCAATTATCAACTAAAAAAAAGACGACCACTCAGTTTTCACACTGAATGGCCGTCTTTTAAATTTTGCCCCTTTTCTGCCCCTATGAGTTATTTTCATAGGCTGCAAATGGCTTTAAAGCTTGATTCTCCTTAATTTTCTATCAAGTTGATGATAAACCTGTAGTTTAATTTTTAATTTCTTTGCCAACTTCCAATACATCTCCGAGTACAGTGAATATGCGTTCCAAATCCACAGGCTTTACGACGTGTCCATTCATCCCTGCAGAAAATGCCTTCTTCTTGTCCTCGTCAAATGCATTTGCAGTCATGGCAATGACTGGGATCTTCGCCCGGGCATCTCCCAGGCCTCTGATTATCTCTGTCGCCTGATATCCATCCATGTTTGGCATCTGTATATCCATAAGCACTGCAATATAATAATCGGAAGGTCTGCTTCTGAGCATCTCAATACACTGGACTCCATCAACCGCACGATCAACCAGAATCCCCCTTTCTCCAAGTAGCGTAACCGCAAGTTCGGCGTTGAGATCATTGTCCTCCGCCATCAGAATCCTCATGCCGCAAAGCCTGTCCGCTATGTTCTCCCAGCTCTGATCCATGCTCGTGAGCACTTCGGTGTTGGTTGCCACCGCAAACGTCAGCACGATTGTTGTGGTAGTTCCAACTCCCACTTTACTCTGCACATCTATGCTGCCTCCCATCATATCTACAAGCGACTTCACGATTGGAAGTCCAAGTCCTGTACCCTCCACTCTCGTCTCTGTGCTTGTTCTCTCTCTGGTAAACTCTTCAAATATATGAGGCAGATACTCTTCGCTCATGCCGATTCCCGTGTCCGCTACCGTAAATCTGTACGATGCACTGCCCTGATCTCCCTTAGATATTTGTTCAACCCTCACCGATATGTTGCCTCCATCCGGAGTGTACTTCACCGAGTTTCCAATTATATTGAGTAAAATCTCACGAACCTTCGTCTCATCATAACTTACAAACTCTTCAGTAACCTTGACAAGATAATCGCAGGACAGCTTTTTCCTGCTGATCTCCGGTTCAAATACCGCCTTGATAGACTCTGTGAGTTCCCGCAGATTCCCCACTTCTTCATTCAGTTCCGCTTCTCCGCTCTCTATACGTGCCATCTCCAACACCTGATTGATGATCGACAACAGAACAGATCCCGATGCGCTTATCTTGGATGTATATTCATTCACCTTATCCTTATCATCCGCATGATCCTTGAGCAGCTGTGCAAATCCTATGATGGCATTCATCGGGGTTCTTATATCGTGACTCATATTGAACAAAAACCTGGTTTTTGCCTCATTTGCAAGTCTGGCATTCTCCGCTGTCTTCTCGATTTCTGCCATATATGACTGTTCTTTCCTGTGTCTTATGGCGAACTGCCAGTACACCAACCCTATGAGCAATGCAACGACTAAGCAAAGTACATTTCCGAGCAGCAGCTGGTTCCCGGATACCCAGCCTTTTACCGGAACAATATCAAAATACCATGTATCATTTGGAACATCACAGTCTACCTCGATGTCATTCTTCAGCGATTCATCCTGGCAGCTGGCTATCATCGTCCTCTGCCCCTCTTCGTCCAGCTTCCTCCACACCTGATAGTGATAGCCGGCATCCTCCAGCTTCGATATCTCTGTCTCATCTATAAATCTGTCCCAATTCACAATAAGAATGGCAAATCCCCAGAATTCCTTGTCCTTCTGATCACCTGTCACATATATCGGATCAAACAGCAGCGCTCCCACGCCGCCCTGCGCAAGTTCGAATGGCCCCGCAATGGTATAATTGCCGCTTTCCCTGGCCAGCCTTGCTTCCCTGCTTCTTCTAGGATTGTTCAGCATATCAAGTCCAATCGCAGCCTCATTTCCTGCCATCGGGTACACCATATTCACAACCCCATCCTTTGCCAGTTCCACTGCACCAATGACATCATCATCATCCAACAGAAAATCGCCCAGTCTGTTAAATTCTTCTTCTTTTATATCATATCCCGACTCTATCATACTCTTTAGCATATCAGTCTTGGACAGATACTTGTCTATCTGCGAACCTAGACGCCTTATGGTAGACTCTGCTGTATAAGTCGCCTTGAGTTTCTCCTGATTCTCCGTGTTCAGGAGCTGAAGATGTACTACAGCGTTAACCACTATAAACGTCAGTACAGCTACCAAAAAAGTCCGCACCTTTATATTCGAATGGAACGAATGTTTTTTTTGTGTTTTTTTATTTTCTTTTGTGTTCTCTGCCTTTTTATCTTTTGAGCTGCCATGTGCACTCATATCAGAATCTGCCTGCGCATGTATACGTTGTGTCTTATCCATTCTATGTCCTCATGATCTTATAATTTGTATTATATCAAACGTTCACTTGTGCCAATTATATCACCTGCAAGCGCCCGCACACAACAAAAAGGATTAGTTGCCTCCAGTATATACTCTGGCTGTGTCCATCGAGAAAACTGCTCTACAACAATCCAGTTGAATGCTTTTCTGTTAACTGCATACTGCTTACCACCCTATAAACTCTGCCGTGCACAACACACATTTGGTTTACAAATGCGCCAAGCCGTGATAACATCAAAAAAAATATCAGGGAGGGTTACGTATGCCAAATATCGTATGGAAAGACAGAAAACGGACTTTATTCGGACTGCCTTGGTCATTCACCAAATACAGCCTGTCCGATGACAGACTATTTATAAGCACCGGATTCTTAAGCACCAAGGAGGATGAGGTTCGCCTCTACAGGATCATGGATATCTCACTTAAGCGTACACTCGGTCAGAGAATCTTCGGTCTCGGAACCATCAAGTGCTGTTCAGCAGACAAGACGCTCGGAGATTTTGAGATTAAGAACATCAAGAAGTCCAAGGATGTTAAAGAGCTTTTATCCGAGATGGTTGAAAATGAAAGAAATCGCAAGAAAGTCACAAGCCGCGAATTCATTGACCATGAAGATAGCGAATTCGATGACGGACACGACGACATGTAAATAAAAACAACTCACAAAAGCCGGGTATCCCTATTTTATAGAGATATCCGGCTTTTCTTCTGGCCCTTATTCTGATTACTTTTTAGTTACGGAAGCCAGCTTATTCTGACCTCTTTGAGCTGTCCTGTTGTATCGTCAAATTCAAATGTATAGCCGCTGCTTCCCATATAAACCTCAGAATCTACACTGTACTTGACTATCTTGCCATCTACTTCTGCATTCTCGCTGCACTTTTCAAGCAACTGATCCTTGGTGATAGTTGTAGGGAATGAGAAGTTCACCTGCTTTGCACCGTCAAGCATCATCTCACTGATCTCTGCATTCATGCTGGCATCATAATCCGGGTTTGGCACAAAAAGGTGTGAATACCTTACATATGAGAGAACGCAATCCTCCGCCTTCTGCTCACTGTCAGTAAAGTTGCCAAACATAAACTGCATCGTTACGTAGTCATTTATGTCTGCTGTGTATCTGTCAGTTTCGTAATTTTTATTTACATTGTTGCCACTGTTATTGAGTGAATTCTGCTCAAATGGTATACCGCCGTCTATAAGATCCTTCAAGGTGGACTCACCTAAAGTGAATTTCTTTCCATTATATACAAATGACCTATTGTCAAGATCTGCGTAATTCTCGCTGAGTCCCGATGCCAATGTGAAATCCTCATATACAGGCATCGTAAATTCTGTGGATTCCTCACTGTCATCACTGTAATCGGTTTCATCTGCATATGAACCATCAGATTCAGTATCACCTATATCCTCAGCCTCAGATTCCTCCTCCGTTGCCATTTCCATTTCGGTTACCTGCTCTGTTGACTCCGTCTCTCTGGTGGATTTACCATCATTTCCACATCCCACTATAGAAATTCCCATCACCACCGTGATAAGTCCTGCGATCAGCATTTTCTTGTTCCTCATATAATAATCCTCCTTAAAACCTAGTGGCTTTATTATTAAGAATGTCACTATATTTTATCAAGCCGTAATCGGTTGCAACGGGGCAACTATGGGTAGCAAACCGAAATCATAGGTGTTTTCGTCACTTTTTTGTAATCTATAGTGTTTATTTCTCCGTAATGTTCATGAAACTATAATAAGTGCCTCTGTCCATGGCATCCGGATTATCATCGGCAAATCCGCTGACTGTATATATGTTCCCATCCTTCAGATCAGCATATGCATTAAAATAGTATGTGATATTTTTCTTGCCGTCCTTTATATATAAGGTTGAATATGTGTAGTAATAAAATGTCACACCATTTACCTCACACTGACCTTCCTCTGTCACCTTTGATATTCCGGCCCTTGTCTTTCTATCTGCCATATCAGATGCTGTCATCCAGCTATACGGTACGATCGATGTCACGACCGTGATCTTATCACTGTCTGAATAGTATGTCTTACCTGACAAACCCTCATTCTGAAGGCTGTAATTTTCAGGGATTTCATATGACACGGTAGTATCTCCATTCACGACACTGTCCACTACTCCCGTCTCCATAGCATCGTTCTCCTGCCAGTATGCGCCTGTCATATCATTTGTCTCATCTGTGGGAACGGCCCCCACAACAATGGCCACAGCTTCATCGGAAGCCTTCTCATATACCTCGGCTCTCTCCGCCCCGCTCAGCGCATCTATATCTATCTCATCAAATCTTATCGAAGTAAAGAAACGCTGACCTTCCCCGGCATCACATATAAGCTGATAGAAATATGATCTATCGAACTTCGCACCTCGTTCATTTGCAAGACTTGCTATGTATCTGATATATTCCTTCCCCTGTATCTCGAACTTCTCAGGCTCCAGCTCCATCACATAACCTGCGTCCTCAATATTTTTCTTGCGCTGCTCTCTGTTGTCCCAGAAGTCCGCAATCGTCTTATCCTCCACATCGATCTGTATCAGATAATCATCACAGCTTCTTATGTTAAGGCAGCCACTGTCATGTATGATCGCCAGTCCTACCGGCTTCACAGAGAAGGCATATCCCTTGAACACTATATGCCATGGCTCTGTCTTATCGTCAGCTATTTTATTTCCATCCTGTTCAGTTTCACTTTTTTCTTCCGTCTTCTGCGCACTGTTCAGATCAATAACGCCCATAAACTCAAGAGCGACAAATGCAGCTCCCCCCAGTATGCATGCTATTACGATCGCGCAGACAATTTTTTTACATTTTTTCATCGGCTGTCTTATCCTCAAGTATGATCTGAAGTGTATCTTCTTTCTTCATCCTTCTTATCTCAAGCCCAATGAGGATCAGAAGAATAATAAACACCAGCACGACAAATGCTGCGGCAATTATGGTTGATGTCTTGTAATTCAGAAACAGACCATCACCGTCCGCCCCTGTGTACAACTGTATGTAATCTCCATCCCGTACCCCCGGTACATCAAGCCACACAGTATCCATGATCTTTCGGCCATTGTCATCAAAATATGCCAGATCAGCTTTTGTATACTGCTGATACACCTTCTCCACGCGCACATTTCCGTTCTTATCTGAATGGTTGGTCCACTCGTTCCTCACAAACAGCACCGCCACCACAATTACACAGAAAACGCATATGACCGCCATCACGCAAAATAATATTTTCAATCTGGCAAGCCTGCCTTTTCCCCTGAGATTCTTCAGATGGACAGCATTATTCGCTGAAGTCCCATCCCTGGACACCTCTTCCGGCGTCTCCGACTCCTCACCCTTTCCATATACAAGTTCTCCAACCTGTACATCCAGAATCTCACATATACACACAAGCCTGTCCAGATCAGGATACGCCTTATCCCTCTCCCACTTGGACACAGCCTGTCTGCTGACTCCCATCTTTTCCGCAAATTCCTCCTGATTCAGCCCGGCTTTCTTCCGGTACTCCTGAATCCTGGATCCTATAAGCAGCATTTGTTTTTCTCCTTTTCCCGAATATTCGGATTGACATTCATATTGTTAATAAGTTCTTTTAGAGAATTGGCAATTGGCTTATCTTCCACTTCTCCATCTACATCCATATTTTCCCAAAAAATGTTATGACTACTCACTTCATAGAGGACGTATCCGCCAGAATAACCAAGCCATCCTATAGGAATAAATTTTTTAATATCGCCTATCTCTTCCCAATCTTTAGCCATTGAAATCAAACTATTTTCATAGAATAATATCTCATCACTAGAATCTCCTTCCTTTTTCAAAACGGAAAATAATACAATAGATTCTTTAGTATTACAATATCCTCTAATACAAGGATGCCAAAACAGATTAATATAATCATTAATCTCTGTAGGTAATGTATATCCATATTTTTCTTCAAACACAGACAGATCTGTTTCATCTTTTCTCTTAATAAGAAATACTCCCTTATCAATTTCTTTTTTAATATCATCACAGATATTACTAAAATCTTCATTTGTGAAATAATTAGGATATTGCTTCGTTTTTTCAAAATAATTTTGAATAGCTCCTCTCATGTCTACATACCTCAATTTAATAAATTTTGTGATAATTCTTGTAGAATATTTCTTGCATTCATGGCACAGTAAAAGGTGTCAGGTGTTACAGATCCGCCATGAGAAGCCATTTCCAGATTGGTATGACCTCTATATCTATACCATCATATTCAAGATTTGTCTCTTCACTGTTAGTGATAAGGATGCATTTGGAATCAGGAATAAAATTGTTTAATTTGGCAAATGCACGGGTTTCGCGTTCTTTTTTGTCTATATCATCTAAAACTTGCAGGCTTACCTGTATGGCAAGGCTTTCAGAAGGTATATAGAAGTCTATTTCTACATTGTTTTCAAAGAAAAAAACATTTTCTACGCCATAGCGTCTGATAAGTTCAATCGCAACAAGGTTCTCCAATTGGGCCGATTTTGAATCCAGCAGCATAAGACCAAGAAGACCTGTGTCCATAAAATAGTATTTTGGCGATGTCTCTTTATCAACAAGCTTGGCTGCATAATTTTGCAGGGTAAAGAGAAGATAAGAGTCGGTCATGTAGCCAACGTAGTTTATGACTGTCTGCTTTCCTATGGCCATGCCGGTGCTCTTTAATATGTTGGTCAATCTGCTAAAAGACAGAGGTTTGGTAACTGATTCGGCTATTTTTTTGAGTATCAGTTTTATGGCAAAATCATTGGATATCTTATTTCTCGTTATTATATCCCCAAGATAGATAGTTTGATAAATGCTACTAAGAAATGCGCGTTTGTTCTTTATATCAACCAATTCGGGAAAAGCACCAAAGGTGACATATTCGTTGTACAGACTTAATACATCGGCTCTATCCTGGGTGCTGATCACATCAAGATAGTTTTTTTCTCTGTGATTGGCGGTAAGATATTCTGTAAATGAATATGGATAAACATTCATGATGATAAATCTTCCGCCGAGAGTAGAAGCAATTTCGCTGCTGAGCATTTTGCTGTCGCTTCCTGTGATGTTGATTCGGTATTTCATATCAGCTATCCGATGCACAAATTTTTCCCAACTGTTTATGTTTTGGATTTCATCAAGAAACAAATACAGCTTGTTAGCTGAGCCAGACATTTCAAGACCTATTTCTAAGATAGTATTTAGATCTGTAACCTTAATTTCTAAAAGACGCTCATCTTCAAAATTTACGTATACTATCTGTGAAAGGGGGACACCTTTTGATTCAAGTTGTTTTATCTGTTGGTACATCAGATATGATTTACCAGTTCTTCTGATTCCAACAAAGCAATAATTAACATTTTCTTCCAAAGTGTATTGTCTGGTTATAATGGTATTGTTAAGATAGATCTCTTTCTGATCTATTATTATCTGTTTTAAGGTGTCTCTATTCATGGCACAGTCCTCCCTTATCTAGAACAATCGTATAACATTTTTGTCTTATGCGCAAGACAAAAATATGGCGAAATTGTTTCCTATTAAAGATAGTATATACTGTTGAGAGGAAAATATTAAAAAAGCATACCCACAATGTTAAACCTTACCGATAGTGTCAAAATTCTCATTCACAATCAGCTCGCTTTCAATGTTATAGCTATCATCTTATGATCTGTAAGCTGCATATAATACTTATCAAGAACCTCTGCCTCAACAGATATATAAGAAGAATATCTAGCACTTGTGCAGGGAACAAGGATCTACCTGTTTCTTTATCGAGAATTTTTTTAGCTCTTCCAGTTTTTCATTGGTCCCAGTCGTGATATTTAGATTAACTGAAATACCTCCGCCTTCCTCTTTTACATCTGATTCCGCAATGGCCTTTCTCAATATATCAGGGTTCCTGATGTAGGATTGAAATGTGTACAAAAAATCCGGCAGGCGAACTCCTTGTTCACCTGCCGGATTTTTGACGTTATACTATATTCATTATTTTATTAACTTGTCATATCAGAATAATAACAATCTCCAAGGCCTAAAACACCTAAAAAAATCGGGTTTAACACCAGGAAACCTATCAGGAACATCAAACCATAGCCAAAGCTCTGGCACAGTTTGAAGTATAAATACAAAGTAACTATAGTTCCAACTATCGGAATAAATGTAAGAACACACATCCATCCTTTGTGTGCCCCGATCAAATATTCACACATTAAGTAAACATCGTACACGGGAATAAATGCCTTCCAGCCTTCTATTCCCATTTTTTCAAAGATCTTATACCAGCATATACAACTGAAAATTATAAGTATGATTGATAAAGATATGATGATAAAACCTGAACTGTCCCCGTACGCCATAATAAAATTCCCCCTATGTACTTATTTAGTCTTTCTCCCTTAGACGTATAAACACAGTTTATACAACGTCAATATAAAAGTCAATAAGTTATCATTAAAACGTTATATTAAAGTGTACCCTTTGTCAAGGACACTATGACTTTTCCTTTTCAGATTTCTATTTTATATTTGTTTGTTGCGTAGAGGCATCAAAGTGATGCCTCTGATTGATTGTTTTCACCTTTTGCTTTAGGGTTTAACAGTGGATAAATTCCTGTTGTCAGATATTGATAATATTCAACAGGTGACAACCTTGCTAAGTCCCATTGATAACGTTCTGTATTATAATATTCTGTCCAATCCCTAACTGCGTTTAATATCTCCTCATAGCTGTAGCACTCTGATAGATCTAATTCATCTTTCATATGACCAAAGAATGATTCCTGAGGAGCATTGTCCCAACAGTTTGCTCTACGTGACATAGACTGTCTCAGTTCGTTATCCTTTAACAATTGGATAAATTTAATGCTGGTATAGTGGGAACCCTGATCGCTATGTATTAATGTTTCTGTGCTTAAATCAGTTCCATGTTTTTCTATTAACTGCTTTACTGTTTCTAATACAAAATCAATTTCTAGTGATTCGCTGAGAACCCATGACAGAAGCTCCTTGGTACAGGCATCTATAATTGTTGACATATAGCACCGGGGTGCTTTTCCATTTATAATATACGTGATATCCGTTAACAGAATTTTTCTTGGTCCGTGTTCCTCGAATTCACGGTTTACTATATTAGGTGCGGTATATGCAGTTGCCATTGCTTTTGCCATTCTTCGATAGGGATTTGCCTTGCGGATAGGGCACTGTAAGTTGTACTTCTTCATCAGCCGCCGGATTTTTTTGATATTCATCACTATCGGCGGTTCCATGTGTAACAACCTCATATATATGCTACGGGCACCTTTATGATATCCTCGGTACTGGTATGCTTTCAGAATCAAAAGAAAATCCTGTCTGTCCCGTTCCTCCCTTTCCATTCGCTGGTTTTCTGTTGATAGATAATGGTAATATCCCGAACGGGATACTCCTGCTATTTCGCACATGGCAGCTACATTCAATAGATTATCGCTTTTTTGCATGGTATCATAAATAATCTGATACTTTGCATGTGCTGGTATTTTCATTATTCCGGAGCCTCCAGATCTAAAGATACAATTTTTTTTAGAAACTCTATCTCCTGATTTTTATATGCCAGTTGCATTTCTAAATATTTTATCCGATTTTCAGCCGAAAGATATCCGTTGCAACCCTGTGCATATGTGTTAAGATCTCGAAAGCCATTTCCCTTTTTTACTTCGTTTCCAATCATGGTTTTCAAACCATTTATCCTGGAATCCCCTAGGATATTTGGATCTATTCCAAGAGTCGAAACAATTTCACGTGGAAGCCTGCCCTTTGACAGTTCCTCCCAAAACAGTTTTTTAAATTCTGCCGAGAAATGTACAATGCTCGGTGATACATCCAGCACATATTTGCTATTTCTCAGTGTGAGCATTTCCTATTCTGTAAACTTTTTGTTTGCCATAATTTCCTCCAATTCATTTTTATTGTAATATCAATCTGAATTGGAGTCAAAACCGATTTTGTCCCAAATAAATGGTTTTATCAGCACCATGTCCGAAGTTAAGGGTTCCCTGTAAACTCATTGTCTAGATTTAAGGGTTTTCATTAAAACTTACTGTCCAATGGTAAGGGTTTTAAAAACTCAAACTGTCTAATCTATAGGGTACATTTTATTTTTACCCCTTCTTGCTGAAAATGTTGTATACTGTTAATCATAGAAACATCTCTTTCTTTTGGTTTTTGTTTTGTCAACTTAATCCTAACACAGAAATAGGTGTTTCTTTTTTATTTTATTTAATTTTCCTACAAAAATTTTACCCTAGCTTTTATAATTAATACAAAGTCTTTAAGGAGGAACATGCGATGGATAATTTAGATTTTGCACTTATCGGGAAAAGAATTAAAGAAGTCCGTACAGACCGCCATTTAACGCAAGAATATCTGGCTAATGCTTCGGATGTGAATGTTAGTCATATCAGCAATATCGAAACCAACAAAGTCAAAGTTTCTCTGACGCTTCTGGTATCTATCTGCAATGCTATGAATGTTACTGTTATTATAGTTCTCACCCATATCCAGTCCACACATCCTCTTAACCTGTGCAATGTAAGAAGTATGCACATTCACACCATACTTGTTCTTCACATATTCCTTAATCTTCGGATATGTAGCTTTTTCTTCTGGTGTGTAATTACTCTCTTCATCAGGCTTCATTATAACCTCAATCTTAGGTGTATCTTTTTTGAGGGATAATTTAACAACCGTTTCAACGGTATTACCTTTTTCCCACAAGAG
>OKSA01001700.1_pt1 | contig 19520 bp, 19 predicted proteins | sample 1601181 | NCBI WGS metagenome assembly OKSA01 (sample SAMEA3541538, study PRJEB24748) | human gut metagenome | biome: human gut; feature: human-associated habitat; material: faeces | place: China | collected 2012
TTTGTTTTGACAATAAATGCTACACCACTATCGTTAGATAGCAATGTATCGACTTGGGTGCCATTATCCAGATTATAAGTCTGATCATGATAAACATATATGAGTAAGTAATTTTCATCACCTTTATAAAATAACTCCTTTTTCCCTATAAGCTTACAGACGAATACCTGGCGTTCATCCACGACCCAGAAGATGTCTAATATTCTTTTGAGATTTCCTCTGTTATCTCATATATCTCTTTGAATCTTTCTAGCTCCTCCGGCGATCTGATCAGCATGATTTCTTCGATTTTTCCGGTCCGTATGTCTTTGAATCCTGCTACTTCTTCCCCGGTACAAATGCTTGCACGAATAACTGGTTTCATATGTTCTCGGTCATATGTTTTTTTCACGATTTTCTTTTTGAATAATCCCATGCTTCATCCTCCGAATAATTACAGTAACAAGATCAATTATTTAATTTCTGGAACATTTTTCTGCATCGATTGCCAGTACAAACATCAGCGCATCCAACGCATTTCCTGGATCCTGCACATCAATAACATATGTATCAGTCATATGAAACAATTCTTTACTAACCCGTGCAATTGAATAACCGCTTCGATCAAGAATGCTATAGTCCCATTCCATAATGGTTCCATCAATATGCCATCCATTGTAATCAATATTATAATGTGGCGTCAGGAATGAGAATTCTTTGCTCAGGCATCCAATATAACTGCCGTTTTTATAAATCTCAAATTTAGGAAGAAAAGTAAGTACTTTCTGAACAACCATTCCTACTTCATTTCCATAGGCATCATAAATTACAAGTTTATGTCCCCAGGACAACTGACCTTTTACTACATAAGCAGTGTTGCCTGCTTCATCATAGATATCATAGCTGTCAAACCATGAAAACAGCCTTTGTTTAAACAATAACTTCATAACTTTTCACCACTCTCTCCAACAGATATAATTGGTTCTTTACACTTCTTCGATATTGGCTACGTGGATTTTTCCATCAGGTTGTGTATGGCTTTTCCATTGTTCTTTTGTTATGACATTTGTATGGCCAACTCTTACCTCATTAAGCAATGGTACTGGAACCTCATCGCAAGTATGATGATAAATAAATCCAAGTTTCTCCTGTACTCTTTTGGACTTTTTATTTCCGTCATAATAGCCACACCATATTGTAGTCATTTCAAGCGTTTCAAATCCTCGTTTCATAAGCGCATATGCCGCTTCTGGCATATACCCTCTGCCCCAGAATGGTTCTCCCAACCAGTAACCAAGTTCACATTCATCATCTCTATCTGTCATATCTGTATGTCCGTTTAGTTTTAGTTCAACAGCTCCTATTGCAACATTATTCTCTTTTTCACAGATTGCATAGCATTCTGCTCCGGTGAAAACATTGTCAATAACATATTTACTTGATTCGATATCCTTGTGAGGAGGCCATCCGGCAATTGGCCCTACTTTTGGATTTTTTGCATAAGTAAACAAACTTTCTGCATCATCTTGCGTCCACTTTCTTAAAATTAATCTTTCAGTTTCTAGTATCATTTTAAAATATATCCCTTCAGTATTCAATTTCGATTTATCCAATTAAGACAATTCTTTAGGTTAGAATCGATGATGGGGTAAACGAAAAAGCAGTTTTGACATTTCAGTGAACTGCCCCTTCGTTTACTCCATTTTCGATTTGACCTAATTGAACAAAGTGAGCGTCCGAGTAGATACTACCTATGGACTTTTAATCTTTTGTTCTTATCCATGATTATACAGGATTTCCTATGCAGACGCTACAGAAATCAAGGATTTTCAGATAAATAGATACAACAATAAAACCTCAGGATTTTGAGGCTTAAAAAACATATAAAAGATTTGGATTTTAACACCTTTGCGGTATTCTCAGTTGTGGTTTTCCAAGATGTCCACCGCAGGATTTACATACACAGATGTTTATCCCGTATAGCTGTTTCGGTATTTCCGGCATTTCCTTATCCCTGAGCTTTGAAAGATATTTTTTGCATCCGAGAAGATTCCGGCATAAAGTGAGTTTTTTGTGTTTGCTGCGGGAACATAGAAGTCCATAATGCCGGATCCTGACAAAACGTCTGGGGGGCACATGCATCAGAAAACGCCGTATAAATTCAATGCCGGAAATGGTCAGTTCCTTCCATTGTCCTTCTTTCCGGTAATCCTTAACAGAAAAAGTAACATTTTCATCATCCATATGGATGATGCGGTGATTGCTGATAGCGATCCTATGGGTATACTTTCCAAGGTAATCAATCACAGATTGTGCACCGTTAAAAGTTTTCTTACAGTAAGGAACCCATTCTGTGTCATAACAGGAATCTATAAGTTCTTTGAATTCATAATGATTACGGTATTTTTCTGCTGTTCCATGAAACTCAAGCTGATCTGTATTCCAGAGATTTTTCAGTTCATCCATATATTTCCCACGAAATACTTTGGAGATAGCCCATATAGGGAGAAAAAACTCCGTACCATTATCTTTCCACTCATTTTTCGGTGTCAGTCCACCGCCGAGCAGTATCATATGAATGTGAGGGTGGAAGTTCATTTCAGAGCCCCATGTATGAAGGATGCAGATATAACCAACGGAAGCTCCAAGGTGCTTTGGGTCTGATGTAAGTTCTTGAATGGTAGCAGAGGCTGCATGATAGAGCGTGTCATATAACAGTTTCTGATTACTGTAAATGACTGGGTTCAGAATATCAGGGACTGTAAACACCAGATGGAAATAAGGTGCATCAAGTACATCTTCCCTGCGGGCATCCATCCACATTTCCTTTTGGACTGCCTGACACATGGGACAACAGCGGTTACGGCAGGAATTATAATGGATCTGGACAGCACCACAGTCTTCACATACACTGATATTTGCACCATAAGCTCCTGTTTTACAGTTCAAGATGTTCCGGGCAGTTTTTGCCTGTTCCGGGGATGGAGAATACTTTTCAAGGTATGCTGTATAAAAATGTCGAAAAATATCCTGGACAGTGGGTTTATTCATGGTCAGCACCATCTTTCCTGTCAAAAGGGCTTTGAATGCCCATGAGGGATTTGTTGCTGACATGAAGATAAACTTCCGTAGATTTCGGATCACGGTGTCCAAGCAGTGCTTGAATGTTATGCCGTTCTATGCCCTGTTCCATCAGATGGGTTGCAAAGCTATGGCGGAGACAGTGAGGGGTTGCTGCCTTTGGAAGTTCTGCATCAGCTACTGCCCGTCGCATTACCTGTTCTAGAGTACTGACTGTTAGATAATTACCGGTAAATTTATTCGGAAACAGGATGCCACGGGGACGACCTTTCTCAAACCAGTATCGTGTAAGGATATCCAGACAACGTTTGGAGAGAATGGTATAACGGTCCATTCTATTCTTGGTATCCCGGACATGGATCTGCATATTTGAACGGGAGATATCGTCATAATGAAGATGGATCACTTCAGAAACTCTCATACCTGAGGAATACATGACTGCGAACATAGCCTTATATTTGATATCATCAACAGCATCTAACAGGCGGTCAATCTCAGAGGCAGTCAGTACAGTAGGAAGCTTATGTTCCAGGATCATACGTGGAACTGTGATGTCATCCCAAAGGATATGCAGGACATTTCGATAGAAAAAACGGATGGCAGAATTGTAAAGATTCAGAGTTGTGGCTTTCAGTCCTTCCTCTTTTTTCGCAAGCAAAAAAACCCTGACATCCTGACAGGTAAGTTCTTTGGGATTCTTATTCTGATATTTCAGAAAGTAAGAAACATAGTTTTTATAGCAACTGATGGAACGTTCTTTGAGGTTACGGATTTTCCCGGCTTCCTCAAGTTGTTCTAAATATTTTTCATACATAATAAAATCCTCCATATAAAATCAGTAGTTATCAGAAACACTGCTTTATACGGAGGAGCATTGGGGTCATAAAACCGCTTGCCAACCAAGTGGAAGGGTGGTATTCTTTTCATAGGCAGTGGAGAGGTCGATCCTGTTTGATTGTTATTTTGTGGTGATTTAACAATACTACTTTTAGGACTTGCTTTCCACTGTTTTGTTATAGAAAACAGAAAATCGCTATGCCACAGCCTTGGCAGGCCATCGCGTAGCGATTTTGTTCAATTAGAATTTAACTGTGTACCTTAACTAAATGACATTGACCTCTGAACAGTAACAACTATTTAAATCTGATGTGGAGTTATTAGTGTGGCGCTTGACAGTAGTTTGGATTTTGAGTAAAGTTGTATTAAAACAGTGAGAAAGAAATGGATATTTATTATGACTATCATAAAAGAAATTGCAGAGATGGCTGGAGTTAGTATGACAACAGTCTATAATGTACTTCATGGAAATGTAAAAAAAGTATCGAAAGCAAATATGGAAAAAATACAAGCTTTGCTAGATGAATATCACTATGTACCGAAAATGGGACTGAGAGCTTTGAAAAATAACAGTTCTAAGATTATTGGAGTGGTAATTCATACATCTCGTTATTATGAGAATACAGTTATTTCAGATACTTTTTACAGTCATGTTATTGGTGCGTTGGAAGAATCTCTTAGAAAAGAAGGATATTACATGATGCTATATGCGGCGGAAGATTTGGAAGAAATCTTTCATATGTCATTAGCTTGGAATGTAGACGGATTGATTGCGATTACATTTAAATATCATAACTATATTAAATTGAAAACATTGATAAACAAACCGATAGTTGCAATTGATTTAATTGATAAAGAGGCAGAAGATTATGTTAATGTAGGTCTTCAAGATGAAAATGGTGGTTATATAATGACCAAATATCTTTTAGAAAAAGGATATGAGAAAATTTATGTCTGCGCAAGAAAGAATGCCGGTGTGGATCATGAACGCTGGATGGGATATCGAAAGGCATGGGAGGAAGCAGGGAAAAGCTATCTGACAAATGATTTTATTTCACTTAATGAAACTGAACAAGATAGAAATAAAAATTATCAGATGATGATGAAATTTATTGGAAAAAAGACAGCGTTATTTTTCTTGTCAGATATGTTTGCAGTTGAAGCAATCCATTATTTTCAAAAGCAAGGTGTTATAATTCCAGATGAGCTTGGAATTGCAGGGTTTGATGGAAATATATTAGGAAAATATTGCTATCCAAGACTGACAACGGTATATCAGGATGTGACAGAAAAAGGAAAAACAGCTGTAAAAATAATGATAGATATTCTTGAAAATCGATTAAAAAGTGGACTGGATGTGAAACAGCCAGTTACATTGATCAAAGGAAATTCTGTATAAGTGTAGATGAAAGAATCAAGGTCTTTGACTGAATAAATAGATGAGTTAAAACTATTTGTTCAGACAGAGGCTTTTTTTAGATATTTTTCTCGGTAATGAAAATAAGTAAAACAAAAATAAAGATGAATAGTAAAAAAAGGTTTTATATAAAATGTACACAAAAAACGGGGAATAGCCTTGTGTATAAAGTGGGTTTTATATAAAACCATTGAAAAATAATTATGAAGTTGTTATAGTATGAAATGTAAAGAGAAGAATCTTCTGAAGAGTAGGAGGTAATGAGATGAAAAAATCAAAAAAGGGGTTTTGGATATTTATATGTCCAGCATTATTTGCATTTATAGTAGTTCAAATTATTCCGACAATTATGGGAATTGGTTATTCATTTACAGATTGGAATGGAGTCGGAAAGACAAAGAATTTTGTGGGTTTGAATAATTATATAACTACACTCACAAATGACACGCAATTTAGAAATGCGTTTTTGTTTACGTTTCTTTTTTCGATTTGTGCGGTGATTACAGTCAATGTAATTGGATTTGCTTTAGCAATGCTGGTAACACAAAAAATTAAGGGATCAAATCTATTAAGAGGAATCTTTTTTATGCCGAACTTGATAGGTGGAATTTTATTAGGATTTACATGGCAGTTTATTTTTGTTCAAGTATTTGAAGCAATCGGAGAGAAATTACAAATAGGCTGGCTTCAAGGCTGGTTGACGAATCAGAAAACAGGATTTATAGGATTATTAATTGTTGTGACATGGCAGTTATCCGGATATATGATGATGATTTATATAGCTCAGATCCAGAATATACCAGATTCAGTTTTAGAGGCGGCTCAAATTGATGGGGCAATTGGTTGGAATAAATTAAAATCGATTATTTTACCATTGATGATGCCAGCGTTTACAATCGGATTGTTCTTGTCAATTTCAAATGCATTCAAGTTATTTGATCAGAATATTTCTCTGACAGGAGGAGGACCAGTAAATAGTACTCAAATGTTAGCTTTGAATATTTATAATACAGCATTTGGTGAAAATAGATTTGGATTAGCACAGTCAAAAGCAGTTATCTTTATGATTGTGGTAATGGTAATTTCCATTATTCAGCTTACAATTACAAAGAAAAAGGAGGTAGAGGCATAATGCAAAAGAAAAAATCAATAAATAAGATGTTTCTTACAATTATAGGAATATTGCTTGCTATTATTTTTGTGGCACCAATATTGATTCTTGTAAACAGTTCTTTTAAGACATTACAGGAAATATATATTGATATTTTAGCTTTGCCAGAACATTTCTCATTTCAAAATTATCTAAAAGCGTTTGAAAAAATGGATTTTCTTCATTCGTTGATAAATTCACTGGCAATTACCTGCGTTGCAACAGTACTGATTTTGTTAGTATCATCTATGGCAGCATGGGTGATGGTCCGTTACAAAACAAAAGTAAGCAAAGTATTATTCATTGTATTTTCAGCAGCACTTTTGATTCCATTTCAATGTGTAATGCTTCCACTTGTTGATGTGATGAGTAAATTACATTTAATGAATAGACCAGGATTGATTTTTATGTATATAGGTTTTGGATGTAGCATGTCAATTGTCCTCTTTCATGGTTTTATTAAAAATATTCCAGTTGAATTGGAAGAAGCGGCAACAATCGATGGATGTAATATGTTTCAAACATTTTTCTTGATTGTACTGCCTTTGTTAAAAGGAATTATGGCGACTGTTGCAGTGATCAATGTAATGTGGATTTGGAATGACTTTCTGCTTCCATCACTGATTATTAATAAAAATGGAATGCAGACATTACCATTGCGAACATATCTCTTCTTTGGTCAATTTACAAAAAAATGGGATTTGGCGACAGCAGCACTTGTACTTTGTATGATTCCAATTGTGATCTTTTACCTGAGTTGCCAAAAACATATTGTAAAAGGAATTACAGCCGGAGTTGGTAAGTAAGAGAACTGGAGGAAGAATTAAATGCAGAAGGAATGGTGGAAAGAAGCGGTAATTTATCAAATTTATCCACGAAGTTTCAAAGATAGTAATGGAGATAAAATTGGAGATATTCCGGGAATCATAGAGAAATTAGATTACTTAAAGGATCTAGGCGTAGATGTAGTTTGGCTATCTCCGGTATATAAATCACCGAATGTAGATAATGGATATGATATCAGTGATTATAAGAGTGTGATGGAAGAGTTCGGAACCATGGAGGACTTGGAATGCCTGATTAGAGAGATGCATAAACGAGATCTGAAACTGATGATGGATATCGTAGTAAATCATACATCTAATCAACACGAATGGTTTAAAAAAAGCTGTCAGCCAGATGAAGATAATCCTTATGCTGATTTTTATATCTGGAGAAAAGGAAAAGATGGTGGTCCTCCGAATAACTGGGGTTCTTTTTTCGGTGGATCGGCCTGGGAATACTGTGAAGCAAGAAAGATGTATTACTTGCATATGTTTGCCAAGGAGCAGCCAGATTTAAACTGGGAGAATCCAAATGTCCGACATGAAGTAGAGCAGATGATGAACTGGTGGATGCAAAAGGGTGTGGATGGTTTTCGATTGGATGTTATTAATCTGATTGGAAAGGATCAAAAATTCCCAGATGGTAAAAAGCAGGAAGGCGAGTTATATGGAGACATGATTCCATTTACTCACAATATGCCACAAGCTCATATTTATATAAAAGAATTAAATGAAAAAATATTTTCCAAATATCCGATGATTACAGTCGGTGAAACGTTGGAAACAACAGTAGAAGATGGAAAAAAATATTCAGGATTTAAAGAACATGAGTTGAATATGATTTTTACTTTTGAACATATGAATGTCGATAATGGTTCGAATTCGAAATGGTCAGCAGAAAGATTCAAATTGAGTAAGTTAAAATCTATTATGAACAGATGGCAAATGGGATTGCAAGGAAATGCTTGGAATAGTTTGTACTGGAATAATCATGATCAGCCAAGAGTTGTATCAAGGTTTGGAAATGATCAAGAATATTGGGAAAAATCAGCTAAAATGTTAGGTACTTGTCTTCATATGATGCAAGGAACTCCATATATTTATCAAGGTGAAGAAATTGGAATGACAAATGACTATCTAGAGAAGATAGAAGATTATGAGGACATTGAATCTCTTACTTCATATTATCAGAGAACAGAAGGGATGGGAGAAGATCCTGAATATATGTTCAAATGCGTGCAGAAGAAGAGTAGAGATAATGCGAGAACTGCGATGCAGTGGGATGATAGTGAGTATGCAGGGTTTGGTGATGCAGGATGTTGGTTTACAATTAACCCTAATTATAAGACTATCAATGTGAAAAATCAGATTAATGATGCGGAATCAATTTATAGTTATTATAAAAAATTGATTCAACTAAGAAAAAATTATCCAATAATCGTATATGGAGATTTTCATCCTCTTTATGAGGAAAGTGAGAAAAATTACTGTTATATTCGCGAACTTGGAAAAGAAAAATTACTTGTATTATGCAGTTTTTCAGAAGAGGAACAGCTTGTTGAATTACCAGATGAATTTTCTGGACGTAAAGGTATAACTTTAATTTCAAATTATGATAAATTGATTGATTTGAATAATTGCATAGAAGATGAGAAAACAGTTTTACTGAAAGCATATGAAGCGAGAGTTATTTATTACAATTAAACATATAAGGAGGAAACAAAAATGAAGAGAAAAGTAGTGAGCGTGATCTTGTGCGGAACAATGGTTCTTGGAATGGTGACAGGATGCGGAAGTAGCAAAGGCGGTGACAGTGGAGATAAGGTTACAATCAATCTGTATCAGAACAAATCAGAGATTTCAAGTCAGCTTCAGGAAGCCGCTGATAAGTATACAGAAGAAAATCCAAATGTAACAATAAATGTAGAGAGTATTCAGGGAAATGATTACAACACAAATTTAAAAGCAAAGTTAATCAGTGATGATTCTGTTGATATCTATGCACTAGGTGATAATATTACAAACATGACAGATTATGTAGAAGATTTAAGTGATCAGGAATGGTTGAAAAACGCAGTAGATGGAAGTTTGGATGATGTAACACTGGATGGAAAAGTTTATGGAATACCGGTTAGTGTAGAAGGATACGGATTAGTTTATAATAAAGAAATTTTTAAAGATGCGGGAATCGATGCCTCTACATTGACAAGCTATGATGCGATAGATAAGGCGTTTGCTGATCTTCAGAATCAGATTGATTCTGGAAAGTTAAAGGACAAGTATCCACAGCTTGAAGCTGTTGAAGAATATGCTGCAAAGGAAACTTGGATTCCAGGACTTCATACGTTGAATGCGCCTTTGGCATGTGAGTATTCAAGTGCAACAGAATTAAGAAATTCAGATCAACTTGGTTTGAAATATGCAGATTCATTAAAGGCTCTTCTTGATTTGGAAACAAAGTATACTACATCAAAAGATGATCTTTCCAAACTAAATGCAGTGGATTATTCAAGTGAAATCGGAGGAGGTCTTGCTATCGAACGAGTTGCGGTTGTACAGCAGGGAAATTGGATTGGACCAGAATTGAGTGGAATTGATGAAGAGGTGGCAAATAAAATGGGAATTCTTCCGATTCCGTTGAAAGGGGTAAAAGAAGATTGCATTCCTACAGGAATTTCCATTTATTGGTGTATAAACAGCCAGTCAGGTGATAAAGAAAAAGAAGCATCTAAAGAATTCTTAAAATGGCTGTTTCAGTCTGACGAAGGTAAACAGATCGTTGTAAATGACTTTGGTTTTGTTCCGGCATTCAACAATTATGATGATGTTGAAATCACAGATACGTTGTCAAAAGAAGTAAAAAGATATATTGATGAAGGGAAGACACTTCCATGGGTAATGGGAGGATTTCCTTCAGGATATGAACCAAAAGCTGCAGCAGATTTCCAAGGATATTTCAGTGGAGAATATACATTTGATCAGATGGTAGATCAGTTGAAAGCAGATTTTGTTGAATTAAAAAAATAAATTTAAGAAGTGATAGAAAGACAGGCATTCATCGGAGCTGGATGAATGCCTAAAGGTGTTAAAATGGAAAAATACAGACCGAAAATACATTTTTCAGCAGAAGATTATATTATAAATGATCCGAATGGATTGGTATATTATAAGGGTGAATATCATCTTTTTCATCAGTATAATATTAACGAGCAGATTTATTGGGGACATGCAGTAAGTAAAGATTTAGTGCATTGGAAGAGACTACCTAAAGCTATTGCGCCAGATAAAATTGGACAAATCTGGTCTGGTAGTGCAGTTGTGGATGAAGAAAATCAGCGAATGGTAGCATTTTTTACTTATAGTGAACATGAAACCAAAAGGCAAAGTCAGGGAGTAGCGTTTAGTTATGATAAAGGGCGTACATGGGAAAAATATTCTGGAAATCCGATTTTAACAGATTCAAGAGAAGATTTTCGAGATCCAAAAGTATTTCGCTATGAAGAAAAGTGGGTTATGATTCTTTCAGGTGGAGATTGTGTACTTTTGTATGAATCAAAGGATTTAATTCATTGGAATCAAATATCTTCTTTCAAAGGAAATCAAGAAAGTCATACGGGGGTATGGGAATGTCCAGATCTTTTCCCAATGATAGTTGAGACAACAGAAGAAAAGAAATGGGTTTTAACAGTAAGTGTTAATGATGGATCTCCAGCAGGTGGAACAGGAATGCAGTATTTTGTGGGAGAATTCGATGGTCAAAAATTTATAGCAGATTCAAACCAAGAGAAAGGTCTTTGGATAGATTATGGAAAAGATTTTTATGCTGGAGTTACGTGGAATCATGTACCTAAAGACAGAAGATTGATGATTGCATGGGCTGATAATTGGCAATACAGAGATTATCTTCCAACAAGTCCGTTCAAGGGTCAGATGTCTTGTGTCCGTGAATTGAAATTAGTGCAAAAAGAGAAAAAATATATTTTAAAGCAATTACCTGTTAAAGAAATGGAGTGTTTAAGAACAAATAAGCATGAAATGAAAAACATAAAGATGGGAGCGGATGAAGAGTGGACGCTGTGCGATAAGAAAGAAGTACTAGAACTAGATATATCTTATCCGATTGAAAAGATTCATGCGCAAACGTTTGGAATTAAAATTTCAACAGGAAAAAATCGACAATTTGAAATTGTATTCTGTAAAGAAGAACAATGCTGTTTTGTTGATAGAACAACAACAGGAGTAAATCCTCATGATAAATTTGCAGGAAAATATAAAGCACCTGTAGATTTTACACAGGAGTTTTTAACGATAAAACTTCTAATGGATGTTTCTCAGAGCGAATTATTTATTAATAACGGAGAGGTTGTTATGTCAAACTTACTTTTTCCGGAAGATTTTTATAAAGTTAAATTATTTGCAACAGGAGGAGATTTGGTAATTGAAAAAAGTATAATTTATGAGATGGATGAAATAATGAACCACTCGTTGGACGGGGATCTGATTTGAAGGAAATTGTTTATAAAAACATTCATCTGAAGTTGTTTGTATCCTAATCTACAAACCCTCTTACATATACAAAAGATGGAGGGGTAAAATACAGGGTGTGAGAGAAAGATTTTTAAATTAAAAAAATAAAAACGGATTATCCGTTGATAAAATATAGAAATGTGGATATAATTGAAGTAAAAGAAAAATAACCACGTAAAATCAGTTTTTAAATTGGAGGCGTTATATGAAATTATTGAGAGTTACCGCACAAGGCTTACCATTGTTTAAAGAGAAGCTGGATTTATCTTTTTATGCACAGCAAAGAGTTGCGGAAGAAGATAAAGTGAATTTGTATTCCTTGTTTTCAAATATATATTTAAATCCGGCAAACGCGTTTATAGGAATCAATGCCTCAGGAAAGACCTCTGTATTAAAGGTGCTTCTTCTTGCGTTGGGAATTATAAACAACGAACCAATCAATCACATGAATACGAAAGATATATTAGGAAATACAAAAAATGCTATTTTGAATGTGTATTTTTATTCGGAGACTACAAAAGAAATTTGCAGACTGGAAACGGTCATAACATCTAAGAATACGAAAGTAGAAGGAGTTGTGTACAGTATTGAATCAGAATCATTATGGTCAAAAAAAGCTGAAGAAGTAACAACTCGTAAAGCTATGCTGGATTTTGAGGAGAGAGAACCAGTCATTGTTCGAGATGAACAGGAAAGCTTTTTGTCAGATGATGTTAGTATTATGATCGCATATAATAAAAAAACTGGTGAACATATAAAAGTAGTCAGCATGTTACTTTTCACCAATGTGAATGTGTTACCATTTTCAGAAGGAATTCCGGCTGAGGTTATTTCCTACCTGGATCCAACAATTGAAAAATTAAATTTTGAAGAAAAAAATGAGAAGCCAATTATACATTTAAAATTTAAAGGAAAAGAAGAGATTGTATTGAACAATCCAATCGAATTAAATAATTATCTCTCGTCAGGAACCGTAAAAGGAATGATTACTTTCACTTTGGCACAAGAAGTTCTGAAAGATGGAGGCTACCTGATTGTTGATGAGATAGAGAATCATTTCAATAAAGAAATAGTAAGTACTCTGATTCGTTTCTTTATGGACGGAAAAATAAATAAAAATGGTGGTATGCTAATCTTTTCCACTCATTATCCGGAGCTTTTGGATGAATACGACCGTAATGACAGTATTTTTATTACTAGAAATAGAGATGGAATTACAGCAGAGAATCTTTCCAATATTCTAAAAAGAAATGACATTAAGAAAAGCGATGCTTATCAGAGTGGATTTCTGGAAGGAACGACACCTACTTATGAAGCTTATATGCAGTTGAAGAAAAGTATAACTGCATCTCTGAAATAGGAGGTGCAATATGGAACTGGCAAAATATAAAGCGTGTATATGTGAAGGTGCTGCAGAAAATGCAATTATGGATATTCTTCTAGATGAAGAATTGCTTGTATTTTCGAGAGAAGAGATGCTGGAGGAGTCAGTAATTCGATGTAGGGACGGCAAAAAATTTGAACAGAAATATTTGAGAAAAGGATTTGCGGAAAAGATATCAGTAATCAGAATATTAGATTCAAGAAGAGAAAAATTTAAAATTGGTAAAGCATATGAACATAAAATAGATGTTATCAATGTGATTACTGCACCGGAAATAGAAATGTTGATTATCTTTGCTGAAAATCAGTATAAAGAATTCAAAAAATCAGGGAAAAAACCAAGTGATTTTTGTAAGGAAAATCTTAGAATGTCTGACGTAAAATCATATGACTACGTGTTTAATTATTTTTCTAATTCTGGGATTCTTGTGGAAGCAATAAAAGAGTATCATAGAACAGCTAAGATTCCAAAAGGTGAATATACGCTGATCGATTTGTTAAAATAAAAAAATTGCCTGGTTCAGAAAAATAAAAGATAATTCAAGATGCGGAAATCCTTAAAAAATCAAGGACTTCCGCACTTTTTTGTTTACAGAAAAATAATTTTGTAATCGCATACGCCAAATAGCAGAACACTAAGACGGAATCAATACACATGCACAATATCCGCTGGCAGGTTGAAAACAGTAGATGGTCAGAGTCTTGTCGATTTCCGGACTATAATCCTGCAGGATATGTTTATTGCCGTTTAATGCTACATCCGCATAAGTAACAAGCCATTTTTATCCCCATTTTCAAAGACTTCATAAAAGGAATGATTCAACATTTCTGAAACGGGAACGCCCTCAACAATAGCCATTTCATCATTACAGTAACGGAATACAAAGTCTACACCATGTCCCTCCGCATCAAATACAAGTTCAATAATACAAAAAGCAAGTGGCATATCATTGAGAAAGCTACAGCTATCAAATAATTGAAGTGAGCTGTCTTCTGAAACCTCCGAATAGTTTTCTGCACATTTAAACCAAGGGACTTACGGATTTGTTTGTGCTGACTCAGATTACGTTTTCTTCCTTGAAAGACAGCACCATCAGTCATTGTATAAAGTCCTTCGTCGGATATATGAACAATTTGATTTTTTCGAAGAACAACGCCCTTTGAGATATTTAGAAAATCTTCTTCCGGCAAGTAGAGCATAAGTTCTTTTATCGGGATTGTAGTCGCAATGCTCTCTCCCGAGGAAAACGTAATGATTGTGTGAGGATTCTGTCTGGTAAGGTAAAAAATATCTGAAATTTTGATATTTTTTCGTTCGAAATATAGTGGAACATTATAACACATAGATATTAATTTTTTAACTTGCCTTTTGAGAGAGGAGAAAATTCTTTTTTCAAAGGGCTTTTTCTATTTATGCGGATATTCGTAACTACAAGACAAAAAATAGATTTGCGAATGAAAAGTGTGCTATAGTTATAAAAGATAAATCAGAAGAAGTCAGGAGGAAGAATGCAATGAAAGACGAAAAATCTAAAATAACAGCAGTTGCCATTGAAAAAATGATTGATTTTTATCAGGGGAATTTGAGAGATATCGAACATTTCCTGAAAGTATGGGCGTATGCAAAGACGATAGGGGAGCAGGAAAGTGTGGATGAAAACACACAGGGAATTCTTGAACTTGCAGCTGTGGTGCATGATATATCCTGTCCACTTTGCCGTGAAAAATATGGAAACACAAATGGTAAAAATCAGGAACTTGAAAGTGAACCACTGGTAAAGGAGTTTTTTGAAGGAATGCCTGTATCAGAACAGAAAGTGGAGCGTATTATCTGGCTGGTCACACATCATCATACATACACCAATATAGATGGGATAGATTATCAGATTTTAATAGAGGCAGATTTTCTTGTAAATGCAAGTGAGAGTAATTTTTCAAAAGTGTCGATTGAAAATGCGAAATCCCGTATTTTTAAGACGGCAGCGGGATGCAGATTGTTGGAATCAATATTTTTAAGAGAAGAATAATAAAAAGCATTATATTGGAGAATAATTTATGGCACAATCAAAACAGGATGAACTATACAAAGCACTGCAACAGAAAGGCTATCCGGACAGCCTTTGCAGGGAAATTGCTTATAAACAGATGAACACAGATTATACAGCAACAAGAATGATCGGATATTTATCCCATTATTCTGATTTGCCGGATGTAGAAGTTGTGGATGAAATGCTTGCTATTTTAAGTGACCGTAACGATCTGATCAAGAAAAAAGAATCTGAACAGGCACAGGCCAGGATCAGTGAGATTTACAGATTTGGATTAGATATTAAATAAAAGTGGAATAGATAAGAGGGAGCAAATCTGCCCCCTCGATTATTTTTGCTCTAAAATATAAGCCAATAAAGCGTCGCATCCTTCATTTACATCTCTGTAAGTTGCATCAAAATTCCCAGTATACCAGGGATCTGCAATATCAGCACCTTTTCGTGATGTGTAATCTAAAAGTTTAGAAACCTTACCGTCCGGATCACCTTTAAGCATGCGGTTAAGATATTTTATATTGATCGAATCCATACCTATGATATAATCGAAATTATCATAATCGGAAAATGAAATCTGTTTTGCACGATGTGGTACTAAAGGAATTCCAACTTCTTTTAGTTTGTTTACTGTACCTCTATGCGGTGGATTTCCGATTTCTTCTGTGCTTGTTGCAAAACTGTCTATTACAAACTGATCACTCAACCCTTTTTCTTTTACCTTATAGGTAAACACGCTTTCGCTTAAAGTTGATCTGCAAATATTCCCCCAACATACAAATGCTACTCTTATTTTCATGATGTACCTCATTCTTCTAATAAATATACTGGAAATATTTCTCCCTGTCTCTTATGCCTCCAATGCATAGGAAAGAAGCTTTTTCAAATTGTGATGGAACTGACGTTTATATGCATGCAGTTTTTTCTTCTCAGAAACGGAATAGTGTTTCTCCACGTAGATATCATATCGTTTGAACAAACTTCGGAAATCTGTATCCTGCCTTTGTCCCCAACGGACCAGTACCCAGTTCATGGCATCTATATTCCAGTATTCGCTTGGAATTCCTGCTATTTTCAATGTGGTAATCTGACGCATTGCCTGCATGGATAGGCGGCTGAGCTGGCGTTCACGGTGCATCTCATCCGGATCATTTTTTCCAAGTTTTTTCATTAATTTTTGAGAGAGTGTCTTTGTCCTGGAAGCACGTTCCATTACATGAACACTTTGATCAATGATATCCTGGAGCTGCACTGCTGCATTCCAGTAAGTCACGAAAGAAACGGATTCTTTCTCGTCTTCCGGTGTGAGTTTAAATGTCTTAAAAACACGGTCTGTAACTCCAAAAATTTCCAAATTATAAGCTTTTCTTTTCGCCGGATTGGAAAGAACCCGGTAGGCTTCCAGAATCTCCTGCATAAAAGCAGTTGTATCTATATCTTTATGCATATTGGCATCCGGATGATAGACCTTAGCCAATGCATTTTTCGCTGAAGTAATTTCTTCCAGAGTCGCATCTCTGGATACACCTAAGATATCGTAATAAGTGCGTGAGCTCATTTTGACCTCCTAATATTAAATTCCATTTTTCTGAAATCATAGAAAATGGACAGTACTTCTAATATACGCCTGTAAAATTGAAAAGTCAATTCTCTCCAGACATATTTCCCCTTCATCGCTACTATACTGGTAAAAGAATAGTCCATGGGGGAATTGCAGATGAAGAAAGGTTTTACAGTGATTCTGCTGAGTGTTTTTCTGCTGTATAGGATTACATTTCCGACAAGTGTAGTCCACGCGGAAGAAGTAGAAATAAGTGCGCCGTCTGGTATTCTTATGGAAATGTCTACGGGAACGGTTTTATTTGAAAAAGATGCAGATACTGCGCGGCCACCGGCAAGTGTTACAAAGATCATGACAATGCTGTTAATCTTTGATGCATTAGAAAACGGAACCATATCACTTGATGATGAAGTGTCCACTTCCGAGTATGCAGCTTCTATGGGAGGGTCTCAAGTATTCCTGGAACCTGGAGAGATGCAGACGGTAGGTACGCTGCTAAAATGCATTTCTGTTGCAAGCGCAAACGATGCATGTGTAACTATGAGTGAATGTATCTGCGGTAATGAACAAGAATTTGTAAAACAAATGAATGAGCGGGCAAAAGGACTTGGAATGAAACATACAAACTTCGTAAACTGCAACGGATTAGATGCAGATGGCCATGAGATGAGTGCCAGAGACATTGCAATCATGTCGCGGGAACTGATGACCAGATATCCGCAGATAAAGGACTACTGTACGGTCTGGATGGAAAATATCACGCATACAACTGCCCGTGGATCTTCGGAATTTGGCCTGACGAATACAAATAAACTGATCCGGCAGTACGAATATGCCACTGGTCTGAAAACCGGATCCACCGGAAAGGCAAAGTTCTGTGTATCAGCAACGGCAAGTAAGAATGGTGTGGATCTGATCGCAGTAATTATGGGCGCTGAAGATTCAAAAAGCCGTTTTAAGGATGCGGTAACCTTATTGAATTATGGATTTGGGAAATGTCAGATTTATAAAGCAAAAGAACGGAAACTGCCAGTGGTTCTGGTGAAAGGTGGCAAAGAAGATCATCTAAAGATTCAATATGAGGAAGGATTTACTTATGTAGATACGGAAGGATCCGATTTATCGAAAGTCGAAGAAGTAACAGAAATTCCAGATGAAGTAAAAGCACCTGTGAAAAAAGGGGACACAGTTGGCCGGATTTGTTATCGGATAAGCGGGAAAGAAATCGGATCCGTAAATCTGATCGCTTCAACACCTGTGGAAAAGGCAGATTTTGGAGATTATCTAAAAAAGATTTGGAAGAAATTATTATAACACTTGTCGGGAACATGGAAAATGTTTTATAATAAAGATTACGAAAAAAATGAATGAAATGATGCAGGAGGCACGACGCATGAAATTAACCAGTTTATTGGAACGTTTGGAATATGAAGTAGTACAGGGGAGTGACAAGATCGAAATTACAACATTGATCAATGACTCCCGTAAAGTAGAAGAAGGATCTGTGTTTGTATGCATCAGCGGCGCTGTCTCAGACGGACATCAGTATGTAGCTGATGTGGCAAAAAAAGGAGCAAAAGCCGTGATCGTGCAGCAGGATGTAGAGGCACCGGCGGGAATGACTGTGATCCGTGTGGAAGACACAAGGTACGCACTCGCACTTGCTTCTGCCGCTTATTTCGGCTATCCGGCAGAGAAGCTGCACATTATTGGAATTACAGGGACAAAAGGAAAGACGACCACGACCTATATGATCAAATCCATTCTGGAGGGAGTCGGACATAAAGTAGGACTGATCGGAACCATTGAGGCCATTATCGAAGAGGAAGTGATTCCGGCAGCGAATACGACACCGGAATCTTATACCATTCATCAGTATTTTGCTAAAATGGTGGAAGCCGGCTGTGACAGCGTGGTCATGGAGGTGTCATCCCAGGGACTGATGCTGCACCGGACAGCAGGGATTCCGTTTGAAATCGGGATTTTCACAAATCTTGGAAAAGATCATATCGGACCGAATGAACACAAGGATTTTGAAGATTATAAAAGATGCAAAGGCTTACTGTTCCAGCAGTGCAGGGTTGGAATTGCCAATGCAGATGACAGGTATTTTAAGGATGTATTTAAAAATGCTACATGTAAAGTGGAGACATTTGGTTTCTGCAAAGAGGCGGATCTGCGGGCTGAAGATGTAAATCTGGTGTCCAGACCGGGATATCTCGGTGTGGCATATCATGTGGCAGGAGTCATGGATTTTGATGTGGAGATTGATGTACCGGGAACATTCAGTGTTTACAATTCACTGACAGCGATTGCAGTGTGCAGACACTTTGATGTGCCGAAAGAGCACATTCAGGCGGCTTTGAAAAAGGCGAAGGTTAAGGGCAGAATCGAGATGGTGAAAGTGTCTGATGAATTCACTCTGATGATCGACTATGCACACAGTGCCATGAGTCTGGAGAGTCTTTTGACCACGTTAAAAGAATATCATCCAAAACGTCTGGTATGTCTGTTCGGATGCGGTGGAAACCGTTCCAGAGACCGACGCTTTGAGATGGGAGAAGTGTCCGGCCGTCTGGCAGATCTGACGATCATCACTTCCGATAATCCGAGATTTGAAGAGCCGCAGGCGATCATCGATGACATCAAAGTGGGAATCGAAAAGACGGACGGAGCGTATGTGGAAATCATAGACAGGAAAGAAGCCATCCGTTATGCG
>OKSA01001712.1_pt1 | contig 19427 bp, 22 predicted proteins | sample 1601181 | NCBI WGS metagenome assembly OKSA01 (sample SAMEA3541538, study PRJEB24748) | human gut metagenome | biome: human gut; feature: human-associated habitat; material: faeces | place: China | collected 2012
GCAACTTTTAGCAGAAGATAAAGCATACAAATGGAATCAGCGCCTCCGGATACTCCCAGAACGACGCTGTCTCCATTTTGCAGCACATTGTTTTCTTTAATAAAATTCAATACTTTTTTTATCATATTTTTAAGCATTAACCCTGTCGCAGTAAAATCTGCTATCACTCCATCTTTCATTGGTCTTACGGCTTTAATCTCTTCAGGAGTTCTGCCTAGCATTTCTTTTGCCTCATACCCTGTTGCTTTTATTTCTCCTGTTTTTCTATCAATTGCTACAACAGATGGTTCTTTTAATATAATTCCTTTTCCTTTTAAAGTTACTAAAATATTTGCTGTTCCTAAATCTATTCCAATATCTTTTGATCCCCACGTAAAAAATTTCATAAAATTCATTTTATCTAAACTCCTCCCTACTTGTCTTATATACCAATTTAAGAAAACATTTTTGAAAATATACTAGTATAATTCATATTACCTATAACCAAATGATCTAATAGTTGTATTCCCATTAGCTCAGATATTTCGTATAATTGTTCTGTAAAGACTATATCTTGTTTGCTTGGCGTTGAATCTCCACTAGGATGATTATGTACTACTATAATTTTAGGTGCTTTCATTTTTATTGGTTCTGATAAAATATCTTTTATTGAAACATTAGCAAAATTACTTCCACCTGTTGCTATATCTTTTATTTTTTGTATTTCATTTTTATTATTTAAAACAATAATTTTTACTTTTTCACTTTTTTCAAATTTCATTTCACTCATTAATATTTTAGCTAAATCATGTGGCTGTTTTATGGTTATAGCCTTATAATTTGATGTTTTAAACATTCTAATTGCTATTTCTGTTACAGCTTTTAATTGAATTGCTTTTACTTTTCCTATTCCTTTTATTTGCATTAACTCTTCTATTGATAGCGCTTGTAAATAAGATAAATCTTCTGTATCTGTATCATTTAATTTTAAAATTCTTTGTGCTAATTCTACTGATGTCTCATCCTTCGTCCCTGTTTTTATAATAATTGCTAATAATTCTGCATTAGACAATGTTTTTTCACCATATAATTCTAATTTTTCGTATGGTCTTTCTGATTTTGGTAATTCTTTCATTTTTATGGACAAAATATTTCCATTCCTTTCTTATCTAAATTGCCCCTATTTTGTCTTTTATATTTTTTTATATATAAATATTGCTAGTACCATACCTATAATACTTGATATACTTATTTTAAACATAAGTGCAAAAGTAATTTTAACAACACTTAAGTCTAAAACTATTGGATTTTCTAATCCAAAAACTTGATTATAAGAAAGCCACCAAAGCCAATCTACTTTAGATGCTAATTCTCCCAGCAATCCTCCTACCACTAACCCTGACAAAATAAATATTAGTAGTATCCATATATTTTTTTCTTTTGTTGCCATTATTTATACCTCCAAAAATTTTATTTTTCCTTACGGATATTCATTTTTAACACAGTAGTATTATATATTGAATTAGCAATTTTTTCAAGTAAATTTATGTAATTTCACTTGAATTATAAAATTTAATATGCTATATTAACAAAATCTAAAAATTTAATTACCAAAAATTATACATTTCAATATAAGAAGGAGGTCATTCTATGGCACTGCAAGAAGAGTTCAATCAAATAATAGATTACGCACATTTTTGGAACTGGGCTCCTGATTGGGGAGAAGTGCAAAGAATATACGAGAAATTCCCTGATTCCTTCTCCGTACTTACGCCCTTTGCGTATTCCTATTTGGAAGAACTGATTAGAACTACAACCTCCGACTATGGACTTCCTTTATTCGATCGTAATGGGCAACCAGTTAAGGTCAATGTTGGCATGAAGTTGATTTCTTTGGCAATAGCAGAAAATCAAAATAATCAGGAATATGTCAAGGTTCTGGAAGAAACAAAGAAATATTTCAAATATGTAAAAGTAAACAACGATGAAAACGGGCGAAACAGAGTTATGCATGGATTCGTTCATCCCCGTTTTTGGAGCAAGGAGAACTTCGAACAACTCATTCATCATATTGCTGTTCTTTCACCTTACTCAAAGTTTTAATCTATAACTTCGCTTTGAAATACGTTTGGAATACTCGCTTGTGATTCTGAGGAACCATCTTGAAAGGATCTGCGTTTAGCAATTCCGATTGAGATTTCACCTGTTTTAAGAGATTTAATAACTGTTATATTTTGTTATTAAATTCTCCGCAAACCCTTGAAAACACTGGATTTGTCGCAGGTGAGCTTTCCCTTATTGTTTCCCTTGTGTTATATCGTCCCACCAGTGTTTACGAACTCTGATAAGGGCAAATACAAGGGCAAGAAAAATCTATAAAACAGTATAACACAAAATAAAAGTGACATGGTGAACTGATTGAAATGCTTCTGATTTTTGTAACTGATGATTTATTGATCGATAAGGAGATAAGATACGATGAGAACAATATTTGCAGAATATAATCCACAATGCAACAGTATTGATGTTTATACCAGTGCCGGCTATATGCTTCGCATTGACTGCTGGGAAGCTGAGAAGGACTTAAAAACCACGCCTGGATCAGACTGTGCATTAAATACACTTGCTATTGACGAACCACTGGAATATGCAAGATTATATCTTGATGGAAATTTACAGATGTGGGTTGATGCAGAAGATTCACTTGAACTTTAATATTTCCTGTTAAAAATTGAGTAGGAGGCGGTGACTAACCGCCGTCCTCTCAGTGGACAGCCCCCAATTGGTGAACTGTCCACTTTTTTAATAATATTCTCGTTCTTCCCACCATTCTTTCACTTAACATCGGATTCCAATATAAATCACATTCTCAGGCAGTAACAGTACAATAAGATTTATCGGATATTTCAACAGACGTTTATAACAATCCACTGTATATTTTTAAATCTTCATCCTTAAACACATTAAAGATTACCTTTTTTATTCTGCTGTCTTTGTTAAGATACTGCTTTACAGTGCTCGTTGCAATCTCGGCAGCTCGTTGCTGTGGAAAACAGAATACACCTGTAGACAAACAACAGAATGCAATAGATTCCACACCAGTATCCGCTGCAAGCTTTAGGCACTCTGTGTAGCAGCTTGCCAACAGGTCTTCATCTTCTTTTGTGACTTTCCATTGTATAATAGGTCCTACCGTATGAAGAATATATTTTGTCGGAAGATTGTATCCCGATGTTATCTTTGCTTTGCCGGTCTCTTCTTCATGCCCCTGCTTTGCCATAATTTCATGCATTTTCAGACGCAGTTCCATTCCAGCATAAGTATGAATAAAGTTATCAATACAGGCATGCATCGGTGAAAAACAACCAAGCATCTGTGAGTTACACGCATTCACGATCGCATCACATTTCAAAGTGGTAATATCCCCCTGCCAGATATATAATCTCGAATCGGATTTTACAGGTGCAAGCGTGTCAACATCTGTGATTCCACGCTCTATATTTCTTTCTGTAAGATACTCATCCTGTATTTTCAAAAAATCATTACTGATTGGTCTTGGCGGTCTGACATTCATAAGTGAGCGGAGCAGATTTTCCTGCCCCTGCTTATCCGTAGGAATGTTCTGTCTGCCAAACGGTATTTCTTCTTTTAAAAGATACTGAATCAGATATTCTCTTCGCTCATCCTGTGTCATAATACCAGCCCCCTTATATCAGTAATTGCCTTTGCCATATCACCGCCAATACCGATTGCACGTTCCCCGAAGCTTTCCGGAACTACCGCTTCATCCATATTCAGGCGTATCAAACTATAAGACGAGTTCTCCCTCACCATCTTTTCAAAAGGGAAACGTATAATAATCGGCGTATTAAATCCAACTCCAAGTTCCAAAAGAACAACCTTTTTATCTTTATGCTGTTCCAGAAACCCCGCATACCTGTCGGCTGCCTCATGCCACGCTTCATCTTCCACAAAATAATTATCACAACGGAGATTCATAGCCATATTGCCGCCACACACCGGACATTTTGGTACAAGTTCTGATGGAATCAGGCAGTCTCTTCTTGCTTTATCCATTTTACGAAACAGGTCTTTTGCATCGTAAGTCTTTGAATGACAGGCTTTCTGGCACTGGATTTTCCCATAATCTCCCTGTGTTGCAAATATTCTTTTTTCATCGAATCCCGCTTTATAAAACTGATGATCCACATTGGTTGTAAGTACAAAATATTCTTTGTTCTTTACAATATCATAAAGCTCTGTATAAAGCGGCAATGCCGGAGGATCAAAGCGGTTCATCAATGCATGTTTTGACCAGTATCCCCACTTTGCCTCCTCAGACGGATATGGATAAAATCCGGCTGCATACATATCTGTCATGTAGTACTCACCGTATTTTTTTATAAATTCTGCAAAATTGTCTGTAAACCTTTTACCACCATATTGGATTCCCGCAGCTGTCGATGCCCCGGCTCCTGCCCCGATTATAACACAGTCTGTATTTCTTATATTCTTTGCTGCCCTGTCAATCTGGTCTTCATATGCATCCTTTTGGAATACATAATCCCTTGCCGGAGTACTACATAAAAAGTTTCTCCAGTCAGCATGCCCTTTTCTGATTTTCTTAAAAATCATAATGAACCTCTTTTCTCAATACACTGCTTCGGACAAATTTCTGCACATCTTCCGCAATGCAGACAATGATTCTGGTTGATAGTAACCGGAACTGAAGATATATCAATGCATTTTTGCGGACATACAGAGTAACACAGTTTGCATCCAATACATTCTTTTCCAATAAAATACCCTGTCTGAACTGCCTCGGTTTTTCCAATTGTTATAGTATCCCTCACAATATTTGATGGATTGCTGATATCAAAATACTCTCCCTGTGCCTCATACAGCCGAAACACTTCGATTGCGTCTTTCGTATCTCCCGGATAGATTTTCTTCATATATGGATTTTTTTCAAACATAATATCAAGATTCTTTTTTCCGATGTTCTTTATTTTTCCACGCAGAGACACCGCAATTTTGTCTTTTGTTGCGGATATTGCCACATACTGCTGCTCCATTAACTGGTCATAAAATGCTTTTCCCTTTGCTGTAAGGAAATACACACCTTCTTCATCATAGTACATCATATCTATGATTCTTGTCTGAGGATGTCCATCTGAACCTATCGTTGCAACTGTTGTTGAATGAATTTCATCCACCAGAAGTTTAAGATAATCCATTTTTGTCATTTCAAAGTCTCTCCTTTCAGTATCGGTGTAAGTTTTTTATATATCATCATGGTAATTGCTCCAATTACCAAGCCTTTTAAGATATTAAACGGCAATGCATTGAATAGCACAACGTCCAGCTTAGTCTTAATAAATGGCAGAAATTCGCCAAATGATGGACTCAAAGGAACCGGAAACTCTAAAAATGCCAACACATATGATATAGCTGCCAGTAGAGCTGTCATTGTTATCGTCCTTGTAGAAACTAAATTTTTTCTTGTTTTAATAGTTGCTGTATTGTTACTCATAAATCTCCTTTTTGTGAGATATGCCTGAATTTAAAACAGCCCGCAGGACGGGATTCCCTGCGGGACTTGTTTTATCATATCTTCTCTCATCCGGACTTTACCGTCGGTTATGGAATTGCACCATATCAGCTTTTGCTCGCAGACTATACTGCCGGTCAGGAATTACACCTTGTCCCGAAGACTGTAATTTTTTCTGTTAATTATCTTTAAAATTCATAAGGTGGATTTCCAGAGAAATCTGCGATTAAACCATGCGGATTTTCAAGATAGAATACCTCAAAAATAGGATTATCTGCTGTCTGGTACTGTCCCTTAACGATAGGATTGTTCATGCATCCTTCCTTTACACTCTTGTTGTCCTCAAATACTGCTTTGCCATGAAGGCGAATCCATGCGTATTCAGGGGAAGATACTGATACTTCTACTTCAGGATTTGCTAACATATCCTTGTAAACATCCTTTGTGTTGTTAGTACAGAACCAAAGCTTTCCGTCCTGCTCAAAACAGAACATGAATGGACGGCATTTTGCCTTTCCATCTCTTCCGACTGTTGCTAAGTACTGAACTGAATTTTTCTGTAAAAATTCTACTACTTTCTGCATTTTAAATTACCTCCTCGATATGTTGTAACAATGATTATTACATCTTGTAGCTATACAATATCATCCGTTTAATGTAATGTCAATAGTTACATCAAACTTTTTGTAACTTTTTTTGTTACAACTCCTTTTGAAGATTTTACATTGATTATGAAAAACGAAAAGGCTCCGGAAATTGTGATGATATAATCACTCATCCGAAGCCTTCTGTAGGCTACTCTTCCTCTGTATACACTGCAATATCTTTTTTCACATCAGCAAGTGTCATTTCTGAAAGTTTTTCCTCCATTGCCTTCTGTACTTCTAACAGTCTCTTATCAAGAACATGGTGAATATTCTTTCCTACCGGACATTTCTGATTGGGATTCTCATGAAAATGAAACAGTTCTTCATCTGGTGCACATTCCACTGCTTTATACACATCAAGGAATGTAATCTGCTCCAATGGTCTGGTAATTGTCACACCGCCTGTCCCTCTTGCAACTTCAATAAGACCAGCAGCCTTTAATTGTTGCAATATTTTACGAACAATCACCGGATTAGTTCCAATGCTTGCTGCCATAAAATCACTAGTCATCTTCTGATCCGAAAATGTATCTATACAGGCAAACATATGGATTGCCATTGTAAATCTGCTTGAAATCTGCATTATAAACACCTCTCTTTGACAGTAATCATATCAAAAAACAGATGTAATTTCAATGGTTACATTGTTGTTGAAAACTTAATATAAATACAATCAATAGTCTGCTTTAGAAAAAAACAATTTTATGGTCTATCGACATCTCGCCAAATGGAATTTACCTAACGCAGCGATGCCCCGAACGCCCTTAGTTCTTCTCTCTTTTTCTCGCTCTTGTTTTCAGACCCATGTGCTGTAAACACACCCATGTTTTCAAGTCCAAGATAATCCAGAAAGTCTCCTTTGAACGAGAAAAGAGCACCCTCATACATATTAGCATCTCCGGAGCTAAGTATCATGGCAACTTTTTTCAAATTCTTCGGTCCTCTCGGATATGCCGCAGAATAAAATCTGTCGATTACACATTTTAGCTGACCGGATATGCCGTGATAATAAATGGGCGATGCAATAACAAGCATTTCTGCTTCTTTCAAAAGATTATATACTTCCTGCATATCATCCTTCTGAATACACTCACCGTGTCCTTTGCCATGACAGTATTCACATGCCAAACACCCACCTATCTTCTTTTTGCATACATCCACCACATCAACGATATGTCCTGCACTCTCAGCTCCTTTCTTAAATGCATTAACCATATCTTTTGTACTTCCCTGTGGATGTGGACTTCCATTTAATACTAATATCTTCATTTCCATCACCTTATCTTTTTATTCTTCAATCTTAGTACCAGTCATGCTTCTCATTTTTTTCCAAAGCCTCAATCTGCTCCATCTCTTCGTCAGTTAATTCAAAATCATACAACTGCGTGTTCTCCATGATGTGATCAGGATTGCTTGAACCCGGAATTACAATTCTGGTGTCACTACTTCCAGCCTCCCAATTTCTATTTTATCTGATTGCAAATATCCGCAATAATCTGAACCGGTGTCATACCAACCTCTTTCAGTAATTCATTTGGGTCATATCGGTCATAAAATTTCTTCTCAAGTCCGTAATTTTTCACTTTCATATCAGAACTACCATAGAAGGAAGCTATTTTCTCGCCAAAACCGCCGCTTAAAATACCGTCTTCCATGGTTATTACCATCTGATGTCTTTCGGAAAGACTTTCCAGTAATTCTTTGTCAATACCAGAAGCAAAACGAGGATTGATCAGTGTCGGCGTAAAGCCAAGTTCTGCTTTTATTTTTGCACTGAGCTGTTCACCACGCTGATAAAAATCACCAAGTGCCAGAATTGCAACCTTTTCACCAGCTTCTTCCACTTTAAAATGATTCAGTCTGTTAAAATCCTTATCTGCTTCACGATAGGTTACCTGATTTCCGGGGATGAGAATCATAACAGGATGTTCCCTTTGATCAACTGACCAATCAAGCATAGAAAGGTATTCATCTTTTGAGGTAGGTGCAAGCACTACCAGATTCGGAACATTCGTGTATGCCGCCAGTCCAAAAATTCCAAGATGCGTAACATCTGTCAAACTGTCAAAAGAATTGTAGTTTAAGAGAATCGTGACAGAACTATTGTTAATACATACATCATGGGAAATCTGGTCATACGCTCTTTGAATAAAGGTTGTGTTTGTAACCACAAGCGGCTTCGCACCGTTTTTTGCAGCACCAGATGCCATGGCAACCGCCTGTTCTTCCGCAATCCCTACATCCACATACTGCAATCCAAGCTCCTTTCGCTGTTCCTGATTTAAGCCTGCACTGCCCGGCATAGCAGGAGTAATCACAAGAAACTCAGAATCACTTTTTGCTTTTCGCATAATATACTCAGCAGTGATAGATGTATAATCTTCTCCATCGCCAAAAGAGATTGTTGGTTTGCCTGTTTCACGGTCAAATGGCATACACCAATGCCATCCCTCTTTGTCTTTTTCAGCAATCTCATATCCCTTTCCTTTTTGTGTATGGATATGGACTACGATTGGATGATCCGTATCTTTCACCTTGCGGAATAAGGAAATCAGTGATGCTATGTCATTGCCGTTTTCCTCATATATATAATCTAATCCAAACGCTTTGAAGAGATTATTGGAAGCAGTTCCGCCTGTCTCTCTTAATTCGGCAAGATTTTTATACATTCCGCCATGTACTTCGGCAATCGACTGCTCATTATCATTTACTATAATAATTAAATTGGAGTTAATCTCTGATCCAGCTACATTCAATCCCTCTAGTGCTTCACCGCCTGAGAGGGAGCCATCACCAATAATTGCAATAATATTTTCTTTATCTCCTTTTATATCTCTCGCTTTAGCCAGACCCGTAGCTAAAGAAACTGAAGTCGAAGTGTGACCTACATTGAAGAAGTCATGTTCACTTTCTTCCGGATTTGTATAACCGGAATCCTCTGAAAAGTGCTCATCGGAAATATATCCATTCTTTCTTCCGGTCAGAATCTTATGAGGATAGCTCTGATGAGATACGTCAAATACAAACTTATCCTTAGGCGAAGAGAAAACATAATGCATGGCAATCTCTGCCTCCACCATACCGAAATTTGGACCAAAATGACCGCCGATTTTAGTCAACCGGTTAAACAATGCTTCTCTGATTTCCGAAGCAAGTTCCTCCAGCTGCTCCATAGACAATTTTTTTACATCTTCCGGTCCGTTAATTGTTTGAATAATTTTATAATCTGTCATTTACATTCTCCTCCTTATCTATTTTCATTAGATTTCTTTAACGAGTAGATCAAATAATCCAGGCAATCTATATTTTCCTGATAATTATGTGTCTGTTCCATTAAATGTTTTCTATACACACACAACTGTGATAACAGCGCTTCTACATTGTTTTCTTGTGCCAGTTTCATGCAACGCTGGATTGTTTTCTGATTACAGCCTGCGTCCACAAGATTCTGATAAATTCTTCCATATTTGTCATTTGCTTCTGCCATCTGTCTGCACCTCCTGCTTTAATTATACATTCTTCAAACGATATATCTAATACTTATAATTCATATCACGATATTCTTGACAGGAATATCATTTGAGTATAGGATAATAAAAAAGGTTGGAGGTTGTACTATGGAAATTCGTGTACTTCGCTATTTTCTTGAAATTGCACGTGAAGGAAATATGTCAAGAGCTGCTGAAAGACTTCATGTTACACAGCCAACGCTCTCTAAGCAGATGAAGGATCTGGAACAAGAGCTTGGCAAAAAATTATTTAAGCGTGGCAGCACCAGCGTCAGTCTTACTGATGAGGGTATGCTTCTACGAAAAAGAGCAGAAGATTTACTGGCCTTAGCTGACAAAATCACAAACGAATTTCAGGCAATGGATGATATCACAGGCGGTGATATTTATATTGGCTGTGCAGAATCTTATCTTGTAAAGTATCTTGCCCGTGCTGTAAAAAAGTTAAGCAGCATTTATCCCAATATTCATTATCATGTTACCAGCGGTGATACCGAACAGGTAACGGAACGATTAGACCGTGGTCTTCTGGATATGGCATTTATTGTAGAACCGCCAGATTTATCAAAATACAATTATCTTGAAGTTCCTGAATACGATACATGGGGTGTTCTGATGAGAAAGGACTATCCATTAGCCACAAAAGAGGCTATTATCTTTGATGACTTATTGGATATTCCTATTTTTTGTTCGGAACAGTCTGCTAAAATGGATTTACCCCGTTGGTGTTCCGATAACCTTGACCGACTTAATATATTAGCGACATTTAATCTCTGCAATAACGGTGCCGTTTTTGTCCGTGAAGGGCTGGGGGTTGAGCTTACCTTTGACAAGTTAGTAGAAACAAATGCAGAAAGTGATTTATGCTTCCGTCCGATTACACCGCCCCTCCATACAAAAATGTATGTTATATGGAAAAAATATCAAATATTCACTCCTGTTGCTAATCTGTTACTGGAAGAAATAAAAAAGATCATCGTTTTACCATAATCGTGAAACGATGACCTTTTTGTGATTTGAACACAGCAAGACAAACTTCGATTTAGATTTCACCTGTAAAGTGTACCCTTTGTCAAGGACACTTTAAATTTATAAGCTGCTTTCATATTTTTAAACACGGACATAACCAGTAGATGGACCTGCACCAACTTTTGCGATATACCCACTCTTAACCAGATTCGTCAAAGTCCTTTCCACGGTAATTTTGCTTATATCAGGACAAAGCTCCATGATTTCTTTCTTTGTAATTTTGCCAACCTTGTTATCAATAACCGCTTTAATTCTATCAGGCTTAGAAAGACTCCGATGCTTCAAATGCTCTACACGGCTTTCGAATTCATTGTATGCTTTCAACATGATACCCAGATAATATTTAACAAAAGGCTCATAGCTGTTTTCGCCCTCATGCCAGCCAGTAGAACTTGCTTGAAGGGCTTCATAATATGTTTCTTTTGTCTTTTCAATCAGCATTTCCATACTGACATATTTTCCAACGATGTATCCCGCCTTATAAAAAAGCAGTAAAGTGAGCAAACGGCTCATCCTACCATTTCCGTCATTGAAAGGATGGATGCACAGAAAGTCCAGAATGAACATGGGAATCAAAACCAGTTTATCAATGCGGTCAGCTTCCCATGCTTCAAGGAAGCGAGCGCAAAGTTCTTCCATCGCTTCAGCAGTCTGAAATGCGGGAACTGGAATAAAACGTGCCTTCTGATGACCCTCGGCATCTGTTTCTGCAATTACATTATCGGAATTCTTATAACTTCCACCAGCAGCCCCCTGTGAATAGGAGTACAGATCTCGATGTAACTGCAAAATAATGTTCGGTCTTGGGTTGATATATTCATAACCTTCGTAAATTGTGGAAAGTACTTCACGATAACCAGCAATTTCCTGCTCAGATCGGTTGCGGGGTTCTGCTTTTTGACTTACCAATTCTTCCAAACGCTTATCGCTTGTAAATATACCTTCGATTCGGTTGGATGCTCCCGTACTCTGAATCAATGCAACTTCTAAGAGTGTTTTCAATTCATCTACATTGGCTTCGAGAAATAATTCCTGTTTGCCTTTATGTTCATGGATGCTGCTAACCATCTGAACAATTTCAGGTGTTAACAACTTCGCAGGACTTACAATAAAATCAAAGTCTCTCATAGGAATCTCCTTCATTTCAGATTTATCTCCATCATTCTATCATCAAATGATGGAGATCTCAATAGATTTGATGGAGATAGAATATCCATATACACAATAAATATCCTCATTTCATCCATATATTATATCGTTTTATGGATTGTTTTTTCATTAAAATTACACTATTTTTTCACTATTTTTCATTACTTCATCGTTTTCGCCAACGAATTGAGCAACGCCCGCCTCTCTGGATTCAGATTCTTTTTCTCATAAAATGCTTCTTTAAAAAGCTCTGCATTTTTCCTTTGGTCATCATCCGGAATATGAGAGTACGCATCCGTAATCATATTGACCTGTGCATGGCCGGAATCACCCTGTACTGCTTTGATATCAGATAATGGTACACACAAGCACGGAAAACACTTTATGCAAAATCTTCCACAGTAAAATCTATAAATGATCCGCAAAGGCAAAGGAAACCGACAGTTTACCATGTTTGGAATTATGGCAGTTCTTTTAGGAAGTGGAGATGCATTCCATCTGGTTCCCCGTGCAGTAGCGCTTTGTACAACTGGACTTGAGAACTTTACTGTACAGATGGGGTTAGGAAAGTGGATTACCTCTATCACTATGACTATCCTAAAATCATCCCCGCCTCAGAATTTGCAACAAATTGTTGCAAATTTTCTATATCCTTTTATTTTACAGAAGTACTTATTTTTAACTTTTTTCCTTCAGATTTTTATATTGCAAAAATCATATCACCATCTGCAGTATATCCTCTATATGTTCTGCATAATAATCAGCCCCATTCAGTTCCCCTTTCTCACCATATCCATACAGGCATCCTATAAAAGGGCTTTTGCAGGACCTGGCACATTCCAGATCCTGTCTCCTGTCTCCGACTACCAGATAAGGGCCACTATATTCCCGGATGATTTCCTGCACAATTTCTGTCTTTGGACGGAATCTGTATGATTCACAGTCATAAAAACGATCAAACCATCGTTCCATCCCAAATTCCTTCCAGTGTGCCTCACGATATGAAGCTTTACAGTTACTTAAGATCACAAGGTGATATCCCCGGTTCTTCAAAGCTGTTAGCATCTCCTCTGCTCCCGGATACCACACTGCCTTATGTTTCCTGATCTGTCTTACCATCAGATCTCCTACCATCCTGCTTGCCTGCTCTTTATAGCTCTGATCCAGTTCCGGCAAAAATGTATTCCACATCTCCTTACTGTTAAGTCCCAGCCAGCCGGCAATTTCCACCGAGCCTATCTCCCGTTCTTCGGTAACCTTCTGTTCTGTCAGCCACTGATAGGTTTCACGAAATGCCGGTTCATAGATTCCAAGGGTATGATGGATCGTTCCATCATAATCGAATATGATCGTTTTTGTCATCATTTATTTTCCTGTCTTTTAGAGCTGCTTCATCAGATTGACCATCTCAATCGCAGATAATGCACAATCATAGCCTTTATTTCCCGCTTTGCTTCCTGCACGCGCAATAGCCTGCTCGATATTTTCAGTCGTGATCACTCCGAATAAAACCGGGATTCCTGTTGCAAGTTCAACCTGTGCGATTCCCTTGGCAGATTCATTACACACCAGATCATAATGTGAAGTATCTCCACGGATGACAGCTCCAACGCAGATAATTGCATCATATTTTCCTGACTGTGCCATCTTCTGTGCTGTAATCGGAATCTCAAATGCTCCCGGTACCCATGCTGCAGTAATGTTCTCTTCTTCTACTCCATGTCTTACCAGTCCGTCGACTGCCCCTCCCAATAATTTATTCACAATAATTTCATTGAATCTCGCTGCCACGATACCAACCTTCATTCCCTCCGGTGCTACTACTTTTCCTTCTACTAAATTGATCTGTCTCATTTTTTCTTCCTCCTGATATTTGCTGTTTTTTATAAATTTATTTCTTTAAAAATATGACCCATCTTTTCCTGCTTCGTCTTCATATACTTCCGGTCATACTTTTGTGCCGGAATCTCCAGAGGTACTCTCTCATTGATCTTCAGTCCGAATTCGCCAAGTCCATAGACTTTATCCGGATTATTGGTCAGTAATCTTAATGATTTCACACCAAGGTCTGACAGTATCTGTGCCCCGACCCAGTACTCTCTGAGATCCGGTGCAAACCCTAACTTCACATTAGCCTCCACAGTATCGTATCCCTGCTCCTGAAGCGCATATGCTTTGATCTTATTGATCAGTCCGATTCCTCGGCCTTCTTGTCTCATATACAGAATGATTCCTCGGCCTTCTGCTTCTACCTGGCGCATCGCTGTCTGCAGCTGCAGGCCACAGTCACATCTGAGCGATCCGAATGCATCCCCTGTCAGACACTCCGAATGTACCCGGCAAAGCACATCCTCACCATCTCCCAGATCACCTTTTACCAGTGCCAGATGATGCTCTCCTGTAATATCATTGATATAACCATACATTTTAAAATCACCGTACTGCGTTGGGAGGTTTGCAACGGCTTCCTCCTTTACATGCTTTTCATGTATTCTTATATAATCCTGCAGATCACGGATCGTAATAAATGTAAGGTTATGCTCTTTTGCCATTTCCCATAGCTGTGATGTACGCATCATAGTTCCATCTTCTTTCATAACTTCACAGCACACGCCGCATTCTTTCAGTCCGGCAAGTCTCATAAGATCTGTTGTTGCCTCTGTATGGCCATTTCGTACCAAAACCCCGCCTTTTCTGGAAATAAGCGGAAACACATGTCCCGGTCTTCTGAAATCCTCCGGTTTTGACTGATCATCCACACACTTCATGATAGTATAGGAGCGCTCTTCCGCAGAGATACCTGTGGTTGTATCTGCGTGATCTACTGCCACGGTAAATGCTGTACTGTGATTGTCCGTGTTCTCCGCAACCATCGGCGGAAAGTTCAATCTCGCCGCAATTTCTGCACTCATCGGTGTACAGATAAGACCCTTTGCATAGGTCGCCATGAAATTAATATTTTCCCTGGTCGCAAACTCTGCCGCACATATCAGATCTCCCTCATTTTCTCTGTCCGGATCATCTGTGACCAGAACTATTTTTCCTTCCTTAAGATCCCTAAGTGCTTCTTCAATTGTGTTGTACTGATAATTTTGTGACATAGTGTATATCCTCCTGTTCTAAAACCCGAATTCTTCAAGAAACTCCATCGTAATTCCGGATTCTTTTTTCTCTTCTTCGTTTTTTCTGATGCCAAGCAGTTTTTCTACGTATTTTCCGATCACATCATTTTCCAGATTAACCAGATCCCCCGGCACCTTTTCCAAAAGAGTGGTTTCTTCTCCTGTATGTGGAATGACCGACACCTGAAAACCAGCTTCATCAACCCTTGCAACTGTCAGGCTGATCCCATCAATACAGACGGATCCTTTTTCCACGATCAGATGCAAAATCTGTGGCGATGTCTCAATTGATACCCAGATGGCATTTTCTTCCCGGAGCATGGAACGTATCACGCCAGTCCCATCAATATGGCCGCTTACTATGTGTCCCCCGAACCTGCCGTCTGCAGCCATTGCACGTTCCAGGTTTACCTGGCTTCCGGCCTTGCAGCTGCCAAGACTGCTTCTTCTGATCGTCTCTGCCATCACATCGGCAGTAAATCCGTCCGGCTGAATCGACGTAACTGTCAGACACACACCATTCACAGCGATACTGTCACCGATCCTTGTCCCTTCCAGGACTTTCCGGGCTTTCACTGCCAGGATCCCTGATTCCCCTGTCAGCTGTATATAACGGACTTTTCCTTTCTCTTCTACGATTCCTGTAAACATGATTCCTCCTGTTTTTTATCACACACCTGACATTTTATCCGGATATCCTCACCGATCTGGCAGATATCTGTATATTTCAGTTCCACTGCTTCAGACGGCAGTTCAACTCCAATACCCTCTACCGGTGTCTTCCCAGCCACACCGCCAAACAGCTTTGGTGCCACAAAAGCCTGTACTTCCTTTACAATTCCAGCTCGCAGTGCACTGTCATTTAACGTACCTCCTCCCTCCAGGAGGATGCTGTCAATGCCTCTGTTTCCAAGATCTGCCATCAGCTTCTTAAGGTCTATCTGATTCTTTTCGTCGGGACAGTAAATGGTTTCAACTCCCATGGTATGTAATATTTTTATTTTCTCTTTTGCATTTTTCTGTTCTGCATAAGCCACGATCGTCCGGTACTTTTCCGCACTTTTTACAATCTGACTGCCCGGCGGGATCCTGAGCTTACTGTCACACACAATCCTGACAGGACTTTTCCAGCCTTCTACCCGGACGTTTAACATCGGATCATCTGCAAGCACAGTTCCAATACCAGCCATGATTCCCATGTACTGATGCCGCATATGCTGTACTTCTTTTCGTGCAGATTCTCCGGTGATCCATTTTGATGCTCCTGTTTTCGTTGCGATCTTCCCATCCAGTGTCATGGCATACTTCATTACCACATAAGGAGTCTTCGTAGTAATATAATGGAAAAACACCGGGTTCAGCTGATCACATTCTTCTCTCATAAAATCTTCAACTACTGTTACACCGGCTTCCCTTAACATCTGTACACCTTTTCCTGCCACTTTCGGATTCGGATCTCTGGAACCGATCACCACTTTTCTGATCTTCTGTTCAATGATCGCTTCCGTACATGGAGGTGTTTTACCATGATGACAGCAAGGCTCCAACGTGACATAAATCACCGCACCTTCTGCTGATTCTGTAAGAGAAGCAATTGCATTACGTTCCGCGTGAAGTTCTCCATACTTTTTATGATAGCCTTCCCCGATGATCTTTCCGTCTTTTACGATCACTGCCCCTACCATAGGATTGGGATTCGTCCAGCCTTCTCCTTTTTTGGCCAGTTGAATAGCCCGAAGCATATATTCCTGATCCGTCATTTCTATTCCTTCTTTCTTATTCCTGTTCTTTGCCTGGGCTACGCCGAGGCTTTTAAACATGTGCAATCGGATTCACAGACAAGTGAATGGTATAGTTATTTCGAAAACGATGTACCAGATACAAAAAAAGCCTGCAGAAATATCTGCAGGGTGGAATTGATCTGTTACATATGATTGATAAATGAATGTCTGATTTTCCTATATAAAAAGCTCTGAAATGGATCACCATCTCAGAGCTCTGATACTACATTCATTCATACAAAAAATCAACTGTACTATCATCTTCTTCCATCCAGACTGTACTGTCGGCCCCGGAATCTCACCGGATCATGCCTCTCGGCTCGCGGGCTTTACCGCCGGTAGGGAATCTCACCCTGCCCTGAAGATATCTTTTTGTTTATTTTAATACTTTATCTGTTATTTGTAAAGCAGAATTTTTATTTTACTTAGTTTACTGGTTTGGAAATGAAAGTTCCCGGATGAGCAATTTTCATATAATTTCTCAGTTCCAATGCCAATACTCTTAACCGTTCAATCGCTATCTCAACGATTTTTTCATCTGGATCCATCTGATCCACTTTTTCTGCCATAGGCATCCTCCTTCTTCCTGAAATAAAAAAATCCGCCCAGATTAGAACCTAATCTAATCTGAACGGAATACTCATTCAGGCTTGATATTTTCCAAGCAGAAATAGTTTTAATCATTACCCTTTTGTTAGCTACAAGAATTTACAACCTTTTACACCAGTTGCATTATAGCTTTTCATTCCTGTTAGCAAATCTACTATAATTTTACTGTTAGCAATTTGTATTTTCTGTTAGCAAAAATGCTCATTTTTTGATTTGCTGTTAGCAGAAAAACAATAAAAAAAACGGCAATGATTTTTCTCTCATTACCGCTTAAAATAGAGCGTTCCCTATAGGAATCGAACCTACAATAGAGTCTTAGGAGTTCGTGTCACCTTAGTTACCACTTGTTACCTGATGTCAACCAAAGCCAGTATTTATCAGGAAAGTAGGCACTTAATTGAAAATCCTTGTCAATATAAATAAACTGAAATCAACCTATTTTTGATACTCTCTGTTAGCAGTTTGTTAGAAATGCTAACGCGTGGGATTAACCACTGTGTGCATCAAAATCCATAAACATGACCATCATTCCCCTGTTACTGACGGTAATGACTGATCAATATTTCTATTAGATTACTTACATTATATCGTGTGGTAGGTCGGTTGTCGATAAGTTTTTGACCTTTTTTTCCTATCTCAAAAGTCAGGTATCTTACCCACACTTTATCTTCCAGCTATGATTTTTTCTTCACGCTCTCGCTCCTTCACATATTCCCAGAATGCTTCCAACGATTCCTCGGCACTCATATCCGGTTCTGGTAATGGCTCCAGTTCATCCAGTCTTTTCAATAATCTTATCACTTCCTCTGCGTCAAACTGATCATCCTCAGCCTCCATTGTGTAATAATCAAGTCTTTCTTTCAGCAATCTGATTTCTTCACTCTTAGTCATGCTTAAAATCTCCCTTCACTATATACATGACAGTTTTCGACAAAATCTTACAAATTTTTTGAAATTATTTTCTATCATTTTTGACGCAAATAAGCGGCATACGTCTCTTCATCAAGACATACACCGCTTATCATGTTTATACTGTTACACCCTTTGCCAGTACGCTCCCGTGTTCACACTTTTATTCAATTACTATGTCAGATACTTATTCTTCTTCTGAACCACTCTTTTTCCTTACATAGAATACAGCTCCAAAAACAATCAGTATAATACAGATACCTATAATAATGATTATCGTATTATTCCATGCATATTTTGAAGTGCTGTCATCTGTCTTAGACGCAGGAATGGTTTCATCAGCTTTGTTGTCTGCCTGACCGTTATCACTCATAATCTTGGCATCAACAACAATCGTGTAATCTGATGCATGGGTAAATACAAGTTCCACATTTCCCTCCGGATCAATCTGTCCGGCGCTGATAAATTCCAGTTCTCCGGTCTGTTCATTGTAGTAGAACAGGTTCGCATACAGTCCTGCATTCTTTGATTCTATGTTGACGGTCAGTGTGGCTGTAAATCCAAACTCTCCGTCATAAGCAAGCGTCAGGTTCATGGAAGAACGTTCCCCTGTCACGTTGTTGATCACATCCACAGGAATGGATTTTCCTGCGTCGGCTCCGACTGTCACATCAAAATCAATATCTCCGGCTGCATCAGTGATTTCCTTTCCATTAATCTTCCAGGAAAGACCATTTCCCATATCCAGAACAAGTGTTGTATCTTTGCCCTTGATACTGTCAATTACATCTTTCGGTACTACAGTTGTTCCGTTCATTGCAACCGTTACCGTATCGCCTGCCTTAGCTTCTTCAAGCTGTGGCTTGATCACATCCCAGCCTTCCTTGCCGCTGTCGTCCTTGATGTATGGCTTAATTGAATCTCCTTTTTCCTTACCATTATCCGTATCAGGCTGTGGCTTTTGATTCTGATTGCCATTGTCTGTGCCAGACTGCGGTTTCTGGTTTTGGCTGCCATTATCCTTGTTGCTGTCATCGGACTTAATCTTAGCGATCGGCTGTGTGTAACTGTGTCCGCACTTGGAGCAGGTGTAGGTCATGATGCCTTCCTCTGTTGTCGTTGCAGCCTTCGTCACTTTTGAT
>OKSA01001732.1_pt1 | contig 19289 bp, 5 predicted proteins | sample 1601181 | NCBI WGS metagenome assembly OKSA01 (sample SAMEA3541538, study PRJEB24748) | human gut metagenome | biome: human gut; feature: human-associated habitat; material: faeces | place: China | collected 2012
CCGGACGATGCGGTGCATTCTGTTTGGCATGGGCTGCTGAGCGGCAGCCGCAGCGGCCGGGGGGATCCCCGGCCGCTTTATCGTTCGCCGCAATGTAGCGGCTGCACCAGCCATTGTAGGGGAGCGGCGTGCCCCTCCCGGAGCAATACTGGCAGTTTGCACCGGGTATCGAAAAATGGTGTGCACCAATTGCGTCTGTAGCGGCGCTCACTGCGCAGCCGTTGGCGGCTCTGCCGCCTTACGGATGCGGCGTGCCCCTTGCGGGTATTGAGCGCCTTGTACGGGAGTATTCAACGGCAGGAGGGTGCTGGTGCACCGCCGCATTACCCTGATGTGTCATTGCGAGGAGCGAAGCGACGTGGCAATCTCGGGAAGGCGCTTACGTTTTCGCCGGAACTCCCCTGTTATCCGGCATTGTACTGCGAGATTGCCACGTCGGCCTTTGGCCTCCTCGCAATGACAAACCTTTGATTTTCACCATTTTAACGATAGCCTGTTTATTTCGCAGGTGCAGTGCCGGGCCCGGCTGTCCGCTCCCCTACAAGGCGTGTGCGTTCGGCGATGCCGCCCTATAACTTGCCAGTCTGCAAGGCGCTCAGTGAGCGCCGCTACATTCTTCTCTCGCCCGGCGGTCTTGCGCAGTGAGCGCCGCTACACTCCATACTTCGGTGCATACCGTTTATCGGCAGCCGGTACGGGACGGCAGTGCCTTCCCGAGATTGCCACGGGCGCAAAGCGCCCTCGCAATGACAATTCGGGGACCGGCACCATTTTAACGCCGTCCCGTTCGTAACGCAAGTGCAGCGCCGGGCCCGGCTGTCCGCTCCCCGCAGGAAGGCGCGGTGCTGCACCTGAACGGTTTTTCCCACAAAACACAAGATGGGGCTTGACATTTTGCCCGCTGCGGAGTAAACTTTAGTTAGAAACAACTAACCGAAAGAGGGAAAACGCATGGAGAAACAAAGCTTCTGGGACCGCTATGCGCGGCGGTATTCGCGATTCGTGCGCGCGGATCAGGAGGCCTATGCGCAGATGCTCGAGTGGATCCGTCCGGCCGTCCGTGACCGCACCGTGCTGGAGCTGGCAACAGGGACGGGCGTGATCGCGCACGGGATCGTGCACGAGGCGGCCTCCATCGAGGCGACGGATGCCTCTGCCGGGATGATCGACGTGGCACGAAGCCATTCCCATTCCCGCAAGCTGCACTTTTCTGTTCAGGACATGCGCTATCTGCCCTATGCCGACGGCAGCTTCGAGGTCGTCATCGCTGCCAATGTGCTCCACCTGCTGCCGGAGCCAGACAAGGCGCTCGACGAGGCTGCGCGCGTGCTCGCACCGGGCGGCCTGCTCATCGTGCCGACGTTTACGCATGCGGGGGAGGGCAGGCTTGCAAGGCTGCGCCTTTGGCTGATGCGCCGTGCCGGGTTCCCGCTGCGCTGGAAGTGGTCGCCTGCGGAGTTTCTGCAGTTCCTGCGCAGACACGGCTGGAAGGTCGTGCAGCACCATGTGCTGCAGGGCACGTTCCCGCTGACGTATGCCGCCTGCGTGCGCCGCTGTGCGGATGCGGAGCATGAAAAGCCTGTTACGGAACACGAAACGGCCTGAATTTGTAGTCATGTTATAAGATATCCATATCGGCCCGGACTGCGGAATTCTGCTGCAGACCGGGCCGATTTTTTGTGAAGGTAGAGGGAGAAATATGACTTCTGCAGCAAGCTGATTCAGCAATTCGCACAAATCAATCGGTACGATTTTATGGAAAGCTCCAAAAATATTTTTGCGGATTTACAAGCGGATTCAAACGTGGTATAGTTCAAACATAGTTTGTTAAACGTTTAGCAGTGGGAAGTGTTTTCCGACTGCGGCGAAGTATCCTGCTAGATGTCATCAGCAACGAGGCTCTCTCGTCATTGCGTGCAGGGCAAGGAATGCCCGCGCCAAGGCTTCGCACACCGTTTGTCCGGCAGCTCGGCTTTATCAGGCGGTTTGTATGGTAATATCGTACAAAAATGCCTGCGGAAGGAGGGAAAGCGTGCGCTGACAAAGCTGTTACAAGCTGGAACGGGTCATTCCTGGATCGGAATCCACGCAGGATACCAGCCTGCCCTGTTGGGCGATATTTTTTCACCGCAAATGTTAAACGTTTAGCATTTTCGACGGAACTCGAAAGGACTATAGAATCTGAAAGGAGAGAACATTTCATGCAAAGAGTGCATCACCTGCCCAGACGAGTGATCTCGATCGTGCTGACCATCGTCATGGTCGCGTCCCTGTTCTCCGGCATTCTGCCGGGCCTCGGCGTGACGGCGAAGGCTGCAGCGAACGAAATTGCAAATGACAGTCTGAAGATCTCTGTCGGTGATCTCGGACAGATTTCTACGCTCAACATCGTGAATAATCCCAGAAATCGAAGCAATCGTGAGATCAACTTCGTCCTCCCCAATGACACCCGTCCCCAGAACGGTGTGCAGCATCAGTGGATGGGCGAAATGATCTTCTCCGTCCGCTCCAGTGCGGACGGCAGCTTCCCCGCCGACAACACCGGCTTTGTCGAGGTCGACACGAACAAGACCCTCGCAGCCGGCGGCTCGACCACCGCTTCCAACATCGCTTCCGATAACCCCTATATCGAGAAGACCGTTGTCAGCGACAAGAAGGTCGAGGTCAACTTCATCGGCCAGGACCTGAGCTCCACGACGGACCGTACCATGAAGGGCTTCGATGTGAAGTCTACCTATGATATGGATACCGAGGATGGCTCCCTGCTGTGGACCATCACCCTGAAGAACAAGAGTGATGCGTATCTGGAATTCGGCGACGTCGGCCTGCCGATGCCGTGGAACAACAAGTACACGAACCAGAACAGCGTTTATTCCGAGCGCGTCACGGCCCATACCTTTGCAGGCGCGGACAGCGGCTATGCCTATGCGATCCGCTGCAGCGGCGAAGGCAACTACATCCTCTTCACGCCGGTCGCCACCTCCGGTGCCCGCATCGAGTATGTGGATAACTGGATCGGCAGCAACAACGGCGTCAGCGACAACCGTACCGGCAGCACGTTCTCCAACTGGACGGGCGACTCCGGCGGATGGCAGCCGGGCCTGAGCGTTTACTACATCCACTCCAAGGATATCCACAAGACCGGCCGCAGCTACTTTGAAGATGCGACCAGCCTCATCCTCGAGCCGGGTGAGAGCCAGACCTACCAGTTCAAGTTCTCTGCTGTCCGCGCGGGCGACAACACCCCGCAGGAAAGCGCCGAGAGCCCGAACAACGCCTCTGACTCCATCGAGCAGCGCGAGACGAACATGCGCTCTATCCTCTATCAGAACGGCCTCATCGACGCCATCGCGGTCCCGGGCTTCCAGACGGCTCTGAACATGGACACGCGCCTCGACCTGCACTATGATGACAGCCTCATCAAGGTCGACTCCGTCGACATCCAGTGCGTGCACGAGAACGATCCGTTCGACGAAGCGCATACGCCGGAGCACCGTTCCGGTATGGTCAACAACAGCCGTACCGGCCGCGGCCTGCATGACGGCAACGAGGGCTATGAGGAATCCGTGAGCTTCGTCGAGACGAAGACCGTCAACGGCGAGCAGCACCACATCTACGACCTGCACTTCGGCTGCATCGGCAACAACAGCGTTCGCGTCGAGTACAAGCTGAAGGTCGGTGACGAATGGGTCAGCAAGTTCACGCAGTTCGAGTTCAATGTTCTGACCGAGCTGGATCAGGCATCCGACACGCATGCCGACTTCATGGTCAACGAGACGCAGGATACGAATCCTGACAGCGCGACCTACGGCATCTACAGCGACTGGTACTTTGCCAGCGGCAGAGATTCCAACCAGCGCAACCACTGGGGCGATGACTGGAGCCATGACAACATCAACTTCATCGCCATGAAGAACTATCTGAACCCGGATGCCGAGCAGGTCAAGTCCATCGAGACCTACCTGATCGACTTCATGTGGAACACCTACATGAAGAACACCCAGGATAACTTCATCGTTGCGAACTACCTGTCCGCTTCCGGCGCTTACAGCACCTCCAGCGGCCCGTACACCCGTACGTTCTCCGAAGTAATGGAGGCCACCGGCTTCTTCAACATGTACCGCATCGTCAAGGCCTACCCGGACCTCATTGAGTACCGTAAGCCTGCAGCGTGGTATCTGGAAAAGGCCTATGGCATTTACTCCAATCGCGTCGGCACCGGCGCCATCGGCTTCTACGGCGAGCAGCAGATCCCCGACATGATCGAGGCGCTCTATGCCGAGGGTATGGACGAGGAGGCCTTTAACCTGCAGGAGCGGTTTGCATGGTACAAGGCGAACAATTGCATCAACGCCACCTATCCGTACGGCTCCGAGTTTGCCTACGACAACACTGGTGAAGAGGGCGCCTTCGCCGCCATCCAGGCCCTGACGAAGTACTGGCCGGACAGCGACGCCGCCAAGAACGCCTACAGTGCCATGAGCATGGCCAACCACAAGACCCGCGCGATGCGCGGCATCCAGCCCACCTGGTACCAGTACGCCGACCCGGTCTTCATCGGCGGCGAAAGCTGGTGGAACTTCCAGTACACCGCCTCCCTTGCAGGCTCCATCATGGACGATTGGATGCGCTACGAGGAGCTCGAGGACGGCGATACCACCGCATGGGCTGCCCGCGTGAACTACGCGGCCAAGATTTCCAACTTCAACGCCATCAACATGGGCCAGATCTCCGACAAGTATGTCGGCAACGTTTCCTGGCGCTACAACATGTATAAGGGCGGCTACGGCGCGATGAACGTCAACGACGGCGGCACCCGCGTCATGAACAACGGCTGGCAGGATTTCTCCGGCGAAAGCGACGAGGGCCTGTACGGTTCCCTGCTGCGCATCAGCGCAGACGTTGTGAACGATCCGATCTTCGGCCTGTATGGCTACGGCGCGAACGTCACTGCCGACGAGACCTCCTACACGGTCATCCCGACTGACGGTTTCGGCAAGCGCGTCAACATCCTCGACCAGAAGATCTACGTCGAAACGACGCAGGACACCATCACCAGCGCAAAGTTCGCTATGGACGGCAGCTCCATCGAGCTGAACGTCAAGGGCTACACTGCGGCAAGCCATGTTTCCCATATCGCCCTGAGCGGCGCCGGCCTGAAGGACGGCTTCTATGCCATCAACGTCAACGGCGAAAAGGTCAGCCAGGTCTATGTAAAGAACAATGAGGCCAACGCGACCATCACCATGCCCGCCGGTGAGACCAATGTCGTGACCATCACGGCCGATCCGAACGGCGAGAATGCCGCTCCGCAGGCCGCTATTAAGGTCTCCAGCGACGATCTGCAGGCCATCGTGACCTACACCCTGACGGCCGTTGCCTCCGACGACGGCTATCCCGGCGACAGCCTGACCTATCTGTGGGCCTTTGAGAGCCTCGCAGGCGAGGGCGCAAGCGCGTTCCTGAGCAGCGACGCCGCTCCCACGACGCAGTTCAACGTCAGCGCAGCTGGCGAGTATGTCATCTCCCTGACCGTCAGCGACGGCGAGAAGGAGACCAAGGTCACGAAGACGCTGACGATCGGCGAAGCGCCCGAGCGCCTGGCCCCGACGATCGATTCCGCAACCGGTACGCCCGTTGTCGGAAATCCGACCGTTGCCGATCTCAAGGCCGAAGCCACGGTCGACCCGCTGTATCAGGGCGTCCCGCGCTTCCACTGGGAGCTGGTCAGTCAGCCCGAGGGCGGCAATGCCATGATCGGCAATCCGAACGAGAAGGAAGCCAAGCTCCGCGTCGACAAGGGCGGCGAGTATGTTGTCCGCCTGACTGTCACCGACGAGGACAAGACCTCCTCCACGGAAGTCACCGTCACCATGACGGATGCTGCCGACGGCATCCAGCGCGTGAAGACCGTCATCACGCAGGTCGGCGTCGCCCCGACGCTGCCGAACGGCGTGGTCGCTGTCCGTGACGACGGCACCTACTCCGGCGGCGCAGTCGATTGGGACGAGATCTCCGAAGACAAGTATGCACAGGCCGGTGAGTTCGAGGCCTACGGCACGCTCCGTACCCAGACGACCCGCGTGGCCATCAAGGTCGTCGTCGTGAAGGGAGACCGCAAGAATGTTGCTCTGTTCGCGACCCCGACCGCCATCATCAACACTCCGTCCGACCTCGGCGGCGTTGCCGGCCTGAACGACGGCTTCGACCCGAGCAGCTCCCGTGATACGAGCCACGGTGTCTGGCACAACTGGCAGGGCGCGCAGGGCGACGCAGCATGGGTCATGTACACCTGGGATGTGCCCGTCACCATCGACGGCGCGGATGCCTACTACTTCACCGACGGCAACTTCGCTCCGAAGGATGCGAAGCTGGAGTATCTGGCAGAGGACGGTCAGTGGCACGAGGTCCCGAACGTCAGCGGCCTTGGTGTTACGCTCAACCAGTACAACACCACGAGCTTTGATCCCATCACCACCACGAAGCTCCGCATGACCATGAACCCGAAGACGCTCGGTATCGGCGTCATCGAGTGGAAGGTCTACGGCTACGGTGAGTTCGTCGACCGCTCCGCTCTGAAGAGCGCAATCGCGGCCGCAGAGGCTGTCAACACGAACCTCTTTGTCGAAGGCAGCAAGTATCTGCTGGATCTGGCCATTGCGAAGGCACAGGCCGTTCTGAGCGATACGGCCGCCACGCAGGAGCAGGTTGATGCCGCAGCGGCGGAGCTGAATGCGGTTATCGCCGGTCTCGAAAGCGCGGACGGCAACCTCGCCTACTCCGCTTCCGTTACCACGAGCTTCTGCTCCAGCTGGGAGTCCGTGTCCGCCGTGAACGACGGCATCGTCCGTTCCAATTCCTATGATCCTTCCAAGCCGCGCTACGGCACCTGGGGCAACACGTCTTCCTATGAGACCGTGACCTACACCTGGGGCAGCGAGGTCATCATCGACTCCACCGATCTCTATCTGTGGTACGACGGCACCGAGGGCGAGTACACTAGCGGCGGCATCCTTGTGCCGAAGTCCGTGGAATTCGAGTACCTCGATGCGGAAGGCAACTGGAAGTCCGTTCCCAACGCCGAGGGCCTCGGCCGCGAGATGGACAAGTTCAACAAGACCACGTTTGATCCCTTTACCACCACCGCCCTCCGTGTGAAGCTGAACAAGCAGTCCAACGACCGCAACGGCGTCGGCATCATGGAGTGGAAGGTCTATGGCAAGGTCGCCGGCGGCGAGACCCTCCCGACTGCGGTGAAGGTCGTCATCGCCCGCATCGATGCCATCGGCGAAGTCACGCTCGACAGCAAGGAGGCCATCGAGGCTGCCCGCGCTGCCTATGACAACCTGACGGAAGAGCAGAAGACGCTCGTTACGAATTACGAAACCCTGACCAAGGCCGAGGAGACCTACGCTGCGCTGTCTGACGCCGCTGCCGTGAAGGAAGTCGAGGATCTGATCGACGCGATCGGCGAAGTTGACGAGAACAGCAAGGACGCCATCGACGCTGCCCGCGCTGCCTATGACGCGCTGCCCACGCGCCTGCAGCCCGAGGTCAGCAACTACGACAAGCTCGTCAAGGCCGAGAAGGATTACACCGATCTGCTGACGGCCGTCGAGGCAGCGCAGAAGGCCGCCGAGGATGCCCGCAAGGCATTCGAGAACGCCAAGGCTGCGCAGGAGAAGGCCGAGGCCGCGAAGGCTGCCGCCGAGGCTGCGCAGAAGGCCGCCGAGGAGGCCGCACAGGCTTCCGGCGAAAACAGCGAGGCTGCCAAGAAGGCGCAGGCTGCCGCCGAAGAGGCACAGGCCAAGGCTGAGGCTGCCCAGGCTGCTGCCGAAGAAGCACAGGCCGGTGCCGAGGCTGCCCAGAAGGCTGCCGAGGACGCTGCTGCCGCCGCTGCCGCGAACAACGCGCTGGCCGCCGAGGCTGCCGCAAAGGCCGCCGAGAAGGCTGCCAAGTCCGCTGAGGAGGCCGGAAAGGCCGCTGCTTCCGCCGAAGCGGCTGCGAAGTCTGCTGCCGACGCCGCCGAGGCCATGCTGAAGGCCCAGAAGGCGCAGAAGGCTGCCGAGGATGCCGAGAAGGCTGCCGAGGAAGCTGAGAAGAAGGCCGAAGAGGCCCAGAAGAAGGCTGAGGAGGCCGCCGCCTCCACCGCTGAGGACCGCGAAGCCGCCGAGAAGGCCGCTGAGGAAGCCAAGGCTGCCCAGAAGGCCGCCGAGGATGCCCGCAAGTCCGCCGAGGACGCCAAGTCCGCCGCGGAGCTGGCTATGCAGGCTGCCGAGCAGTCCAACAAGGAAGCCGCCGCATCCGCTGCGCAGGCTGCCGAGTATGCAAAGAAGATGGCTGAGGCCTATGAAGAGATCGTCCGCATCAAGGCCGAGCTCGTCGAGTACCTCGCCAAGGCACAGGCTGAGGCCGAGCGCGCCGAAGCCGAGCGCAAGGCCGCCGAAGAGGCCCAGAGAAAGGCCGAGGAGGCCGCTCTGGCCGCTGCCAAGTATGCCGCCGCTTACGAGCTGGCTCAGCTCCAGCAGAACGGCGAGGGCCTGACCGGCCACGCGAAGGAAGCGTATGACAAGGCGCTTGCCGACGCCGCTGCCGCCATCGAGGCCGCAAAGACGCCCGCTGAGGTCGACGCCGCTCTGGCTGCCGCCCGCGAGGCCCTGAACAACGCCGTCTGCCCGAGCGCAGCGTTCACGGATGTCGAGGAGAACGTCTGGTATCATGACGGCATCGACTTCATGGTGAGAAACGGCTACATGAACGGCGTTGCCGCCGACACGTTCGATGTCGAAGGCAGCCTGACGCGCGCCCAGCTCGTCACGATCCTCTACCGCATCGCCGGTGAGCCCGAGACCAGCGCCGCCATCCCGTTCGCGGATGTCGCCGACGGCCAGTGGTACACAAAGGCCATTGTCTGGGCCGCCGAGAACGGCATCGTCAAGGGCGTGAACGAAACGACGTTCGCCCCGAACGATCCGATCACCCGCGAGCAGATCGCCGTCATCCTCTACCGCTATGCGCACGAGGAGAACACCGAGGACGGCAAGCTCACGAGCTTCCCCGACGCAAAGGACATCTCCGGCTACGCGCTGGAGGCCATGAACTGGGCGGTCGCCAGAGGCCTCATCAACGGCTCTGACGGCAAGCTGCTGCCGCAGGACACCGCGACCCGTGCACAGATCGCCGTGATCCTTGCCCGGTACCTGAACGCCTGATCCTTCCCCCTGCTCCCCATGCGGCCGAAGCCGCATGGGGAGCCCCCCAGCATTTCCCGGCAATTGGACCCAGACAAACAATATGCTCGAAAATCGAACTTGGGAGGAACAATAAACCATGAAGCATGTGAAACAGCTGCTTTCTGCACTGCTTGTGCTGGCTGTTGTACTCTCGCTGCTCCCGGCTGGCGTTCTGAAGGCATCCGCCGCAGAGGCCCCCGCAGCGCTGAACATCGGCTACCCCACATTCAAGAACACAGAGCTTCTCGACGAGGTCTATGACCTGTCGAAGCTCGGTGTGTCCTATTCCGAAAAGGACATCATGATGGCGATCTATAAGCAGGATCTTGCCAATGGCGGCGACTCCTTCTATATGGACCGCATCCTCGCCCGTGAGGGCGTCTGCAGCGGCAACGCCGGTTCGAACGGCAACGCCGACGGCAACACCTTCCTGACCCGCGGCCGCGCGCTGTATATGTACACGAGCAGCCCGTCCGTCATCGGCTTCGGCGGCAACACCGCCTATCATCAGCCGCTTGGCCGGGGCGATCTGGTCCGCGTTCTCTTCTCGAACGCCGACGGCAGCCTGACCACGAAGGAAGACACCAGCAAGCGCGTCAATGCGCCGAGTAACTGGTCTAGTACCTACTCTGTCGGCAGCAACCTGACGCTGGATGTCGTGAAGTTCATCCATCAGGAGAACGTCGCCGTTACGACGATGACGCTGACCAACAAATCCGCAGAGGATCAGGCAATTACGGTGGCAGCGGACTCCATCTTTGCGACGGAGCCCGGCAAGGTCACGGTCAATGGTGCAGAGCAGACAGAGCTGACCGGCACCTGCTCTTCCCCTGCAGGCCTTACTACCATCTATGCCCGCATGACCGGCGACGGTTTCGAGGCCGCTTCGTCCGACGACTATTGCTGGCTGTCCCGCGATGTCACCGTCCCCGCGGGCGGCAGCGTGGAGTTCAAGGTCGTCATGGCCTTCACGACGGAAGAAATTCCGGAGTCCACCGAGCAGTACCTCCGCTTCGCAGGCCTCGGAAACCTTGAGGCTGTCCGTGCGCAGAAGGCGGAATACAACCTCTACTGGGCGGAGAACCTGCCCTACATCGACGTGCCGAAGAAGGCCGTCCAGAAGGCAATCGACTATCGCTGGTGGCTGGAGCGCTTCAATTCGCTCGATGCCAACATCCCCGGCTATGACTATCAGTACCCCGTCACCATCGAGGGCGTCCTCGGCTACAACAACGCCATCATCCTGACGCAGCCGATGCACCTGCAGGATACGAAGTGGCTCCGCTCTCCGTATCTGGCCTATGGCCAGCTGCTGTCCGCGGGCAACTCCTCGCAGAGCAGCGCCTTCCTTGATAACCCCGGCAACCGCAACAACTGGAACAACCACTATGGTCAGTATCTGGCTGAGGCCGGCTATGAGGCGTTCAACGTCATCGGCGGCGGCGCGGAGCTCGCGGAGAACCTCGCGTACTACTTCGGCCATGACGCCACCGGTCAGCTCGACCACTACGGCAATCACATCGAGGGCCGCGACCTCATCGCTTACCGCAACAACTACATGACCGGCAACGACGCCGATACCATCTCCATGCATGCTCCCGGCACCGGCACCTGGAAGGCACACGGCGAAAACGCCTACGTCTGGGCCGCTGCCGACGCCGCCGCGAAGCTCTATGAGCAGCTGGGCAACACCGAGCAGGCCAAGTATTACCGCGATCTGGCCGACAAGATCAAGGCCGACGTCCTCGAGCTCATGTGGTGCGAGGAGTGCAAGAAGTTCGAGACCTATGCCGTCCGTCCGACCGGCACACAGCATAACGCTAACCAGCCCAACCTCGTCAAGTACACCGAGTCCAACAACTACAACTACTTTGCCGTGGGCCTCGTCCCCGACGATGCCGCTTCCGTCACGAAGTACAAGGAAGCCCTCAAGGCCTTCTCCAACGGCAAGGAGTTCCCGATCTTCCCGTTCTACACCGCCAACCAGGTCCACAACCAGGAGGTCAGCGGTTCGAACAACTTCTCGAACATCAACTTCACCGTGCAGCTCCGTCTGTATGAGTCCGCTCTGCGTACCTATGACAAGGAGCAGACCTATATCACCGACGACATGCTCGCCATGATGGCCGAGTGGATGGCATGGAACGTCTACCCCGATGCAGGCGACATCCGCTATCCGAACAACAACGAGTTCCACAACATCGACGGCAGAACCTATGAGAACTACTACCGTTCCTGGATCTACCACAACATCCTCGGCAACTACACCTACCTCTTCATCGAGGACATGGCCGGTATCCAGCCGCGTTCCGATGAAAAGATCGAGCTGAGCCCGATCGATTTCTCCTATGACCACTTCATGGTCAACAACGCCCGCTATCATGGTCATGACCTGACGGTCGTGTGGGATAAGCCGGACGACGGCAAGACCTGGTACAACGAGTGCCCCGAGGGCTACTCCCTGTACATCGACGGCACGCTGGCCTTCACCCTGAAGGATCTGGCCCATGTCGTCTATGACTCCGCCACGAAGGAAATCTCCTTCCCCGACGGCGCTGTCGAGATCGTCACCAATAACGGCGGCGCTGCCATCCCCACCGCGATGAACACCGCCATCACCGAGAAGAAGGTCCTCAACATGCTGGAGAAGTCCGGCGTGCACGGCATGACGAACCTCGCCGAGGGCGCGGAGGTCACCGCCACCTTCACCCCGGACAAGGCCCGCGCCGCGTCCTGGGCAGAAAAGCACCGCGCCGACGGCAGCGACTCCACCTCCAAGGCAGTCAACGAGACTGTGCCAGATCCGCAGGCAGTTGTGGACGGCACGACCGTCGATATGCCGTTCTGGGGCAACTACGGCAGCGTGAACGAGCGCGACAGCCTGACGCTGAAGCTCTCCTCCAAGCAGACCGTGGACATGGCGACGCTGTACTTCTACAACGACCGCCAGACGAACGGCTACTCCGAGCCCTCCAAGTTCGCAGTCGAGTACTGGGACGGCGAGGCCTGGCAGGCCGTCCGGCAGCAGACCCGTACCCCGTCCGCTCCGCGCGCGAACTACAACGCCGTGTACTTCGCACCGGTCGAGACGGATCAGTTCCGCTTCACCTTCACCAACAAGGACAAGGGCTTCACTGCCGTGACCGAGATCCAGCTCTTCAACGAGGGCGGCGACCGCGATCATCCCGCGCAGAACACGGCTCCGTCCGTCAAGCTCGCGGAAGACACCTCCATGACCGGCAACCTCTACACTACCCTGAAGGCGACCTGCACCGACGACGGCATGCCCTACGACAAGGACATGAGCTACGCCTGGAAGCTTGTCTCCGCTCCGGAGGGCGCCGAGGTTATCCTGAGCAGCGCCAACAAGCCCACCACGACCATCTCCGGCTCCGTGGAAGGCGAGTACACCGTTCGCTTCACCGTCAGTGACGGCGAGCTGAGCGCGACTGCCGAGCTGACCGTCACCCTGAAGCAGGGCGCAGCGGGCGGCCTCGGTGAGGACGTCGCTCCGGACGCCGCTTCCGTCGAAAGTGACTACACCTCCAGCTGGGAGAACCTGAACGGCATCAACAACCCGAGCTTCGAGCCGACCAGCTCCAACGTGGGCGCCGGCAAGGGTTGGGGCAACTGGCGTCAGAGCGCCGGCTCCGAGCACTATGTCGGCTATACCTGGGATGAGGCCGTTACCATCGGCGGCGCCGATATCTACTGGTATGACGACGGCGGCGGAACGCGAATTCCGTCCAAGCTGCGTATGCAGTACCTCGATGCCAACGGCGCGTGGCAGGATGTCAACATCACCACCCCGTTCGAGAGCAGCATTGCAAAGAACAAGTACAACCGCATTGAATTCGACCGCGTTACCACCACCCGCCTGCGCCTGTATGTGACCGTCCGTTCCGGCGCGGAAGCAAACGGCATCTACCGCTTCAAGGTCTATTCCTCCGTTGACGTCGCTTCCCTGAACGAGGTCTTCCTCGCCACGAAGCCCGGCGTCATGCCCACGCTGCCCTCCAACGTCACGGCAGTCACCTCGGACGGCGCGCTCATCAGCGTCCCCGTTACCTGGGAGACCCTGACGGCTGACATGATCGCCACCGACGGCGAGGTCGAGCTCCGCGGCGTGAACAACTCCACCGGCAAGATGACCACCTGCACGATCTATGTCCGCAGCGACATGGATAAGGCCACCATCACGAGCGTCGAGCCCGTTGAGGTCACGACGACGCAGGGTATCGTCCCGGCGCTGCCGAAGACCGTGAAGGCCGGCTACAACAACGGCGCATTTGACAACCAGACCGTCAAGGTCACCTGGCCCGCCATCACGGCTGCCGAGCTGGCCAATGTCGGCGACGTGAACTTCGAGGGCGAGGTCGAAGGCACGGCCACGAAGGCCATGCTGACGATCCACGTGCTCGAGGCCCCGGACGATCCCGCTGTCGCTGCGGTCAAGGAGCTCATCGACGCCATCGGCGAGGTCACGCTCGACAGCGGCGACGCCATCGACGCTGCCCGCACCGCCTATGACAAGCTGCCCGAGGCCAAGAAGGCGCTTGTCGACAACTATGAGAAGCTGACTGCGGCAGAGGAAACTTACACCGCCCTGGTCGACGCCGCTGCCGCAAAGGCTGTGGACGACCTGATCGATGCCATCGGCGAAGTTACTGCCGACAGCGGCGACGCGATCAAGGCTGCCCGCGCCGCCTATGACGCCCTGACCGACACGCAGAAGGAACTGGTCAAGAACTATGAAAAGCTGCTCGCTGCCGAGGAGCTGTATGAGGAACTGACGGCATCGGCTGCGGCAATCGCCCAGAAGGCCGCTGAGGAAGCCAGGAAGGCACAGGAAGAGGCCGAAGCCGCGCAGAAGGCTGCCGAGGAAGCCGTTGAGGCCGCCAAGGCCGCGCAGGAGGCCGCTGAGGCCGCCGCTGCCAGGGCCGGTGAGAACAACGCCGCTGCCGAGGAAGCCCGCAAGGCTGCTGAGACCGCGCAGGCCGCTGCCGAAGCCGCACAGACCAAGGCGGAAGAAGCCCAGAAGAAGGCCGAAGAGGCCAAGGCAGGCGCTGACGCTGCCCAGAAGGCTGCCGAGGAGAACAACGCCGCTGCTGCCGCTGAGGCTGCCAAGGCTGTCGCCGAGGCACTGAAGGCTGCCGAAGAGGCTGGCCGCTCCGCGCAGAGCGCCGCACAGGCTGCTCAGAGCGCTGCGCAGGCTGCCGAGAGCATGCTGAAGGCACAGGAAGCCCAGGCTGCCGCCGAGGCTGCGCAGGCTGCTGCCGAAGCCGCCAAGGCAAGAGCCGAAGAGGCTCAGAAGAAGGCCGAGGAGGCCGCTGCTTCCAGCGCCGAGGACAAGGAAGCTGCCGAGCGCGCCAAGGTTGAGGCCGAGGCCGCGAAGAAGGCTGCCGAGGATGCTCAGAAGGCCGCAGAGGAAGCAAAGGCCGCTGCCGAGCTGGCGCTCGAGGCTGCGAAGAAGTCCGAGGTCGAGGCTGCTGCCTCTGCCGCCGAGGCTGCCGAGTATGCCCGCCAGATGGCCGAGACCTATCAGAAGGTCGTTGAGATCAAGGCTGAGCTCATCGATTATCTGGCCGAGGCCCAGGCTGCTGCCGAAAAGGCAGAGGCCGAGCGCAAGGCCGCCGAGGAAGCCCGCAAGGCTGCCGAGGAAGCTGCGCTTGCCGCTTCCAAGTATGCCGCCTCCTTCGAGCTGGCACAGCTCCTGCATGAGAGCGAGACCCTGACCGGCCACGCCCGTGAGGACTATGCCAAGGTCATCGAGGACGCCAAGGCCGCCATCGAGGCTGCCAAGACGCCCGAGGAGGTCGACGAGATCCTTGCGGCCGCACGCGAGGCCCTCAAGACCGCAGGCTGCCCGAGCACGAACTTCACCGACGTGGAGGAAAACGGCTGGTATCACACCGGCGTCGACTTCATGGTGAGAAACGGCTTCATGAACGGCGTTGCGGACGATGCGTTCGACGTCGACGGCAACCTGACCCGCGCCCAGCTCGTGACGATCCTCTATCGCATCGCGGGCGAGCCGGAGAGCACGGCCACGAACCCGTTTGCCGACGTGGCGGACGGTCAGTGGTACACGAACGCTGTCATCTGGGCAGCGGAGAACGGCATCGTCAAGGGCGTGAACACCACGACGTTCGCCCCGAACGACCAGATCACCCGTGAGCAGATCGCGACGATCCTCTTCCGCTATGCCAAGGCGGAGAAGGTCGAGGGCAAGCTCGCCGGCTTCCCGGATGCCGAGAAGGTCTCCGATTACGCCGCCGACGCCATGGCGTGGGCAGTGGAGCAGGGCCTCATCAACGGTATCTCCGAGAGCGACGGCAAGACCTACCTCGCCCCGCAGGAGACCGCGACCCGCGCCCAGATCGCCGTCATTCTGATGCGCTATCTGACTGCGGAGAACTGATCCAAAAAAATCCCTGTCCGCTGATGCGGGCAGGGGAGGAGCCGCCCACCGGGCGGCTCCTTTTTGACTTTTGCGGCGCGCTGTCGATCGTACCCTTATTGTAGGGGAGCGGCATGCCGCTCCCGGCGCACCGCTGCCGACTCGTACAGGCCCCCGTTAAAACGGTAATGGCCCCCGATTTGTCATTGCGGGGAGCGAAGCGACGTGGCAATCTCAGCAGGGGCCTGCCGAGATGGACAGGGCATCGCCGAACGTGCGTGCTTACAGATTTGACTGTAGCGGCGCTCCCTGAGCGCCATGTACGGGATAATTCAACGGCAGGAGGGCGCTGGTGCACCGCTGCACCGCCTGACGTGTCATTGTGCGGAGCGAGGCGACGTGGCGCCCTGCGCGCGAAGCGCGAGGAAGTGCCCTTGGGGTGCAATCTCGCAGTACCCGGTCGGATAACAGGAAAGCCCCGGCGAATTCAGGGCACAAAATGATCCGGCAGCGCTTCGGCGCTGCCGGACTTTTTTCCATCTCAATGCGACGGCCATTCGACCGCCGTCGGCCACTGCACATGATATTGAGAACCGGTCAGATAACAGTCCAACCACCAGTGGCAGGGAGACCAGCCGCCGTTGAATGCATCATCCGCGATCCATTTCAGCAGCACAGCATCCGTGCAGTTCTCTGTGCTATGCTCAGCGCCATACACGCCCGGATATACATAGTGCCACAGCTCAAAAATACAGAAAAGCCATTCCTCGGGAAGCTCGCGCAGCACATAATTCCCATCCGCATTTGGCTCTAGATTCTGCTCCAGAATGTCCGGGATTTGAACCATGAGTCCATAGGCCGCCTTTGCATCAGGATAGGCCGTGAAATAATCCTCATGTGCCGCAACACAGCTTGCAAGCGCATCCGCGATCTGATGGAATTCCTCCAAAACGGCCGGATGGAACGTCTTATTTACGATACGGTACAGCGCCTGAAAATACCGCGAGGTAGCGTAGTCCAGCTCCGTGCTGTCTGATCCCGGCGTGCGGGAACAGGCTGTCAGCAGAGACGGGACCGCACACAGGAACACCGCGAGAAGAAAAATGGACAGAACCTTGCGCCATGCAGCAAATTTCATAAGTACGCTCCTTTCACATTGTCAACAATAATTGGCCGCAGGAATAACGTGGACCTATTCTGCAGATTCATTATAGCACGCCATAACAAAAAAACAAAGGAATTTTCCGAAATTTTATCTGTTTCTCATGCGTTGCCGCACAGGGGGCAGTATCCGCAATCGGAATACGGCAGGCACTTGCAATTCGTACAGGCTGCCGGCAAAAACGCACAAGCCAATTGCGTCTGTAGCGGCGCTCACTGAGCGCCATGCAGGCTGACGTTGTTTGCGGTACAAATTCAGTGGCGCAAGGCTTCCAAGTTTGTCATTGCGAGGCCCCAAAGGGGCCGTGGCAATCTCGGGAAGGCAGCTGCGTTTTTGCCGATCGCTTTCCCACGATTCAGCCGGGTACTGCAAGATTGCCACGTCAGCCTTCGGCCTCCTCGCAATGACACGTCAGGTGGTTCCGTGGTGCACCAGCGCCCTCCTGCCGTTGAATTCCCCTGTGCAGGGCGCTCACTGAGCGCCGCTACACCCCATACTTCGGCGTTTCCCATTTTAACGATAGCCTGTGCAAATCGGCAGTGCCCCATGGGACGTCGAGGACGCCGCCCCCTACAACGCCCGACTGGCGCCTTGTGCTAACTTTCCATTTCCCATTTCCTGCTTTTTCTCTCTTTTCCTATAATGCCTATTGACAAAGTCGGATTTTTGTGCTATGATGCGTCCATCAAACGAAGTGAGGTAGCAGCAATGTTCTTTGCAGCAGAACGAATGCTTGGCTCCCGGGCAGAAGAACTGGCCGGGCGTGCTGCCATGCGCGGAGCATGCCGTGAGTGAGGAGCCGCACTCCATGACCGTTTCTCTGACCGGGAGCTGTTTTCAGCCCCGGCTTTTTTGTTGCCGGAATACCGGCGGACGGAAAGATCCCGTACATACGATCTGAAAGAATCACAAAGGAGACATCCCCATGAGCTATCATTTTGAGACCCTGCAGCTTCACGTCGGACAGGAGCAGCCCGATCCCGCCACCGGCGCGCGCGCCGTGCCCATCTACCAGACGACGTCCTATGTATTCCGTGACTGCGCACAGGCTGCGGCCCGCTTCGGCCTGACGGACGCGGGCAACATCTACGGCCGCCTGACGAACTCCACGCAGGACGTGCTCGAGCAGCGCGTGGCAGCCCTTGAGGGCGGCGTGGCCGCTCTGGCCACTGCCTCCGGCGCAGCGGCCGTCACCTATACCATTCAGGCGCTTGCGCGGCAGGGCGACCACATCGTCGCGCAGAAGACGATCTACGGCGGCACCTATAACCTGCTGGCGCACACGCTGCCGCAGTACGGCATCACGGCGACGTTCGTGGACGCGCACGACGCCGCAGCGGTCGAGGCGGCCATCCAGCCGAACACGCGCGCCGTCTATCTTGAGACGCTGGGCAACCCGAACTGCGACATCCCGAACATCGAGGCCATCGCCGCCGTCGCCCACCGCCACGGCCTGCCGCTCGTCATCGACAACACATTCGGTACGCCCTACTGGGTCAAGGTCATCCCGCTCGGCGCGGACATCGTCGTCCACTCCGCCACGAAGTTCCTCGGCGGCCACGGCACGACGCTCGGCGGCATCATCGTCGACGCCGGTACGTTCGACTGGGCGGCCAGCGGCAGCTATCCGCAGCTTGCTGCACCGAACCCCAGCTATCACGGCATCTCGTTCGTGCAGGCCGCGGGCAAGGCAGCCTTTGTGACCTACGTCCGCGCCATTCTCCTGCGCGACACCGGCGCGACCATCTCCCCGTTCAACGCCTTCCTGCTGCTGCAGGGCATCGAGACGCTCTCGCTGCGCCTCGACCGCCATGCGGAGAACACGAAGAGAATCGTCTCGTGGCTGGCGGCGCACCCGCAGGTCGCGCGCGTCAACCATCCGTCGCTGCCGGACCATCCGGACCACGCGCTGTATCAGAAGTACTTCCCGAACGGCGGCGGCTCCATCTTCACCTTTGAGATCGCGGGCGGCGAGGCCGAGGCGCACCGCTTCATCGACCACCTGCAGATCTTCTCCCTGCTGGCCAACGTCGCGGACGTCAAGAGCCTCGTCATCCACCCGGCCACGACGACGCATTCCCAGCTCACGCCGGAGGAGCTGCTCGATCAGGGCATCCGGCCGAACACCATCCGCCTGTCCATCGGCACGGAGCATGCCGATGACCTCATCGCCGACCTCGAGGCGGGCTTCGCCGCCGCAAAGGGCTGATAGAAAGGAAAATGGCGCGCTGCATGTTCTGCAGCGCGCCGGTTTTTATGCAGTTTGGGCCATATGACGCTCGCGCTTTTTCCAGCTGAGGAAGCCATAGAAATCATGGAACAGGAAGATGCCGAAATTCACCGCCACGGGAATATAGGCCGGGTCCTCGCACGAGGCCAGCACCCACAGCACGACGAGCACGATGTCGTTCGCCGCGTAGCCAAGGCCATAATACGACGAGCGGAGCATGGTCAGGGCGGCCGCGAGAAAGCTCGTGGCGACGGACAGGATGCT
>OKSA01001760.1_pt1 | contig 19014 bp, 20 predicted proteins | sample 1601181 | NCBI WGS metagenome assembly OKSA01 (sample SAMEA3541538, study PRJEB24748) | human gut metagenome | biome: human gut; feature: human-associated habitat; material: faeces | place: China | collected 2012
ATCTTTTGTTAAATCAAAAGAGCTTTTACTATTAAGTTTCTCATAAATAGATTTCTTTTTGATAAAATCATAGTGTTGTGCTTCAGAATTTTTGGAACCACTTATGAGTGTTAAATTACCTATTTTATGCAGCCAGTAGACATGCTCTTGAGGTTGGAATCTATTAATCCAGTATTCATTAACTAATGCTTGAGGAAGAATATGCTCAATTGTTAAATTGCTGACATCAATATGCTCCTTCGTTGAATTCTCAATTACAGACAGCAGATATTTACAGATGTTCTTTTTATATAGAGGTCTATAGATTAGTGCTTCTCTAAATTCCTTATCAGTAGGCATTCTATCGTTAGCACGGATATCATTAAGGAACATCACAAAGCGCTCATAGTAGTATTCATAATTACCATCCATTACCCTGTCATAGAGCGACTTCATGAATTTTGCCATATTCTTGTTAATCTCACAAGCATTCGTTCTTACAAAATAAGTAAGCAGGCATTCCAACACGCTACATAATGTATTCTCATCAATATTTCTCGCCTCATAGTCATCAAATACCCTAAATAATAATGGCAAAACAGTTGTCTGTTTTATCATATTAAATGCATTCAGATATTTAGTCACCCTTGCACTATAGCATTCAATTTCTCCAATAAACGCACCATAATATTTTGATGTTCCTCTAAGAGCAGTAAGCACATCTTTATGGCTAAGTCCATTGTTCTGGCAGTGTTCCTTGAACAGACGATATGCATTCTTACTGTTGACTGATCCAGTTATCTGAGAATTCAAGAAATTGATTACAAAATCCCCAAGATTACGGTATCCAACATTTTTTTCGATTTCGAGCCAGTATTCCTCATAAAGTTCATCTTGGTTTTCATCATCCATCAGCAAATAATTTCTAATCAGATCCGCAAGCGAAAGTTCCAGTCCCGTGGAGTTGATGGACTCAAAAATTTTCTGGGGCTCGTCTCCTTGAAGCTTATCCAAAATAATCTCTACAATTTCAAGCTTCTTAATTCCCTCTAAGATATCATTAAGCTCATGTCCATTGGCAACGGTTGCTTCTATAAGATTTTGGAAGATCACGTAGTTTTTATAGACATTTGAATTTCTGTCCATTTTATCGACTTTATCTTTTATAAGGAGCATCAATTGCTCATTATCCGTTTTTACTGGTTTTAATTTTACTTTGTATTTTTCATCGCAATGTCGATTAAACATTACCTCTTGAACTTCATCCTCAATTCTTGCCGACACCCCTTTAGATGCATCGTAAAGAGCCTTAAGAAGAATATACATTGTAGTAATTCTCTGCTGACCATCAATGATTAAAACTTCATTTAGTCCGCTGCCACCGTTGACATCATCAATATACACAACTGTTCCGGTAAAATGCTGTCGATTGTTTTCTCCGGCTTTCATGATATCTTGGAACAGTTTTTCACACTGTATGTTTGTCCAATCATAATTTCTTTGGTAAACAGGTACTTTAAAAACTCTTTTGTTCTTCTCTAGAACATCGGAAAAGAGCCACATTCTATTAGCTTTCATTTGCAGTTCCTCACAATATCTTATTTATTCATTGTCTTTAACACCGAGTTTAAACACTTCATAATACGATTTGTAATTAAGTATTATCTTCAACCAAATTGTCTCCTAGTTGGATTATTATAAATCCAATCTTTCCATATCCATTTTACTTCCTGAAAGATACAAATCATATGCCATTGTTGCAGGAATCAACCTAATTTTTATATCTTGAAGTCCCAAATTAGAAAGCATCTCCATTCGAACTTCACCCTTATCCTCTATCTCATTGTTTTCTGTTGGAAGTAGAAAACAGTTCTTTACAGAAGAGAAATTATGGTCTTCAATAAACTGTTGATATGCCAATTGGTAAAGATACTGTTTGGTAATAGATTCTATGCCGGGCTGTCCTGTCGGAACAATTCCCTTTTCCAAATGGGCATTATAATATTTTGCATCAAATATAATAAATTGATGCTGATCATTAACCTTACAAATAGAAACTAAATCTGGTATCAATGTATCTTTTGCACACTTTCCGGTAATCGTCCACAATGGTTTCTCGATTAATTCAATCAGCTTCTGTCTTCTGTTATAATCTTCTTTCAATGGCACAGGCAATTTTAAAATGCCAAGAGGGACATCTAACTGATTATCCATAATTTCTACACAATTTTTTTCCCATACCAGGTTGAAGCTATACTCGACTTGTATCAGTGAATTCCGTTAAATGTATTTGCATTTCTGAATCTTGCATATTTTCAACAGTGGTATAAAATTCCTGCCATGTTTCAATACTTGCATCCTTGCCAAAATCGTCTGCATCTTTTCTGCAAGAAGAGTTTCAAGATTATACGACAAAACTGAAATTGATCTGTCTTCAAACATAAGCTTGTATTTATACTCTACTGCACCTGGCGTGATTGCATCATCCGTAGAAATATCGATCTTAAAAGGTTGTCTCATTCGTTCCAGATTAGCTTCTATCATCATCCTAATGCCAGGATAATCAAATTCTTCCATGATTTCTTTTACTGACGTAATCTTAAAGGTTACCCCATCTTCAAGCTGAAGCTCACCGATTCTCTCAATGATTGCTCTAGCATCCTTCTCATTAAGAGGTAATGCTTTCACAGTTGTATCGATATCCATTGTAGCTCTCATGTCTACACCAACAATAGAAGCAACAAGCATTCCGCCTTTCAAAATAAAATTATTCCTGTATTCAGAAACAGAAACTCTTTATAAGAACCTTTCCATAAAATATGTTCTAATTAGTGCTTACGCAACTTCACTATTCCCGCCGGACATGTTTTTTACTTTGTCTTTAAGTTGTTTCGCTGTATGAATCATATCATTACCTCCACATACATCATCACTTCATCCCTTACTCCAAGTTTAACCGCATACTCAATCAATCTTGAAAGATTCTTTTCCTTCGAGGACATATATTCCTTGATTGCTGTCTGATATAACTGAATTTCATATTTCTTTCGATCTTTAATCAAATCACAAATACATCTTTCCTTGTCATATACTTTAACCAAATTACCGCTGCTTGACGGGATTTCACAGGTCCCCATATCAAGAATCTCTGGGTTTGCATAACGAACTTCTTTGTTTTTCTTTTTGATATGTGTTGCATTATACCCGGTAGGAACAGTGAAACAAATATGACTGTATTCTCTGTCGATAAGACCATGCAAATAAAGGGCGGTCTCGCCCGAATAAATAATATTCTTATTTCGTTGCTGGAGGACAAACAACTCATCTGGCCACACATTATCTAAGATATAAATGCCATGTGCCACTTTTTCCATATCATGCTCTCTGACGTATTTTGAGACAGATGGCTTTGATACACCTGATTCAACGGCCTTCGATGTAATCAAATATCCATTATCTTTTTCAATTAGCGATTCCAAAATATCTGATGTTGACATAGTTGTCCTCCTTATCCTTGATATTTGCTTTTGTGCTTAAATTATATTATATTTAAGCGTAAAAGTAAATATAATTCTTATATGCTTGCAGAAGTAAAAGATAACGCAACCGAATAATTTCACAAAAAAGCGACAGTCTGATTTACATTTTGTATTTCAGAAAACTGCCGCTTCTTTTTCTTCTTTATTCTGTTTTTCTTCCTCCAACTCCCGGAAGATTTCTTCGCCGTACTTATCAATCATCCGTACCAGAAAATCAATACACCGCTCAAATTCAATATTCTGTTGCATAAGCTCCTCCCGTTATTGTTTGTTCTGAGCTTATTTTACAGAACCTGCCTGAAAACCACATTGAATAGAAATTGATTGTAAATTGACACAATCACTTTAAAAATATCCGCATTTTCTCGAATCGAATGTATGTTCGTGTTATGATAGATATACTCAATCTTAACTACGAAAGGGGAATTTCTATTGAATCGATGCGATTTTTCTTCTATTAGCACTTGCTTAAAAAATCATATCAGCGAAAGTAATCAAATGAGTCAGCCTGATTTTTTATACGAATTATTTGAAGATTTTATGGATGATCCGGTAAATCAGGATTTTTCAATGGATAACGGTCTGGTTTGCCGCTGGATGACTGGTCAGGCTAAAATCAGTCCTAAAATATCCGCTTACTATTCCAAGCCATCCAATCAGGAAAAATTAGCTCATACTATCCACCAGAATCTTCTTCCACTGATGTCTGACTGTAATATGGCTATACAAGATATTTACACTTTATTCATTCAGGATGACAGCATCTCAGATGCGAAAAAGAAAAATCTGACTCCCTTATATAAACCAGCCAGTTCAAGACTGCTGTTTCTTGCAAAACTGATTTCTTTTGGCATGGAACGCCAATTCATCAAACGTAATACCAAAAATCAGAAGCTGCTCGCCGGAGGCGCTTTATCCCCCATTGTGCTGGATTATATTATGGACAGTGAGGTTCCGAAACCATGCCGTCATTTTATCGGAAGAGATAAAGAACTGGAAGAATTATATACCATGCTTGAGGAAAACCGTCATGTTTTTCTTTGCGGAATCGCCGGAATCGGAAAAAGTGAACTTGCCAAAGCCTACGCAAAGCGGTACATAAAGCAATACACCAATATCCTTTATGTAGAATATACCGGCAATCTTCATCAGGATATTACTGACATGGATTTTATTGACGATCTTCCGGAAAGCACTGAACAGGAACGGTTTCAAAGACATAACCGTTTCCTGCGTTCCCTGAAATCTGATACTCTGCTTATCATAGATAATTTTAATGTCACTGCCACACAGGACAGCTTTCTGTCAGTAGTATTAAAATATCGCTGCCAGATTTTGTTTACAACCAGAAGCAAACTGGATGAATACTGTACTCTGCCATTAAAAGAAATAGAGGATATGAACGCTCTCTTCTTCTTGAATTGACAACAACAAGCAAAAATTCTGCCTATCCTGTAGTTTCATAAGTGCTTCCGTATATTGGCCATCGGTACCACCATTTGACTCATCCACGATGTACACAACTTTTATTCCTGATAAATTACCAGCCAATACATCCAGCTTATCATCAAGGACATTTGCACGTGTTCTCCAATAACGAATCGCAAATTTGTTTTCCATTGATAAGAATGTAAATTCCGGCTCTCTTTTAGTATCTTCTACAGTATCTATCGGAACCCTTGATTCAATATCATTCGATTCAAGCTTATCGTCTAACCAACATTTTAACACAATCTTGGAATCAACCGAGGTTTTACCCTCTGTTGGCATATTACATTCATATGTACCCGTTCCTGGCTTTTCCCTAAAATGCTGCTCTCTTAAATTTTTATCACCAGCTACGAGTATGAGATTTGTACCACATCCACAAGGGCAAAACAGTTCATTTCTCTGGCTCTGAGCTCTTAATTCCTTTAATTTCTCTGGAATATTTATCTGCCAGCCATTGATAACCGTATAGATAGTTTCAATTCCAATATATTTACCATTGCAGAGAGCTACTGTTCTCTGTGCCATACGGCTATCACCTCCTTTTACTATTTTTACCTATCTAACAATGATTTTTCACCCATTCTCTATATTCTTTTAAAATACTTTGCAACACACGTGCAATTCTAAGTCTATGAATAATAAATCTGGCTTCCGCTTCAGAGTCTGCCCTTACATATGAATACTCGTTTTGCGCATCAACTCTATCCCGCAAATTCTGAATATGATATTCAACATATCTTTCAAATTCATTCTTTTCATCCACCGAATCAAATAACAAAACAATGTCCATCAAATCATCATGCGCATATCTTTCTTCTCCATTTTCTTCGTGATACATAAAACTATGAAGACTATATCGAAAGGAATCTTTCAAAAAATATTTGTATGAAAACTCTGGGCCATTTTCTGTTAACCGTTTTCCTAAAAATCCCCACTCTGGCGTAGGTGTTGTATACCGTCCTCCATCTAATGCTACAATCTGATAATTATCAACAATTGTTCCGCTACATTTTACAACCATTGAACTGTATACTACATGTTCGTTCGTCATTGCATACGCGTAAAATTCAGCCCGCAAATCTCTATCACTTTCATCATATACATACTCAAGTACATATTCCGGACGAAAAATATTATAATAACAATCCTGCGTTTCATTCCACTCCAACGGATTATTCAAATGATTCTTGATGTATTCCAAAGGTGGCTTTGTGAGTCTAAATCTCTTTTTCCATAACATCTCTATGTCTCCAAACAACGCATTTGAATTATCCGGAGTATTTCGATCACCTTTTCTTAGATAAATACAGCCTGGACGCATTTTTCCATATGGTTTTCTTAAATAAATCGGGGTATTATCAGTATTCAATATAGTAAGCACATCAACCTCTATACTATCTAATACAATCGTGTCCAGTGTGATTTCCGGAACATCTATTGTAGCAAATTCTAGCTTGGATAGTGCATCAATAATATTTGCCAGTTCGTATCTCGATTGCTTCATTCCTACAACTCTGCAATCATCACTTATCCCAAAAATCAAATAACAATTCTCAGAATGTACTTTGTTCTGCTCCATATCGGACAGCATTGGCAGAACCACACTGTCATGATCAGCGGAATCCCTTCTCTGAAAAATATCCAGCACAGCACCATACCTCTGTTCCAGCTGCCTTGAAAAGAAATATGCCACAAAATACTCCTGAAAAGACCTATGTATAAAATAATACTTCCCGCCATCCTTATAGATTAGGCATATCTTCCCAGTCAAATCCTCAATAAATGCTTCCCCAGTTCATTGGCTTCAATCACTTCCTGAAAATATGCGCTGATCTCTTCCGGTGTAAAGTCATACTTCTCCCGCTCATAAGTAATCGTACAGAACTCCCCGAAATAATTCTGAAATTCCCTGCTGTTCAGGCCAGTGGCAAATTCCCTGATAAGAGCCTTTGCCGCATCATGTTTCTTTGCCATTGCATCATAAGCCTGCTCATAAAACAGGTACCGCTCTGTTGGGATATCATGATTTCCCTCATAAGCCAGAAGAAGAATTGTAAGGAACAGCGGATTTCCAAGAAAATCCTTCCTCTCTCTCCAGTCAAATCCAAACCGGTTGTTTCTCAGATCCATAATAAAGTCTTTCTGAATTATCGGATCCACAACACTCTGATCCAGCTTTCCAACCATCTCCACCGCTTGCTCCTGACTTAAAGGCTGCAGGTCATACACAGTAAAACGGCTCAGTCCCCGGAAGTTCATAGTCGGTCTTGATGAAACAATATAAGAAGCTTCCAGATAATTGTCTGCCAGATTCTCCATTTCCTTATAGAACCGTCTGCAGTTCTCACTCTTAATCTCATCCAAACCGTCAAACAGAATAACGCCCTTGCCGCTCTGAAGCAGTTCCACCAGATCCGACAGATGCAGATCCACATCATGCCGTTTCAGTTCCCCGAAAATAAAATCAATCAGATCTCCTGCTGCCGGATTATAATCCCTCAGCAGAACAAACACCGGAACTTTCCCTGTCTCTTTATTCCTGTCAATCGTATCCAGCATGAAATGCGTCATCATCATAGATTTGCCCATGCCGCCTGTTCCAGATAAAACAATAAACCGGCGTTCTTCCTCAAAGGAATCCACACAGACATTCTCAATCACCCTGCCATCTTTTCTGTCGTTCCTGCGCTCGCCCCTGTACACACTCTCACGCCGTTTCACATCATTACAGACAAAAAAACCATAAAAATCCCTCTGCATCTCATACAGAAAAGTTTTCTTTTTACTGTGCTTTTCACAAGCCCTGTTCAAATATGTCCGGTACCTGTTTAATGCTGCCTTTCTATCAGAAGTGTGGGTATGTTCCACCACAAAAGAGAAAATACTCTCTACTTCCTTAGAGACTGCAGAATTTACAAGTGCAAAAATCTCCAATTGCTTATCCGGTTTTCCTGCCAATTTTCGAACATATGCAGCTGCCGGCGCTGGTATCTTCATATCATCCTGCATAATCTCCATGTCATAAGATACCGTCACATCCTCATGGCTCTCAAAACCAATCCTGCTGCGGTCAAACTTTCTCGACCTGCTTTCCCCTGCAAAATCAGCCAGGGCAAAATACGTTTCCTGCCCATTTTCTGTCATTCCATGGGTACAGCAGATATAATGCCATACACTCAGCAAAAGATTATAAATATAAACCACATACATTTCCAGAAACTCCTGCTTATAAGCCGGAAGCCCTCCCGGAATCGCCATAAACTTTGCATTATCCTGAATCAGATTGTCTTTCTCAACCAGTTCCATCAATGCCCGGACCAGCCACTTTCCATTCACTTCCAAATCCAGATACTGATCCGCGTAATTCTTCACTTCTCCAACAACGGAAGCATAATTCTCTCGCATTCTCCCATTAAATTCTTCAACAACCACAGGATCCCCAAAACGTATGTAATCGCTGTGCAGATCCGGATCACAGTTCCGGAACCTTGACGCAATCGTCACCAGACTGTTTCCAGCCATCTCTTTTGCAGACCTGTCATAAATGTACAGCAATTCTTTCAGGCACTGATTCTGATTTGCCACAGGCTTTTTTCTCGCCGCCAGCATCAGGTTAAAAAACACACCGCCTGAAAGATGTAATGCAACTTCATTCCCCATCCAAATACCTTCTCCCACGTAAGAATTAACACGGCAAAACTAAATAAACTGCCGTAAACGTTGAACTGCAACTAAATAAACTCAATACTCTCTACAACAAATAAATCTGATTGCTTTGATCCAAGCGCGCAAAAGCAGGAGGATGCACATATTTTCTGATCTGTCCTTACAGACCCGTCAGAAATCCCTGTGCCCGACCTCTTTCTTTGTGCGCTTTTTTCGCCTCTGCTATCCGAGATCTGGCACTGCCATGTGCATCCCCCTTTCGGCAATCGTCACGAAAGGAGTCCCCTATGGCAAAAAAATCCCAGGAAACAGCAGACGAAAAGAAATATTTTGTACTCTTTGAAACAGATGAAGAAGGCATCCGCCAATTTCAGTCCTGTTCTGATCAGGACAGATCCGGCGCCATGCTCTCTAAGATGTGCATAGAAGGCAAAATGGTTCCAGCCCTCAAACTGGAAGTCAATAAAAACGCCTATGATGTTTTCAAACGAGAACAATGGATGCAGGAGCATCATTACAGAATAGAAAACCGCTGCATCATCAGCGGTCAAAACGGAAAAGCAAGATTCTGCCCCATCAGAATCCCCAACCCCTCATACACTCTGGACAACGGGCAACCCAAAACCTTATCCAACAGCTGCACTGCCTGTCCGTACAACAATAAGTTCAATCTTCTGAAAGGAAAAACCTGCTTTTCAACATTATCTGTCACGGATAAAGACGGAAACACTGATTCCTACAAGCCAGTGTCCACCCGTGACGTCAACTATACTGACCACTACCAGGAACTACTCACCGGATGGATCAGCTATATTCAAAAGAACTACTCCAAGTATAACAGATATATAGAATTAATTAAACTACTTGGGCAAGAATTTACCCTAAAAGAAGCCTCTGCAATCCTGCAGAAACCACAGCGAACTCTCTACGGCTGGGTACAGACACTTAAGCCAATTTTTAAGGAATATATGCAAACTATTGACTACGTTTAATAATATTTAATTTTATAGCATTTTGACTTTTCTACATCAATAGTGTATAATAGAGTGATTTCTTAAGTTTGATGAAAGGAGGATTGCTATGGCGTATAATAATATTGAGCTCAATGCAATAGATTTATTTTGTGGAGCTGGCGGTTTATCTCGCGGTTTAGAAGATTGCGGAATTAATGTTAGATTAGGAGTTGAGTTCAATCCTATTGCAGCTACTACATATCAGAACAATTTACATGGTAATGTAATTATCGATGATATCCGCAATATACCATCTGAAGTTATTATGAATATGCTAAATATAGAAGCTCGCGAATTATTTCTTGTAGCCGGTTGTCCCCCTTGCCAAACATTTTCATCTCTTCAAAAAAATAATATAAACAAAGATGAACGTAATAATTTAATCATGGAATATGTTCGTATAGTTATGGATTTACAGCCACTATTTATTCAATTAGAAAATGTTCCTGGCTTAAAAAGAGGACGGGGGAAAAAAATTTTTGAAATAGCAACAACACAATTATCCACATTATATGAACTGACTTCCGATATTTTAAATTGTGCTGATTATGGTATCCCCCAAAAAAGAAAAAGATTAGTCCTCCATGGAATACGAAGAGATGCTTTTCAATTACTAAAAAATACTTTTCCAGATTTTACTGTGTCTTTACCACAAGCGACACATTCAGAGCACCCAAATGCAAACAATAACTTGCAAGCATGGGTTCCTTCACAAATTGCATTCGCCAACCTTCCAGCTGTTGCCGCTGGAGAAAAAGCACCAATTGGATTTCCAAATCATGAAACGAATGGTCTTTCTGCCATTAATATTGAACGTATCCAATATATACAAAATCATGGTGGCAGTAGAAACTGCCTTCCAGAACAGCTTCAATTACCTTGCCATCAAAAGGAAAATGTTGGCTATACTGGTGTTTATGGCGTAATTGATCCAGATCAACCAGCCCCAACAATGACTGGAGGATGCATTACCTATAGTAAAGGGCGATATGGTCACCCAACTCAAGCTAGAGCAATAACCGTACGTGAAGCTGCTAGATTACAGTCTTTTACTGATGATTATGTCTTTTCCGGAACAAAGGGACAAGCTGCGCTTCAAGTTGGAAATGCAGTTCCTCCTTTACTAGCACAAGCAAGTGGTAACTATTTTCTTAATATTTTGAGACAGCTTCATGAAATACCTGTATAATATACAGGGATTTCATGCTATAGACAAACTTGATACTTTAATTTTTTATATCAACTGCCCAGTTATCTACATTTCTATCTGGCACCCCAGGTCTACACGATGTTTGCATATAATTCCAAATAATTTGTTCTCTAAATGGACTGTCAATTGAACACATTCTTAAATAATATGTATTATCATCTTCTATATTTGCTTTATTCATTATTACTTTATTTAACGAAATAATTTCTAATTTTTTCATGTCTACCGTCAACGCTGGACATACATTTTTATAGGCTGGCAGCGGAACCCATTGCTTATTAATTCCATCGTGCAAAACTTTTTTAATTTTATCAATTTTATTTGTTCCATCCGTAAATACTTTTTTTTCAAAACATTTTGCACATAAAACCTCCTGTACCTTTGCTTCACGTTTTCCCTCATTAAACAAGTCACAAGAAGGTGTTAATACAAGCAAATATTCATCTGGATTTCCTATTTTGGATAAATCAGTGTCAGAACTTACTTTACGCAAAATATCACATGCACTTAAACTGTTATTCAAAATTGGCGGATGTAAATACATTCCCCATGGTGGCAATGTAACGTCCTTTCTCTCTAAATCAAAATAATTCACGGTTCGTTTTGCTAATAAATATTTAATAATATCATTATTCAAATCTGATTCTTTATTTTCTTTTATTGATTTCACTCCATCAAATGCCTGAATTAAAGATTTTCCTAATTCATCTCTATATTCAGATAATACACAAAAAAATTCTTTATATTCATCCAAGAAATCATTCACTGGCTGTTCATCACCTTTAGGATATTTTTGTATTAATTCATTAGCATTGTATTCTTCCTTTAATGTTATCGAATCAATATTTCCAGAAAAAATAACAATTGGTCTATAGCCATTGATCCATATGCTATCCAATACTGGTGTTCCCGCATCAACTCCCGCTTCACATAAATCTAATACTACTACATCTGGATTCCATTGCATAATTTGTTTATAGCTTTTATCGAAATCAGTAACTTTGCATTCCCATCCTGCATCTTCACAATGATCTCTTATACCCTTAATACTGGTTTCATCATCATCTATTATCAAAACTTTAATTTTAATATCATTTTTCATTCGTATAACTGACTCCTTTTACTCTATTGGTATATCAAAAACAAATGTAGCACCTTTATATTCACCTGGTGTTTCTAATCTAATTTTACAATTATGATTATTTAGTAGCTCTGTAACTATAACAAGCCCCATTCCAATGCCTTGCGGTTTTGCCGTGACTCCAGGTTGAAATATTTTTTGCTTTTCTTCTTCTATTACACCTATTCCATTATCACTGACAACTAATTCAATTTTTTTATTATCTGGTAATGTCCTTGTAGATATCCTTATTTTTTTATTCTCTGTATTTCTTAACCAATAGCACGCATTATCTAGCAAGTTAATTAATATCGTTTGAAATTCACCAATATGCATTGTACATATAAAGTCCTGATTAATATCTAGATCAAAATCAACATCCTTTGCTTCTTTTTTTACCTTAATAAGCCTTACACTGCTTTTAACCGCCTCAATAACTTGCGTTTTATGCTTTTCTTTATAAATATCCCTTTTATATAACGGTGCAAAGCTATTTGCAACTTCCAAAAGTCTTTGGTGGCTTGCTTCCGCATCTTCAAAATATTCCCGTGTTCTTTCATCGGGGATAAGTAATAGTTTTTTTATTCTATTCAAAAACCGTTTTATTACAGTCATCCCTGACCGTATTTCATGCATAATAACTACAGCTATAGAGCCCAAAGAGGCTGTTTGTGCATAATATATTAGACGATCATTCAACTCATTTAAATTTTTTTCTGTATCTGCACTGTATTCATGTATTGCATCCAGTATATCTTCTGATGATCCTCCCCCCTGTATCATTAGTTCTATTTTAGATTCTAATGCAGAAGGTTCTAATGGTGATAGCAAATCTGTTAAGGTCGGATTTTTCAAAATATTATTAGGTTTTTTGTCTAAATTTCTTAGATTCTCTAACGTAAGAATTATGCTTTCAGTAATTTTACAAAATTGTTTATACTCATCAGTGTCCACAAGTTTTTCTCTATCTGTCGTATCTTTTAATTCTGGGTTATTTTCTGATGTTATAGACAATATTCCTACTATTTGGCTTGTACTGAGACGCTTTCCAAGCGCACTAACCCTTCGGATATCTATACCTAACCAATCTTTTGTTGCTTCTGATTTAGGTAATACAAGTATGTTGTCTCTATACACTGAAAGTCCTTTGTAATGTGATATTGTTTGCCTTATTTCTCTTTTTTTAATATTAAATGTTTCATGTATATCAGCTACACTGTCTGTGTCCAAATCCCATGCTCTAATTTCAAATGAAAATGCACCACAACTATATGCTTCTATACCTTTAGTATTCTCTTCTGATGTTAATGTTGTATTTCCGCGATCAAAACCTTGCGATGCTGTATTCCAATCCATAATGTCTTTTTTTGATTTAAGCACTTTTCCTTTCGGCGCATATTTATATATCCATTCAACATTTCCTTGATTATCTACTTCTCCTGAAATGCTATAAACTGGATTCTTAATAAAAGGATGTGATTCAATTTTAATTGGCTCTCCCATCTTTCCCAAGTACAATACAATAGAAAAATCATCAACATTATCAAACGGCGAAACAAGCCTTGCAAGAGATGCTTTTAATAAGTTAATTTTAGCTATATCTGTCCAATCATCATTTAAATCATATATTTTTATAATTGTTCCAGTTTTGCTTGTTGTTTTAGTTCTTTCCGTTATTTCTTTCAATAAAATATTTCTCGAATATTCTTTTAAAAACACTTTGCATCTGTCTATACTTTCAGATTTTATAAATGTCTCCCAATCGATTTCTGCCGAAAAGCAATCATCATCTTCATTGTATGTTATAATTTGCATTTTTTTTCCTAAGCGGGCAGCAGAGAACCTTCCTAGTCCCTTATTACCAGATACCATTCTCTTTTTTCCATTTCTTTCAACACTCGGATGTTCCATTTTATAAGGAGTTGCTATTACTGCCCATGCATTTTTTACAATCTCTTGGGTCATTCCAAGCCCATCATCAATTATTTCTATATATTGTCCCTTTCCAGAATCACTTCCAAAAATAATCGCAACACAGCTTGCATAAGCATCATAGCTATTTTTTACCAGTTCTGTTAATGCCACTCCATCATTTGTCACTAAGTCTGATCCAAATGCAGAAAAAGCTCTTGGATGAAATTTCATAGATATTTCAGTTTCTTTTATCATAGCTGCACCATCCCCATAATATTTTCTTCATCGTCATTTGTAATCTTTAATTCAAAAATGGTTTCTTCAATTACTCTAATACACTCATCTGTATTTTTTTTAATATCATTTCCCCAAAAACGAATTACCGTCCACCCCATAAACAATAATTTCTTATTAATTTCATTATCCCGTTCTCTATTTCTAGCAATCTTACTAATCCAGTATTCACTATTCCTTCCCTTTTTCAAACGCGGTTTAAGGATTTCCCAATCCTTACCATGAAAAAATTCTCCATCACAAAATATTGCAATCTTATACTTTGTAATTGCAATATCCGGTTTTCCTGGAAGCAGCTTATAGTTTTTTCGGTATCTATAACCTTTTTTCCACAATGCCTTTCTTAATATTATTTCAATTGATGTATCACTTGCATGAATATGTTGCATGTTCTTATGACGTTGCTCCGATATCAAACCCTCAGACATATCCTTCCCCCATAAACCAAAGCAAATAAATATTTTTATTTCAGTATAACATACTATAAAGTGTATATCCACTTTTAGCATTCCCTAATATTCTAAAAGAGCATATCATTTGATACGCTCTTTTAGAATATTTTCTTATTTTTTTAGTTATTTTGATTTTTCAGAGCCTCTTTAATACCTACTGCTATTTCATATGCAAGATTAACCGGTACAGCATTTCCAATCATCTTATATGCATCATTCACACCATCATATATGAATTTGAAATCATCTGGGAAACCTTGTACTCTTGCTATTTCTCGAATGGTCATTCTTCTGTACAAATGTTCTTTTCCCTCCACAAAGCGGCAATCATTTTTTCCATATTTCACCATTTTAGGTGCCTGAGGATGTAATTGACACTGTCTCCCGCTAGCCTGAACCGTATATGCTTGTTCGTCCCATGCTTTGACACGATTTCTACTCATAAAAATAGGTGAATATTCTCCTGTAAAATATTCATTATTATTAATAGCTTTTGGATTATGATGGTTTTTTTCCCCTGAAGGAACCGCCGTTTCTTGCAAATCCCATATTATATCTCTTAACGTAATTTTTTTTTGATCATCTTCTGTGGAACCTTTAGGAAAAGAAAAATCAATCTTAAGATCTTTTCTAAATCCTATATAAAAAACCCTTTTTCTTTCCTCCGCAACGCCGTAATCTTTCGCATTAACCAAGGTTAACGAAACATCATAACCAGCTTCATCAAATAACGAAACTATATTTTTTACAGCTTCTGAATGTCTATTTGCTAACATTCCGCTTACATTCTCTGCCAAAAAAAATTTAGGTTTAAACTCTTTTAAAATTCTTATGTAATCATAGAATAATTGACCCCGTGCATCTTCAATTCCTCTCAACGCTCCAGCTTCAGACCACGATTGGCACGGTGGTCCTCCAATAATACCATCCACATCACCATTAATATACTGTGCCAAATCTTCTTTTTTAACTTGCCTTACATCTCCCTCAATCAAATGGCTTTGGGGATGATTAACCTTAAAGGTTTCCCAAATGCTTTTATCAAATTCATTTGCAACAGGAATTTGAAATCCAGCTTTCTCGAAGCCTAAATCTAAGCCTCCACAACCAGAAAACAAACTAATCAAATTCATTTAATTCTTCCTCATCTTTCTTTATATTGATTTTATTCCATATCAGTATTGTCTGAGTTAATATCATCTGTATTTTTTATTCCCAAATAATGCAGACATCGAAGCAATCGCATGGCCATTTCATCACCATTCATCTCAAGAGGATGATCAAATACTAAATTTGATTTTAATTTGTCATTTCTAATACTCCAATCCACTTGAACTGCCAATGGACGATTTCCATCATATTTTTCAGCAAAAGTTCTATAATTGAGTGCTTTACAAGCAAAATAAATATTCGGATTCATCTGCACATATTCACTGATAGGAATCATCTTATCAATAATTTCTTGAGCAGAATTAACTCTATCTGTTATCAATATATACTCTGCAACGCCAGAATCTTGAACAATTCTTCCATTTACATATGCATTACGTTTCTCATCAGGGAGATTTCTTCCTGCGTATACATCATATACCTGACTGATATTCAATTTTATCTGACCAGAAAGATCTCCACTGAGCTTATTCATAAGCTCGAATTTCCAGCCCAACGTTATTGCTCCTTTTTCAGTCCTAGCAAACTTTTCTTTATAAATACGCATTCTTCTTTCAAATTTATCTCGAATATCAGTTGTAGAAGTTTCTATTATCTTGCGCCAATCTGATCCAAATAATTGTTCTGCTCTTTCTGCATTTGTTTTATTTTCGAGAAAATCGGCATTCTTTTTCTTATATGATATTTTTATTTCTTCCACGCCAAAATCATCAGCTGCAAGAACATAAATATCTGTCTTCGGCTCACCATGCGGACATGTTGGTTTATCTGCTTCTTTAACTTCTAACTTTCTATCTTTAAAAACTATTTTTGTTCCTGGTATGAAATAACTTAAAATACGTCTTTCTGCATCACCAAAATCAGGCATTACGGCACCTCCACTTGTCACATTTACCCCATCTTTTTCACATGCCTTCAAAAAAATCATGAAATGAAATATCAAAGGCAATAATTATTTTTTCAAGACTTTTGAGGGATGGATTTCTTTTCCCCTGTTCAACACCAGCTAAATAAGTTCTATCTATTTCTGCTTTAATAGCAAATTTTTCTTGACTAATCCCTCGTTCCTTTCTAAGCTGACGTATTCTTGAACCAACTTCTTGAGTAATCATAATCTGTCCTCCTGCAACTATTATACCAATAGTTACTAATAAGTCAACGGATTATAAGTAACAAAAGTGTGCCACTAAATTTGACGTAAATATTTTCCTAATTATTTCTCCCACCTATCTGCCATTTATCATGTCTCTTAATACTACGCACAGCCTGCCGCAACGTATTACTGCGGTCATGCTGATGATACGGATGGGACACCTTATGTTTATGAAATATGATGCATGATCCCACCAATGGATATTCCGGATTATGTATATACCACATATGTCTGGTATTCCGGGACATGATGGTCACATCCCGGTCATCCATATAAATAATCTCAAAATACCCTGGATCCAGACATTCAAGATCTTCCCTGCTAAACACCTGCTGCAGCCTTCCTCACGATCACCGGATTCAGCACTCCATGCTCCCTGATGCTCTGTACCATGTCTTCCAGGCGTTCTCCCTCATACAGCCGGAATGGATGATCATGTAACGGATGTATTTCCTCAACAGGAATAGATACAATCCCGTTCACAGACACTGGCGTATCCTGCACCGGATCCTCAGCAAGAAGATCCAGTGCGTCCTGAAATACTTTTCTTTTTGGTGCATTAGCTTTCATCCCCATCCACCTCCTCTGCCAGATTCCGGTATGCTTTACAAGCCTTATTCTCCGGTGCATACTCCAGAAGCGGCTCACTGTAATAAATTGATTCTCCCACCTTTACTGTGTTTGGTATGATGCTCTTAAAAATCCGGATCTGTCCGTCAAAAGTTTCCGTCAGCTGTTCTGTGATTACCTTGCAGAGATTTGTTCTGGCATCACACATAGTCAGCAGGATCCCTGCAATCTGCAGGCGGTCATTAAGTCTGCTTCTGACCTTCTTCACTGTCCGGATAAAATCCTGCAATCCCATCATTGCCAGAAGCTGCGGATTGACGGCAATAACCACCTCATCAGCCGCCGTCAGCGCGTTAATCGTCAATGTTCCGAGTGATGGACAGGTATCTACAATAATATAGTCATACAGCCCTCTCAGCGGCTCCAGAATGCCGGTCAGCATCTTCTCTGAACCCATCTCCATCCGCAGCTTACTGTCCACTGCTGAAAGCATCATGGATGATGGAATAAAGTCCACGCCATTTCTGTTCTGAATAAACTCTGACGGATCCGGCATTTCCTCATCTTCCAGCTGATTCATCATCAGATGTCCAATCGTCACCGTCTCAGCCGCAGGATCTTCAATTCCGAAGCAGGTAGTCAGATTTGCCTGGCTGTCAAAATCAACAGCCAGAACCCTTTTTCCCATCTCAGCCAGTGAATAAGCCAGATTCCAGGAGCTGGCAGTCTTGCCAACTCCCCCTTTAAATGATCCGCACATAATAATCCTTGCCATACATTCTCCCCCTCTCATGCTTTCTTTCCATAACAGCCTGCACTCTGCTCTGCAACATATTTTGCAGTAATTTCTTCTTTTTCATTCTGGTATCTGATTTTCAGTTTCTTAATCTCCTCATCCATAAATGCTGTTTTTGCTTCCTGCTCCTGTGCTTTATTCACATCCGGTGTGATAATCAGCTGACCATTTTCACATTTCACCTGCACATAATCCCCAAGATGAAATCCCAGTTCTTGCAGCCATTTTCCTTTTAATGTAATTGCCGGAACCGTCTCATATTTATAACCGCTCTGTCCACAAACCTTCATATTTCTTACATTTTTCTTTGCCACAGAATTGACTCCTTTCAGATTTGACTAATAGATTTTCAGATAAAAAGAAAAAGCCGCTGACACGTTATCTTCTAACGCATCAACAGCTTCTGTCTTGCTTTGTTTCAGTGTATTATTCGATTTTGTAAAGGTTTATTTGCTTTCAGCATTCTCCCTGATACGGTAATAATCATCCATATCAATGCCTATTTTTACCTTGGCATCTGGTTTTCGTTTGCCCAAAAGGCACACAGTCTCAACGGTACTTTCGTTGTCCCAACAAAGTTCCTGTGTTTCCCTGTCTCCAAAATACACCGGAAAACGGAACTTTATGTGCTTCAGGAATCTGCCATC
>OKSA01001765.1_pt1 | contig 18983 bp, 13 predicted proteins | sample 1601181 | NCBI WGS metagenome assembly OKSA01 (sample SAMEA3541538, study PRJEB24748) | human gut metagenome | biome: human gut; feature: human-associated habitat; material: faeces | place: China | collected 2012
CGTGGACGCCGCCAAGGCCGCCCTGCCTGAGGACGTCAACGCTCCGGTTGAGGCCTGATTGCTTGAAGTCGTGACTTCACACTAGAAACCCCGCTTCCGAGCGGGGTTTCTTTGTACCATGGGCACTATGACCAACGGATTCACCAGACTCACCGAGCAGTTCCTCGTCCACATCGGCGTGGAGCGAGGGCTCGCCACGGCCACCGTCACCGCCTACGAATCCGACATCGCCAAATACATTGATTGGCTCGAAACCCGCGGCATCCACGAACCGGACGCCATAACCAAACAAGACGTCGAAGACTACATCGCCGCCCTTGACCAGGCGGGGGAGTCCGCCCGCTCCAAAGCCCGAAGACTGGCCTCGATCCACGAATTCCACCGTTTCGCGCTCGGTCAGCACGCGGTGACGGCGGATGTTTCGGCCGCAGTCAAGGCACCCAAAGGTGCCAGCACCCTGCCCGACGTACTCACCGTGGACGAGGTAACCCGTCTGCTCGACGCGGCGGCAGTCGGCGGCTCAACCGATCCGGTGGTATTACGGGACAAGGCCCTGCTCGAATTCATGTACGCCACCGGCTGCCGCGTCTCGGAAGCCACCGGTGCGAATCTGGACGACATCGACCTGGACGAGCACATCGCGCGACTCATGGGCAAGGGCTCCAAGCAGCGGCTTGTGCCATTGGGCAGTTACGCATGCCGGGCCATCACCGCATACCTCAATGCGGGGCGTGGCGAGTTAGAACAGCGCTCCAGCGCCAAGATTCCCGAGAGGCGCGCACTGTTTCTCAACAAACGCGGCAAGCGCATCTCGCGGCAATCGGTATGGGAAATCGTCAAAGCAACCGGGGAGCGGGCCGGCATCACCAAACCACTCCATCCGCACACCTTGCGCCATTCCTTCGCCACGCACCTGATCCAAGGCGGCGCGGACGTGCGCACCGTGCAGGAACTGCTTGGGCACGCCAGCGTGACCACCACGCAGATCTACACGCACGTAAGCCCCGAAACCCTGATCGAAACGTATCTGACCTCACACCCCAGAGCGCGGTGAGACACACCATTTTGCGAAGCGTCCGCCCATAGCGGAATCGCGGCGGGGGGGAGCACCAAAGTCGGCCGGAAATTCAAGGCGTGACAATACAGTACATAACAGCGAACCGTCAGCCAGGAAGAGGTATTCATGCTGCAGATCAAATCGATCTCGAAGCGCTATAAAACCGGTGATTTCGTTCAACAGGCGCTTGATAAAGTCAGCCTGAACCTACGCGACAGCGAATTCGTCGCGATTCTGGGTCCCTCGGGTTCCGGCAAGACCACCTTGCTCAACATCATCGGCGGCCTCGACCGGTATGACGACGGCGATTTGGTGATCAACGGCATCTCGACGCGCCAATACAAGGATCGCGATTGGGATTCGTACCGCAACCACACCATCGGCTTCGTGTTCCAGAGCTACAATCTGATTCCTCATCAGACGATTCTGTCGAACGTCGAACTCGCGCTGACGATTTCCGGCATCGGCAAGGCCGACCGTCGCGAACGTGCGCGCAAGGCGCTGGAGAAGGTCGGACTCGGCGAACACATCAATAAAAAGCCGAACCAGCTGTCCGGCGGCCAGATGCAGCGCGTGGCGATCGCCCGCGCACTGGTCAACGACCCGGACATCGTCCTGGCCGACGAGCCGACCGGCGCGCTCGATTCGGACACGTCCGTGCAGATCATGAACCTGCTCAAGGACGTGGCCAAGGACCGCCTCGTGGTCATGGTCACCCACAACCCCGAACTTGCGGAACAATATGCCACGCGCATCGTCAACCTGCGCGACGGCGTGATCCGCTCCGACTCCGACCCGTTTGTCGTGGATGAGACGGCCGAACAGCCGGCCGTGCACAAGACGATGGGCCGCGCGTCGATGTCGTTCGTCACGTCGCTGGCGTTGAGCTTCAACAATCTGAAAACCAAGAAGGCGCGTACCCTGCTGACCTCGTTCGCCGGCTCAATCGGCATCATCGGCATTGCGCTGATTCTATCGGTGTCGACTGGCGTGAACGCATACATCAGCGACATCCAGCGTGACACGATGACCGCCTACCCGATCACCATCGACTCCCAGACCTTCGACCTGAGCAGCATGATGGGCGGCCAGATGGGCGGCGATGACGGATACGGCGGCAAGACGCACAGAACCGACGGCATCTACCCGGACGACCGCAGCGTCAAGCAGGCATCCAGCCTGACCAGTTCGATTACCGAAAACAACCTGACCCGCTTCAAGAAATACCTGGATAATTCCAAGAGCGAGATTCACCAGTATGTGGGTTCCGCCGGCATCCAGTACACGTATGACGTGAAATTCTCCGTGTTCGACCACGACCCCGATGGCACGCTGGTCAATGCGGACGGCGTGACGATCGGTGCCAGCGACTCCACTTCAATGGCCTCGCAGATGGCGTCCACAAGCTCGTCCGGCATGTCCGGCACCTCGTCGATCACCTCGCAGCAGATGTCGATGCTGACCGGCAAAACCGATGAGAACGCCGCGCCCGACTCGTTCAATGAGATCATGCCTGGAGCGGACGACAGCAAGCTCGTAGGCAAGGTCATCACCGACAACTACCAAGTGGTCAACGGTTCATGGCCGAAGTCCAAGGACGAGGTGGTGCTGGTGCTCGACGACAACAACAGCGTGCCGCTGACCACGCTGTACGAGCTCGGCCTGCTGCCCGCCTCCGACTACCACGAGATGATGTCCAAGCTCAACGCCGGCGACAAGGTCAGCACTCCACAAGACAAGATCGACTATGCTAAGGCGCTCGACCAGACGCTGTACATGATTCCGGCATCCGACCAGTACGTCAAGGGCGATGACGGCCACTACCGATTCATCGGCAACGACAAGGATGTAATCGAGCAGCGCCTCGAAACGGCCACCAAACTCAAGGTGGTGGGCGTCGTCAAGGCGAAGAAGGATGCTTCGGCCACACCGTTGGCCGCTGGCGTGGGATACACGCGCGCTCTGACCAATGATCTGATCGACCGTGCGGCCTCCAGCGCCATCGTCACCGATCAGAAGGCCAACCCGAACACGAACGTGCTCAACGGCATGACGTTCTCGCCCTCGGACGACGCCACCAAGGCGGCCGACGCGCGCACCTACGTGGTTTCGCTGGGCGTGACGCAGAAGGCGAACATGGCCAAGTCGATGATGAGTGCCGGGCAGCGGTCCGGTACGGGCGCATCGGATGCCGCTGGTGCTGGTGCTGGTGCTGGTGCTGGTGCTGGCGCTGGCGCTGGCGCGGCGGGTGCCGGCGATCAGGCCGACGCGATGGCCGCGATGAGCGAACAGCAGCTCGCCGACAGTTTCGACTCGTATATCGCCACGGCTTCGAACGACGTGCTTATCGCGATCTACGACCAGTACGTGTCGACCGGCACCTACGACGACAACCTCGCCGCATTCGGAGTGGTGAGTCGTGACGCGCCCAGCTCGATCAACGTCTACGCCGACAGCTTCGAAGACAAGGACCACATCGCCGACGCGATTACCGACTACAACAACACCGTCTCGAAGAAAGACAAGATCACCTACACGGATTATGTGGGGCTCATGATGAGCTCGGTGACCACCATCGTCAACGTGATTTCCTACGTGCTTATCGCGTTCGTGTCCGTCTCGTTGATTGTTTCCTCGATCATGATCGGCATCATCACCTACATTTCGGTGCTGGAGCGCACCAAGGAAATCGGCATCCTACGCGCAATGGGTGCCTCGAAGCACAACGTGTCCCAGGTGTTCAATGCGGAGACCGGCATCATCGGCCTATGCTCCGGCCTGTTGGGCGTGGGCTTGACCGTGCTGCTCGATATTCCGATCAACGCCGTGTTGCATCACTTCATCGGCAATGCGGACGTCAATGCCGCCCTGCCGGTGACCGGCGGCGTGGTGCTGGTGATCCTAAGCGTGGTGCTCACGCTGATCGGCGGCCTGATTCCCTCGCGCAAGGCAGCCAAGCAAGACCCGGCCACCGCACTGCGCACCGAGTAAGCGCATCGACATAGTACGAGACGAGATCCATAAACCTCGGAACACTGGAATGCCCGCTGCAAAACGGTGTTCCGAGGCGAGCCCGGCGAGTACATTAGGATAGGCGAGCAGGTATTCCCGGCAAAGGGGGCGAGGGCAACGATGGACGACTGGCGAGACATCCGCGATAAAGACAGCGCATTCCGTCAAGGAACGCTGCCTATGGCGGGAACGTATGTCGTTGCACCCCCAGCGAACCCGGATGTTGATAAGGTAGACAGTATGCCTACCGATTTGCTTGGACGTGAATACGAAACCTTCCCCGCACCCGAACCGCTGCAACAGCACGGTCCGGCGCGTGTCATTGCCATGTGCAACCAGAAGGGCGGCGTAGGTAAGACCACCAGCTCCATCAATATCGCCGGTGCGTTGGCCCAGTATGGCCGCCGCGTGCTTATCGTCGATTTCGATCCGCAGGGCGCCGCCACTGTGGGACTGGGCGTCAACGCGAATACCGTGGAGAACACGATTTACACCGCGCTGTTCGATATTTCCGTGGACCCACATGATGTGGTGCAGCACACCGCATTCGAGAACATCGATGTGATTCCGGCGAACATCGATTTGTCCGCCGCCGAGGTCCAACTGGTCACAGAAGTGGGCCGGGAGCAGATCCTGAACAGTGTGCTGCGCAAGCTCAAGTCGGAATACGATCTCATCATCGTCGACTGCCAGCCATCGCTCGGCCTGCTCACCGTGAACGCGCTTGCCGCAGCTGATGGCGTGATCATTCCCGTGGCCGCCGAATTCTTCGCCTTGCGTGGCGTGGCCCTACTTATGCAGTCCATCGAAAAAGTGCAGTCCCGCATCAATCCCGCATTGGAAGTGGATGGCGTGCTCATCACCATGTACACCAAGACACTGCACTGCGAAGAGGTCTGCCAGCGCATTTACGAGGCGTTCAGCGAAAAGGTGTTCCACACGTTCATCTCCCGCTCCATCAAACTGCCCGATTCCACGGTTGCCGCCGCGCCCGTGGTGGTTTATGCCCCTGAGCACAAGACATCAAAGGAATACCGTGAGGTGGCACGTGAGCTCATTGCTCGCGGCATCGTGGCGTAACGATTGTTTCGATAAACGATGAATGAGACTTCCCTTTCTCGGTTCCCCTCTCTGAGGGAAGCTGGCTCGCGTAGCGAGACTGAGGGGAGCTCCGCGGAAGCCGAAATCAGCACGGAGGAATCCGCCACTTCCGGCTTCCGGGTCAACCTCGAGGTCTATTCCGGTCCGTTCGATGCCTTGCTCGGCATGATCGCCAACAACAAACTCGAGCTGACCGAAGTTTCCCTCTCCTCGATCACCGAGGAATTCCTGACATACGTGCGCGGGCTCGACTTCACGAAAAACATGGATGAGGCCAGCGCCTTTCTCGACATCGCCTCTATTTTGGTCGAGGCCAAAAGCGTGGCGATTCTGCCCGGCGGCGAAGACAACCAGTACGACGAGCAAAGTCTCGAGGCGCTGCGCGAACGCGATTTGCTGTTCGCCCGACTCCTCCAATACCGCGCCTACAAGCAGGCCGCCGGTGATTTCCGGGCGCGTATCGCCGCCAATGCCGGCCGATTCCCGCATCCGGCGGCCATGGACGAGGGCATTGCCGCCATGTTGCCTGAGCTGGTATGGACGCTGACCCCGCTCGAACTCGCCCAACTGGCCGCCCAGGTCATCGCCAACGCGCCCGCCTCCGAAGTATCGATCCACCAGCTGCACGTGCCGCTGGTCGATCTGCGGGCCCAATCGCTGGTGGTGCGCGACCGGCTGATTGCAGCACTGGAATCCAAGGGCGACCAGTCGATGTCGTTCAGCGAATTGACCCGGGACTGCACTTCTCGTATTGAGGTGGTGGCTCGGTTCATGGCCGTGCTCGTGTTCTTCAAACAAGGTGTGCTGCAGTATCAGCAAGATGGTCCGTTTGCCGAACTGCACCTGAGGTGGGTATCCGGCGTAGACGAAACGATGAACGACGTGAACATTTCCGAAGGCGATTTTGCGTAAGGACGGCGACTGGTGACTGAACGGATTGACGCAACGAATGCAACCGAGCACATGGCGGATGCCGAATCGACGGCTGAATCCGCAAAGGCCGAGGTGAGGGGAGTGGAGGAGACGCGCCCCGAATACGTGGATTTCACGGTAGACGATTTTCCCGGCGGGCTGCCCGCATGTCTGGAAGCGATTCTGATGGTCGCCGACCAGCCGCAGACCGCCACCGAGCTGGCCCGCATTTTGGCATTGGACCGCAACACAGTCGAAGAGGCATTGCAAGCCCTGCACGATGACTATGAGGGCGATGAATCCCGTGGCATCCGCCCGCGCGGCTTCGAACTACGCCGCACCGCTCGTGGCTGGCAGTTCGCCAGTCGCGCCGCGTTCGAGCCGGTCGTCTCATCATTCGTCACCGACGGCCAGACTGCGAGACTAAGTCAGGCCGCACTGGAGGCGCTTGCCATCGTGGCCTATCGCCAGCCCGTCACCCGAGCCCAAGTGGCCGCGATCCGCGGTGTCAACTCCGATGGCGTGATTCGCTCGCTCACGGTACGCGGCCTTATCAAGGAAGACGGCGTGGACCCCGAATCCCGCGCGGCCCTTTTGGTCACCTCCGAATCCTTCCTCGACCAAATGGGCCTGAAGAGTCTCGACGAACTACCCTCCCTAGCGCCGTTCCTCCCGTCCGTCGCCGAAATGACACAGTCGAAATCGGGGGATACGGACGTGATTTCGTAGCGATTGGGGCCCGCTACCTGACCGATATTCGTGCGCTAGACCATCCAATATGTGATTTATGGTCATTGTGACTATAAGTAGTGCTATGCTCTCAATGCGGGGAGAACAACCGGTATGGAAAGAGGCATGGCATGGGATTCGGCAATGTGTCCGAGCGCCGCAGCGCACCGCCACAGGTCGGCGTGTCAGTGGTGATTCTGGCACTCGGCCCGAAAGGCGATACCGGCAACAGTGCCGCCGATTCCGGCAACGCCGCGAACTCGGCCCATTCCCGTCTCTGGTTGCCCCTGGTCAAGCGCGTCCGTCAGCCGTTCCTGGGCTGCTGGGCATTGCCCGGCGGCGACCTGCGCTCCGACCGGTCGTTGGAACAGTCTGCCTACGCGGCCCTCGAATCGACCACAGACCTGCACCCGCGATACCTCGAACAGCTGTACACCTTTGGAGGCCCGACCCGGTCTCATGGCGGATTGCCCATGGTATCCGTCGTGTACTGGGCGCTCGTCGGCCAGGCCGAGGCCGCGGGCTTCGAGGATGGTGACAACGTACGATGGTTCCCCGAAGACGAACTGCCCGAGCTGGCGTTCGACCATCGCCAGATCATCGACTACGCGCTGCTCCGCCTGCGCTCCAAAATCGAATACTCCGACGTGGCCACCCGACTGCTCGGCCCCACGTTCACCCTACGCCAACTGCACGGCGTCTATGAGGCGATTGGCGGCGAACCCCTCGACTTGGCGAACTTCCGCCGCAAAATGCTTGCCTCGGGCGACCTTGAAGACACCGGGGAGAAGATGCGTGAAGGCCGCCAACGACCGGCCACCGTCTACCGCTACATCCCCAAACGACCTGTCGAGAACGGTACGCCCCACGAATCCGATGGCGACGACATCATGGAACTGTCCAGACAAGGCGAGCGTGAAGACGCTCTCGACGCGCTGATCCCATCCGCGCGCATCTGATTTTTCCCGCCGACCCGATTCGGGCCGGCATCACAGACGTATATAGGAAAGGAACCACTATGACTGCACTATTCACTGCGCCGTCCGTTGACGAGATCATCGCCAAGCTGGGCGCGCAAAGCACCTGCGATGCAGGACTGACCCAGGACCCATGGCACTTCGACACCACCACACCCAGCTACGGTCCCGGTGCCTCGATGCTCGACCGTCTGCCCGCCAACGCGCCGCGCCAGCAGGTGCTGCCGGACGAATACCGCAAGGCCTCCGACGAGGAACTGCAGCAGCGCATCTCCGACGCCAAGCAGCGTCTCGGCTCCAAACTGTTGATTCTGGGCCACTTCTACCAGCGTGACGAGATCATCAAGCACGCCGATTTCGTGGGCGACTCCTTCCAGCTGGCCAAGAACGCCACCGAACGCCCGGACGCCGACCACATCGTGTTCTGCGGCGTGCACTTCATGGCCGAAACCGCCGACATCCTCTCCACGCCCGAACAGAGCGTGACCCTGCCCAACCTGTCTGCCGGCTGCTCGATGGCCGACATGGCCAATATCGACCAGGTCCAGGAATGCTGGGACCAGCTCGGCGAGATCTGCGGCACCCAGCCGGACTCCGATGGCTTGCAGCAGATCATCCCGGTCACCTACATGAACTCATCCGCCGCACTGAAGGCGTTCTGCGGACGCAACGGCGGCATCGTATGCACCTCTTCCAATGCGCACGCCGTGCTGGAATGGGCGTTCGCCCGCGGCAAGCGCGTGCTGTTCTTCCCGGACCAGCACCTGGGCCGCAATACCGCCCGCGCCATGGGCATTCCGCTGAGCGAGATGCCGCTGTGGGATCCGTTCAAGGCACAGGGCGGCGCCGCCGATCCGGCCGATTACGCCCGCGCCAAGATGATTCTGTGGAAGGGCTTCTGCTCCGTGCACCAGCGTTTCACCGTCGAACAGGTCGAACGTGCCCGCAAGGCATACCCGGGCGTCAAGGTGATCGTGCACCCCGAATGCTCGATGCAGGTGGTCGATGCCGCCGACGGTACTGGCTCCACCGCGTACATCGTCAAGGAGATCGCCAACGCGCCCGCCGGATCCGCCATTGCGGTGGGCACCGAAATCAATTTGGTGAACCGTCTGGCCGCGCAGTACCCGGACAAGACCGTGTTCTGCTTGGACCCCGTGGTCTGCCCGTGCTCCACGATGTACCGCATCCACCCGGCCTACCTGGCTTGGGCTTTGGAGAACCTCGAAGCCGGCAACGTGGTCAATCGCATCACCGTGGACGAAGACACCGCCCGCGAAGCCAAGGTGGCACTGGAGCGCATGCTGCGCGTTCACCCGTGATCCATCCCTGACGCCCCTCGTACATGAGGGGAGCTGTCCGCGTAGCGGACTGAGGGGAGCAGATGACGCAAAAACAGAGGAAAGCAACACAATGAGCAACACTGAAATCGTCGTCGTGGGCACAGGCGTCGCCGGACTGTCCGCGGCACTGGCCGTGGCCGGTACCGGACACGACGTGACCTTGGTAACCAAGGCCGAACTGGTGGAATCAAACACCTATCATGCGCAGGGCGGCATCGCCGCGGCCATCTTCTCCGACGACGACCCGAAGCTGCACGCCGCCGACACCATGGCCGCGGGCCACGGCCTGTGCGACCCGAAGGCCGTGGACATCCTCACCCGTGAGGGTGCGGAGCGCGTCCGCGAGTTCGCCGCGGCCGGCGTCCACTTCGACCGCGACGCGCATGGACACATGCTGCGCGGCCTGGAAGCGGCTCATTCGCGCGCCCGCGTGGTGCATGCCGGGGGAGACGCCACCGGCAAAGTGTTTGAACTGGACGTCTCCGCCATGGTGCGCAAGAACCCGCGCATCCACATCATCGAGAACGCCTTCCTCAAAGATCTCATCGTGCGGGACGGCCACATCGCCGGCGTCCACCTGCTGATCGACGGGCAGGACAAGGATCTGGCCGCCGACCGGGTGATCTTGGCCGCCGGTGGAGCAGGCCGTATGTACCCGTACACCACCAATCCGCCGGTCGCCACCGCGGACGGCCTCGCCGCCGCATGGCGTGCCGGTGCCCAGGTCGCCGATCTGGAGTTCTACCAGTTCCATCCCACCGCCATGGCCGTGGGCGAGCACTTCCTCGTCTCCGAAGCCGTGCGCGGCGAAGGTGCGGTGCTGCTGGATGAGCATGGCCACAGGTATATGAAGGACATCGATCCGCGCGCCGAACTCGCGCCGCGTGACGTCGTGGCCCGCGAGAACTTCCGCGTGATGCAGGCGCAAGGCGGCAAGCCCGTGATGCTCGACGTCTCGCCGATGGCCCGCGAGAACCCCGACCTGGCCAGCTTCCTGGCCCACCGATTCCCGACCATCGACGCCTATACGCGTTCGCTTGGCTTCGACTGGAGCAAGGAGCCGATTCCGGTGGCGCCCGCCGCGCACTACTACATGGGAGGCATTCGCACCGATCTGAACGCCCGGACCTCCATTCCCGGCCTGTATGCGGCCGGCGAATGCGCTCGTACCGGTGTCATGGGCTCCAACCGTCTTGCCTCCAACTCGCTGCTCGAGGGGCTCGTCTACGGACGCCGCGCCGGTCTGGCCGCCGTCGCGGACGGTGACGACGCGGTCTGGGCACCCGAACCGTTCCTGAACTCCGCCACCGGTGCCGTGTTCGGCCATGCGCCGATTACGCTGGCTGCTCCTGTTGCCCCCGCCACTACGGCTGCTGCTGACGATACCGCCGCCGACAAGGTCTGGGACCGTACCCGCATCCAGAACACCATGTGGCATGGCGTCGGCGTGCTGCGCGACGAGGCCGGACTGAAAACCGCCATCGCCGAACTCGGCCAAGGCCTCGCCGCCGCAAACGCCCAGGCTGATGTAAACGCCGATGGTGCTGCAAGCAGCGTTGAGGTTTTGGAGAACCGCAACATGCTCACCGTAGGCTATGCGGCCGCCACCGCCGCGCTCGCCCGCACCGAGTCGAGAGGCGCCCACGCCCGCACCGACTACAGCGAGCCAGTCGACAACTGGGCCCACTCCGTCGCCTACATCAAGGACTAACCCATGCTCACATCACACATCATCCGCGTCGCCGTCGAAGCGGCGCTCGCCGAAGACGCGCCCTACGGCGACATCACCTGCGAGACCACCATCCCCGCGGACGAAACCGGCTCGGCCCACCTCACCGCGCGCGAAAACGGCGTGATGAGCGGCATCGACGTGTTCGCCGCAGCCTTCGCCGCACAGAACCCGGCCGTCACCGTCACCGCCGCCATCAAGGACGGCGAGCGATTCCAGCGCGGCCAGATACTCGCCACCGTGAAAGGCCCGGTACGTGACCTGCTCACCGCCGAGCGCATCGCCCTCAACTTCACTCAGCGCATGAGCGGCATCGCCACCATGACCGCCGCCTTCGTGGACGCGGTGAACGCCATCTACGGCGACGATTATGACGGACCCGTCACCCGGCCGCGCCGCTACGAGCGCACCCGCATCGTCGATACGCGCAAAACCACGCCCGGCCTGCGCCCGTTCGAGAAATACGCCGTGGTCTGCGGCGGCGGCCACAACCATCGCTACGGACTGTCCGACGCGGTCATGATGAAGGACAACCATCTGGCGGCGCTCGCCGCGCGCGGCATCGACCTGGCCGGCGCGATTCGCCACGTGCGCGAACAGGTGGGCCACACCACGCATATCGAAGTGGAAGTCGACCGCCTTGACCAGATTCCCGCCGTGCTCGCCGGCGGAGCGGACACCATCATGCTGGACAATTTCTCGCTCGACGACACCCGTCGCGGCGTGGAGCTCATTGACGGCAAGGCCATCGTGGAAGCCAGCGGCAACATGAGCCTGGAGCGAGTGCCAGCCGTGGCCGCCACCGGCGTGGACGTGATCTCCGTGGGCGCGCTCACCCACTCCGTGCGCAGCATCGACCTCGGATTGGATTGGAACTAGTCATGGCCGATACCCCCAACGCATCCGGTGAACCCGGCGAACTGTACCTGGACGCCGCCGCCACCGAATCAGTGAGCCCGGCAGTCATCGAGGCCATGACCCCGTTCCTGACTGAGGCCTACGCCAATCCGGCCAGCGTGCACCAGCCCGGCAAAACCGCGGCCCGCGCGCTGGACGCGGCTCGCGCATCATTTGCCGCGGCATTGGGCGCCCGGCCGGATGACGTGATCTTCACCTCAGGCGGCACCGAATCGGACAATCTGGCCATCAAAGGCATCGCCATGGCGCGCATGCGCAAACTGGGCTTGCGGCCGGTCTGCGGATTCGCCGAAGCCGATGGCGAACAGCCGGCAAATTGTCGCCCGCGCATTATCATTTCCGCTATCGAGCACCCGGCCGTGGCCCAATCGGCGGCATGGCTGCACGAATGGTTCGGTTTCGAAGTCGTGCGCATTCCCGTGGATGAGCAAGCACATCTCGATCTCGACGCACTTGAACGCGAGCTCGACGGCGAGGCCAGCGAACGTACCACGATGGTCTCCACCATGCTGGCCAACAACGAGGTCGGCACCGTGGAACCCGTGGAGGAACTGGTCCGCATCGCCCACGCGCACGGCGTGCCCATCCATGTAGACGCCGTACAGGCCGCCGGCCAGATTCCGATTCGTTTTCGTGACTGGGGTGTGGACGCCCTGTCCGTATCCGGACACAAATTCGGCACCCCCAAAGGTCTGGGAGCGCTGCTGGTACGCGGCCGCACACCCATCGAACCGGTGCTGTCCGGCGGCGGGCAGGAACGCGGCCTGCGCTCTGGCACGCAGAACGTGGCCGGTGCCGTGGCGCTCGCCATCGGACTCAACGAATCGAATGCGCGCATGCAGGCGCAGTACCGTGAGTTGGTCGCGTCCCGAGACATGCTCATCGACGCGGTTCGCCGGGTCGCGCCTCGCGCCGACCTGACCGGCGACCCCGAACGCCGTCTGCCCGGTCACGCCTCCTTCATCTTCCCCGGCGTCACCGGGGAAGCGCTGCTCGTCGACCTGGACGCGCGCGGCATCGCTGCCTCATCCGGCTCGGCCTGCGCCATCGGGCGCCACGAGATTCCCGCCACGTTGCTGGCGATGGGCCTCGAACCGTCCATCGCCAAATCGGCATTGCGCATGACCTTCCGCAAGCCGCTGACCCGCGAACAAGTCGAACGCATCAGCTTGGCCATCGAAGAGTCCTACACCGACCTGACCCGCCATTAAATCTGACGCCACTTACCAGAAAGGAAAACGACGTGAGCACCACCACTTCAGCGCAACCCGCGCAGCTCACCCGCAACGAGCGCCTCGACCGGCTGCCCTTCAACAAGGCGCACCGCAAACTCCTCGTCGCCTCCGGCATCGGCTGGGCATTCGACGCCATGGACGTCGGCCTCGTCTCCTTCGTAGTCGCCGCCATCGCAGCCGACCCGCACTTCAACCTCACCCCGACCGAAAAGTCATGGGTGCTGTCCATCGGCTTCGTCGGCATGGCCATCGGCGCGGCAGTGGGCGGCTTCATCGCCGACCGCGTGGGCCGCAAAACCGTGTTCACCGCCACACTGATTATCTTCGGCATCGCCAACGGTGCCATGGCCCTATCTTGGTCACTCGGCATGCTGCTCGGCGCCCGACTGATCATCGGACTGGGCTTGGGCGCGGAACTGCCGGTCGCCTCCACGCTGGTCTCCGAGTTTTCGCCGACCAAACAGCGCGGCCGCATGACTGTGCTGCTGGAATCGTTCTGGGCCGTCGGCTGGATCGTCGCCGCCATGATCGGCTACTTCGTGATCCCGAACACCGGCGACTGGGGCTGGCGCTGGGCGCTGGCCATCGGCGCGCTGCCACTGCTCTACGCAATCGTCACCCGCGTGCACATCCCAGAATCCGTGCGATTCCTCGAAGCCAAGGGTCGCGAAGACGAAGCCGAAAAGGCCGTGCGCTACTTCGAGGAAGCCGGGGGAGTGGCCCCGGTAACCTCTCCCAAGGGCAAGCCGCTGCCGAAGATCAAGACGCGCGAACTGTTCGGCTCCAAGTACCTGGCCCGCACCATCGCCATCTGGGCCACGTGGTTCTTCGTGAACTTCTCCTACTACGGCGCGTTCACATGGATGCCGTCGCTGCTCGCCGACCAGTTCGGCTCCCTGACCAAGTCATTCGGCTACACGCTCGCCATCTCCATCGCCCAGCTGCCCGGTTACTTCCTAGCCGCCTGGCTGGTGGAGGTCTGGGGGCGCCGCAAGACGCTGAGCATCTTCCTGGCCGTCTCCGCCGTGGCCGCCTTCGCGTTCTCGCAGGCCGGATCCGTGGCCCTCGTGCTCGTGTTCGGCATGCTGCTGTCCGCCTCCAACCTCGGTGCGTGGGGCGTGTTGTACGCCGTGACCCCGGAAATCTACCCGACTCGCCTGCGTGGCGCGGCCGCCGGTGCCGCCGCCGCGGTGGGCCGCATCGCCGCCATCATCGCGCCGCTCCTCATGCCGTGGTTCCTGGCCCTGTCCGGTGGCAACAAGGCCGTGGCCTTCATCATCTTCGCCGCCGCCTTCATCATCGCCTGCGTCGCCGCCCTCTGCCTGCCCGAACGCAAAGGCCTCGATCTCGAAGACTGACGGAAGTCGATGACGGGAGAACAGATATTTGCCTGATTACCGGCAGAACCCCCGCGTCCCGGCGAAAGGGACGCGGGGGTTCTGCCGTTTGAAGGCCGTAAAAACGGCAGAAATCCCGCGAGGGGTTCGTCGAGACGCGGGAGTTCTGCCGTTGTGAGGTGCTTTTCTATGTTCCGACATAGTCAAGGTGTGCGAGTACCATCGTGACGGTTTGTGTGTAGGTATGAATAAACACCTCAGAGTAAGTACTTAAGTACTCGAGAACGCAAGTACCGAACGATTACGCAAAAGAATCAGTATTAAGAGAGGTTTCGATGGCGGTTCGTGGAGATATCCGTAATGTGGCGATTGTGGCTCACGTCGATCACGGCAAGACCACCCTGGTCAATGCCATGCTTCAGCAGTCGCACGTGTTTTCCGAGCGTGAGGAAGTGCCGGATCGTGTAATGGATTCCAACGATCTGGAACGCGAGAAGGGCATCACCATCCTCGCCAAGAACACGGCCGTGGAATACACCGGTCCGCTGGCCGCCAAGTACGGCCACCCGGAGGGCATCACCCTCAACATCATCGACACCCCCGGCCACGCCGATTTCGGCGGCGAGGTCGAGCGCGGCATCTCCATGGTTGACGGCGTCGTGCTGCTCGTGGACGCCTCCGAAGGCCCGCTGCCGCAGACCCGCTTCGTGCTGCGCAAGGCCCTCGAAGCCAAGCTGCCGGTCATCCTGTGCGTGAACAAGGTCGACCGCCCCGACGCCCGTATCGAAGAGGTCGTCGGCGAAACCTCCGACCTGCTGCTCGGCCTGGCCGACGACGTGCAGCACGAGGGCATCGACCTGGACCTTGACCAGCTGCTTGAAATGCCGGTCATCTACTGCGCCGCCAAGGCCGGCTACGCCTCCGTGAACCAGCCCGCCGACGGTGGCCTGCCGGACAACGACAACCTCGAGCCGCTGTTCGAAACCATCATCTCCACCATCCCGGCCCCCGAATACGAGGAGGGCGCCCCGCTGCAGGCTCACGTGGCCAACATCGACTCCTCCGACTTCCTCGGCCGACTCGGTCTGGTCCGTATCTACAACGGCACCCTTGAGAAGGGCAAGACCTACGGCCTGTCCCGTGTGGACGGCTCTCTCGAGAACTTCCGCGTCTCTGAACTGCTGCGCACCCAGGGCCTCGAGCGTATCCCGGTCGAATCCGCAGGCCCCGGCGACATCGTGGCCGTTGCCGGCGTTAACGACATCATGATCGGCGAGACCATCGTCGACCCCAACGACCCGAAGCCGCTGCCGCTCATCCACGTCGATGACCCGGCCATCTCCATGACCTTCGGCACCAACGACTCCCCGCTGGCCGGCACCGAGGGCAAGGATCACAAGCTCACCGCCCGCATGATCAAGGACCGTCTGGACCGCGAGCTCATCGGTAACGTGTCCATCAAGGTGCTGCCCACCGACCGTCCCGACGCTTGGGAAGTCCAGGGCCGTGGCGAGCTGGCGCTGGCCGTGCTTGCCGAGCAGATGCGCCGCGAAGGCTACGAGCTGACCGTCGGCCGTCCGCAGGTTGTCACCAAGAAGATCGACGGTGTGGTCAACGAGCCGATGGAAAACACCACCATCGACGTGCCGGAAGAGTACATGGGTACCGTCACCCAGCTCATGGCCGACCGTAAGGGCCGTATGGACGGCATGACCAACCACGGCTCCGGCTGGGTTCGTCTGCAGTTCACCGTGCCGTCCCGTGGTCTGATCGGCTTCCGCACTGCTCTGCTGTCCGCCACTCGCGGCACCGGCATTTCCTCCTCCATCTCCGCTGGCTATGCTCCGTGGGCTGGTGCCATCACCATTCGTCAGAACGGTTCCATGGTTTCCGATCGCAAGGGTATCGCCACTCCGTATGCCATGCAGCGTCTGCAGGCCCGTGGCAACTTCTTCGTCGAACCGCAGTCCCCGGTGTACGAGGGCCAGGTCGTGGGCGTGAACAACAAGCCCGACGAGCTGGATGTGAACATCACGCTGGCCAAGCACATGACCAACATGCGTTCCTCCACCGCTGACGTGCTCGAAACCCTGACCCCGCCGATCAAGATGAGCCTTGAGGAGTCCCTGGACTTCGCCAACGAGGACGAGTGCGTGGAAGTCACCCCGGAGTCCATCCGCGTGCGCAAGATCATCCTCGGCCGTGAGGACTGGTACAAGTGGCGCGCCAAGCAGCGCCGCCAGAACGCCGCCCAGCAGGGTAAGTGATCTGGTGCGGCTGTAGCCGACCATTCTCTCTAGCTCCCCTCTCTGAGGGGAGCTAAGTTTATTCCTCACCAAGTCATATCCCCACCTATACTGAAACGCATGACTGTGAAGAGCACTACTGAATTGCGTCCGTGGTCGTATCGCCAGAACGCGCTGGTCAAATCGTTGATCACGATTGCGGCGGGCGTGGCTTCCGCCTTTGTGGGCACGTTCGCCCACCGTATGGGTGCGGAACTGAGTATTCCGTATGGTCTGGTGCTGGCATTTCTGCTGATCGGCCTATCGACATGGTGCGCCCGTTCGCGCATGGGCGCGGTCGGACTGGCCCTGCACCTCATCGCCTCCTCGCTGACCGCATGGGGCATGGCGCTGACCACCACATCCGGCAAAGCGCTCATCGTCGCCGGATTCCAAGGCGACATGCCGTTCTTCTCCCAACATGCCGGCTACATCTGGCTGTACGGCCTGATACTGGTCCAAGTCGTCCTGCTCATTCTTCCCGCCCGCTGGTTCGTTATTCCCACTCATTCTGAATCGCGCGCGTAACTATATATGGCGGCACATTTCCGGGAATGCGTCGCGTATCGGCGGGCGTAGGGGATTACGGCCGCTACCATAGAACTTTATGGCACGCATGAAACTGTTTTACTTGGGCCCGGAGGGCACCTTCACCCATCAGGCGGCAATGACGGCCGCCGACCAGTTCGCCACACTCGGCGACTTCGACCTCATCGCTCTGCCCGACGTGCCCGCGATCATGCAGGCCGTACAGTCGCGCCAAGGCTGGGGTGTCATCGCATGGGAAAACAACGTCGAAGGCTATGTGGTCCCGAATCTCGACGCGCTGATCGACGCCCCCAACGCGGCCGGCTTCGCCCGGATCAGTGTGGACGTGGCCTTCAACGCCTTCACCGTGCGCGGCCACAGCATCTACGACTGCACCGGCAACCCCGTCAGCGCCCACCCGCACGGTCTGGCCCAATGCACCCGGTTCATCGCCGAACACCATTTGCAGCCCGAACCCGCATCCTCCAACGCCGCCGCCTGCCGCGACCTGAAGCCCGGCCGCGTGGCGCTCGGCCCCAGCATCTGCGGCGAACTCTACGATCTCGACACCCTCGCCGAACATGTGCAGGATTTCGATGGCGCGCACACCGAATTCCTTGTCATCGCCCCGCGTGATGTGGTCCAGGAATTCAACGCCCGCGCCCACAGCAATGACGCCGGCGACTTCGAAACCATCATCACCTTCATCCCGCTGGTCACCGGCCCCGGCGTGCTCGCCGACCTGCTGGACGTCCTGCGTGATGCGGGGCTGAACATGACCAGCTTCATCTCGCGCCCGATCAAAGGCCACGACGGAACCTACAGCTTCATCGCCACCCTTGACGCTGCCCCCTGGGAGCCGAGATTCCGCACCGCACTGGAAGAGATCGCCGGACACGGCGACTGGGCAAAAACCTTGGCCGTCTACCCACGCCGCGAACGCCCGAACCCGCCGGTCGACGCCTGGATGCTGCCCGAGGGCGGCGTCCACATCACCAATCGCGCGCCGGAAGGCTGGCAGTACACCGAGGAAGCAAGGAAGGAACTGCTGTGGTAGATACAGTCGGAATCGTCGGACTCGGATTGATTGGCGGCTCGCTCGCACGCCGCCTGACCGAGCGCGGCGTGCGCGTCGTCGCGTGGAACCATCGCCCGCACCCCTACGCCCAGGCCGAAGCCGATGGCATTTTCTGCAAGAGCACGCTCTCCGAACTCATGGATGCCGAGCCGGATGTGGTCGTGCTGTGCAATCCGCTCAAGGCGATGCCCGCAATCCTCGCCGCCCTGGCCCCGCTCATGGGCGACCATCCGAACACCACGCTCACCGACGTGGGCTCGGTCAAGGGCATGGTCCGCGATCAGGTCAAGGCTGCCGGGCTGGGGAAGTGCTACGTCGGCGCCCATCCGATGGCCGGCAACGAACTGTCCGGCTGGCAGGCCGCCGACCCGCATCTGTACGACGGTGCCCTATGGGCCATCACCGTGGACGAGTCCACGGACTACCGCCGCTTCCTCGACGTCGCCGCGATGATCACCAAGGACGTCGGCAACCGCGTCATCGTCGTGGACGACGAAACGCATGACAAGGCCGCGGCGATGATCTCCCACATGCCGCATGTGGTGTCCACCGCGCTGATCAACGAACTGGTCGCCAACCCGGACCGCAACATCGCCGCCGCGCTGGCCGCCGGCTGCTGGAGGGACATGACCCGCGTGTCCCTGACCGACCCGGACCGCACGCGCGCGATGGTCGAGGAAGACTCGCTGAACGTCGAAGTGCTGCTGCGCCGCATGGCGGCACGTCTGACCGATATGGCCGA
>OKSA01001784.1_pt1 | contig 18829 bp, 10 predicted proteins | sample 1601181 | NCBI WGS metagenome assembly OKSA01 (sample SAMEA3541538, study PRJEB24748) | human gut metagenome | biome: human gut; feature: human-associated habitat; material: faeces | place: China | collected 2012
AAGCATTTCGTCGGCTACGGCGCCTCGGAGGCCGGCCGCGACTACGTCTACACCGAAATCTCGCGTCAGACGCTCTGGGACACCTACATGCCGCCCTACCAGGCGGGCATCGAGGCCGGAGCCGCTACGGTGATGAGCTGCTTCAACGACATCAGCGGAACGCCCGGCACGGCCAATCCCTACATCCTGACCGAGGTGCTCAAGGAGCGCTGGGCGCACGACGGATTCGTCGTCTCGGACTGGGCCGCCATCGAGCAGCTGCGCTCGCAGGGCGTGGCCGCCGACCGGAAGGAGGCCGCCGAAAAGGCCTTCAACGCGGGTGTCGAAATGGACATGATGAACCGCTGTTACGACGCCCATCTGGCCGCCCTGGTCCGCGAAGGCAAGGTCTCGCAGGAGAAACTCGACGAGGCCGTGCGGCGCGTTCTGCGGCTGAAATTCCGGCTCGGGCTGTTCGAACGCCCCTACACCCCGGAGTCGGAGGAGACGGACCGGTTCCTGCTTCCCGCGAGCCTCGCCGTCGCCGAGCGGCTCGCCGAGGAGTCGATGGTGCTGCTGAAAAACGAGAACAACACGCTGCCGCTGAAAGCCGCCCGCCGCATCGCGGTCATCGGCCCGATGGCGCAGAACCGGCTGCACCTGCTCGGCGCGTGGTCGGCACACGGCCGCGAAGAGGACGCGGTGAGCCTCTTCGCCGGGCTGGAAAACGAATACCGGGGCCGCGCCGAACTGCTCTACGCCCGGGGCTGCGACTTCGACGGCGAGGACCGCTCCGGATTCCGTGAGGCTGTCGCCGCGGCCGCGGCTGCCGACGTGGTGGTCCTCTGCCTCGGGGAGAAAAAGCAGTGGAGCGGCGAGAACGCCTCGCGCTCGACGATCGCGCTTCCCGAAATCCAGGAGCAGCTGGCCGCCGAACTGACCCAGACCGGAAAACCGCTGGTTTTGGTTCTGTCCAGCGGCCGGCCGCTGGAGCTGTGCCGCCTCGAACCCCTCTGCGGGGCCATGGTGCAGATGTGGCAGCCCGGCATCCGGGGCGGAAACCCTCTCGCGGGAATTCTGTCGGGGAGGATCAACCCCTCGGGACGCCTCGCCATGACGTTCCCCCGCTCGACGGGCCAGATTCCGATCTACTACAACCGCCGCCAGAGCGGCCGCACCCATCAGGGCAAATATCAGGACATCCCCAGCACGCCGCTCTATGAATTCGGGCACGGCCTGAGCTATACGACGTTCGAATACGGCGACCTGCGCCCGTCGGCAACCACGCTGCGCCGCGGGGAAAAGACGACGGTCGAGGTCTCCGTGACCAACACGGGCGGCATGGACGGCGCCGAGACGGTTCACTGGTTCATATCGGACCCTGTGTGCCGCATCTCACGCCCCGTCAGGGAGTTGAAACACTTCGAGAAACAGCCGATCCGCCGCGGCGAGACCCGCACGTTCCGGTTCGAGATCGACCCCGAAAAGGATTTGAGTTTCACGGACGGCAACGGCAACCGGTTCCTCGAACCGGGCGACTACTTCATCCTCGTAAAGGACAAAAAGGTGAAACTGACGCTGACGGACTGATCCCCGCTCCCATTAAAGGACAGAGCTGTAACCTGAAAAGTTACAGCTCTGTCCGTATCAGGCCGCAGTCACCCGGAGAACGGAACGCCCCGCCGATTCGCAGGAAAGCCGCCCCCTCACAGGCCCTTTGTCCACACGGGTACAGGCTGGGGCGAGGTGGTCGGGCCGAAGACCTTCAGACGACCGTCTTCGGTCACCTCCATCGGGTCGATGAAGACCATGCGCGCATCGCCCGTCGGGGCCGTCCGGCCGTGGTAGACGCAGTACATCCCGCCGCCGGGAAGCTTCAACACCATATTGTGCCCCGTTCCCGTGACCTCGCCGCCCTTGTCCGCATTCTTCTCGAGGACCGGATTGTCCGACGATTTCACGAAGGGACCCAGCGGCGAACCGGCCGTAGCATAGCCCACCGCATAATGCTGCCCGCCGTAGAAATTGGCGGAATACATCATGTAATAGGTCCCGTTTTCCTTGAAGGCGTACGACCCCTCGGTCCAGCGCCGGTTGACCTCTCCGGCGGTGACCGAACGGCTCTCCCACCCGGTTTGCGGGTCGGAGGCAGACTGCGGGGGCGTCAGCAGAACGACCGGCTCGCCGATGACGCCGCTGAAATCGGGCTTCATCTCCACACCGTACACCCAACTCTCCTCGATCTCGTCGAAAAGCCCCTTGTCGCGCGCCCACGCCGAAAGCTCGCTTTCGACGGGATGCTTGTAACAGCAGCGCGAATAATAGAGATACACCCGGCCGTCATCGTCCCACAATACGTTGGCGTCGATCACCGGATAGCCGGGATCGAACACCGGACGGTCATACAGGTCGGAAAAGGGACCCGACGGCGAATCGGCAACCGCCACCCCGATGCGGAACGTTTCGAGGTCGCCGTTCGGGTTATGCCGCCAGTTGGCACTGAAAAACAGGTAATAGCGGCCGTCGCGTTCATACACTTCGGGCGCCCAGAAGCAGTCGGTTCCCCATGCCGAGGCATTGCCGTCGTAGACGACATCGCCCTTCTGCCAGGTAACGAGGTCGTCCGAGACGCAGACGCGAAAACCCCGGATGTCGCCGCTCGTTCCGTACATATAGAATTTTCCGTCAGCGGCGTGGAGGATGAACGGGTCGCCGAACGCAACGTCGAGCGGATTACGATATGCAGGCGAGTCGCATCCGAGCAGGATCGCCGGCAGGAAGAAGATGAGCAGTTTTTTCATACAGGTTATTTGAATGGTTTGAATCCGTCGTAAAATGCCATTTGGCGCGTACTCCGACAAAATTATTCGTTTTATCCGATTTTCAGCCATGCCGCCACCCGATGGGCCGCAATTGATCAAAGAGTTATACATTATGGAAATATTTTTCCATTTTGCGCCGGGCCGGACACCTATCTTTGCAGGGTCCGGAGACTCCGAAGCCCGTTCGTCCGCGGCCCTCATCCCCGGTCCCAACCTTAAATCTTACGACCTATGAAACGATTGCTTCCATTAATCGCGACGTTGTTCGCCATCGCCTGCTGTGCGGCGCAAAACCTCCGGAAAGTGCCCCTGGCCGATCCTTTCATCCTGCTTTACGACGGGGTGTATTACGCCTATGGCACAGGCGCCGGAAGCGGCATCGAGGTGTGGACATCCCGCGACCTCTCCACGTGGGAGAGGGCCAAAGGCAACGCCCGCGACGGACTGGCCCTGCACCGCACGGATGTCTGGGGCGAAAAATGGTTCTGGGCGCCCGAGGTCTACCGGCTGAATGACAAATTCTACATGTATTTCACGGCCGAAGAGCACATCTGCGTCGCCACCTCCGACTCGCCGCTGGGTCCTTTCGTACAGGAGACGCGGCAACCGATGATCGCCGATGAAAAGTGCATCGACAACACGCTGTTCATCGACGACGACGGCCGGGCGTACATGTATTTCGACCGGTTCAACGACGGGCTGAATATCTGGGTCGTCGAGCTGGAAGACGACTGCACGACGCTGAAAAAAGAGACGATGCGCCCCTGCATCCATGTTTCGCAGGAGTGGGAAAAGGTCTGGCCCCGCGTCAACGAAGGCTGCTTCGTGATCCGGCGGAACGGCACTTACTACATGACCTATTCGGCCAACAGCTACGAAAGTCCCTTCTACGGCATCGGCTGCGCCACGGCCGACTCGCCGCTGGGCCCCTGGACCAAATACGACCGCAATCCGCTGTTGCAGAATCCCGGCGAACTGGTCGGCGTCGGGCACAGCGCCCTGTTCCGGGACAAGGCGGGCAACCTGAAGATCGTTTTCCATGCCCACAAAAGCAAAGGCGCGATCCATCCGCGGGAAATGTATATCACCGACGTGCGTTTCCGCCCCGTCGAGGGCGGCTGCCGGATGGAGATCGACCCCGGATACTCGCCGGCCCTGATCGCTGAATGAACGACGCCCGGATGCAGCATGTGCATCCGGGTATCGTTTTTACAGGAGGGCGAAACCGGCCTCGCGATCAATAGAACGTCCCTTTCGGGGCGAAAATCGCATACCCGAAATTGAAGGTCAGGTACATGTTGCGCCAGTTTTTCAGGTCGTATTTCGTCAGCGCGAGGCTCACGGGACCGATCGGCGTGTGGTAGACCAGCGACGCCTCGGCGATATAATGCCAGCGCTCGTCGGGATTCTTCAGGGGGTTGAAGTCCCGTTTTTCACGGAACATGGTGTAGAACCCCGTCCGGAAGAAGCAGTTGGGCAGCAGGTCGAAGGTCGGCATCAGGCCCCACGCCGCAAAGCGTTTGCCCCGGAAATCGGGCATGTAGATCATCCGGGCATGCGGCACGGGCGCATAGTCGGGCATCGACATCAGGGTCGCGGATTCGGTCCGGAACCGCGGGTGGTTGGTCCACACGGCATCGACGTTCAAACCGAACGAGAACCAGCTGACGCCCGGCACATCGAAGAACTTATCCCACGAAAAACGCCCTCCGAACCACTGTCTGGTTTCGCGCGAAACGAAGTCTTTCGCATCGTAGGGCTGGTATTTGTCGCGTCCGGCGACATAGATGGCCGAGAGATGCAGTTCGGAGCCGCGGCGGGGATAGAGGAACTTGTCGAGCGTATTGCGGGCGACCCCGGCCCGCAGGCCGAAGAACGAGAAGCGCGAATGGTCGGTGTCGTCGGCGAACAGCACGTCCGAATCGTAGCGGTAGTTGACGTGTCCGGCGTTGGCGCGCAGCGTCAGGAGGCTGCGGTGGGTCAACGGCATCCCCACGCCCGTCGAAAAGAAGCTCTCGCTGTTCTTGACCTGCTGGGCGTTGCGGACCTTGGTGACGTTGCCGAAATAGCCGTGGCGGAAATTCCGGACCGCGAAATTGTAGGAATAGTCGAGGAATATCGGCTTCCACGCATAGAAATCCGTCCGGCCCCCGATCGCTCCCCAGGTGTAGATCGGCCCCAGGTAGAGGTCTGCGCCCAACTGCTGCGCGACGCGGCCGATGTTCTTGTAATTGATGCCGATATAGGCCTGGTTGAAGGCCGTCGAGGAGATGTTTCCCCCGAGGATGATCTTGAAATTGGGCCGCGTGCCGAACTTGGCCTCGAACGAATAACGTTCCCGGACGGAGTCGTAGCGCACGGTGGGGAAGTCCATCGTGAAATCGCCGCCGGCAAGCACCTCGAAGAGATTGTCTTTCAGCTCCTCGAAGCCCATCGGCCGCTGAATGCCCGGCGTGCGGCGGTCCACCTGCACGAAATCGCGGATATACTCCCGCTGGGCGCGCTTCAGCCCTTCGAGTTTGTAGTCGTCGAAGACCAGCGGCGGACACTTGGCGCGGAACGCCTCGCGACGCCCGGCGTAGTAGGCCGAGTCGCGGCGTTCGGCGACTTTCTCCAACAGCTGCGGCATGGCCGCCACGGTGTCCTCATAACCTGCGTTCATAATCGCCTCGGCCTGGTCGAAATCGAGCATGTTGACCCCCACGGCGCGGCGGATCGTGACGCTGCGCTCCTCGGGCAGCGTGTAGTCGGTATCGTGCATGGCCAGCATGAAAGCCTGGTCCATGATGTTGCTCTCCTCGCTGGGCGGGGTGTTGCCCTCGGTGCAGATCGAGCCGACGATCAGATCGGGCCGGAAATCTTCGTCGAGGGGTTTCCACGGGAAGTTGTCGTAGATGCCGCCGTCGTAGAGCAGCATCGAGTCTTTCACCATCGGCTTGAACACCAGCGGAATGGACATCGACGAGCGGACCGCCTCGCTCAAATCCCCCTCGCGCAGGACCACCGGCCCGCGGTGGTTCAGGTCGCTGGCCACGCAGAGGAACGGAACCATCAGGCGGTCGAAATCACCGTCCGCAGCGGCCGTCGCCGGGGCGAACAGCTCCGTGAGGGCCATGTCGATCTGCGTCGAGGAGATCAGGTTCCGGGGTACGCGCAGCCGCTTCCCGGAGGGACTCTCGACGTCGATGCGCAGGCTCAAAAACGCGGGATTGCTCCCCACCTGCCGGTAATAGGCCATGTATTTGTTGGGGTCGATGCGCCCCGAGACCCACTCCTTGACCACCCCCGAGTTGACGATCGCACGCATTTCGGCCGGGGAATATCCTGCGGCGTACATCGCGGCGATGATCGAGCCCATCGAGGTCCCGGCCACATAGTCGATCGGCACGCCGTTCTCTTCGAGCGCCTCCAGGACGCCGATGTGGTAAAGCCCCTTCGCGCCGCCGCCGCTCATCACGACCCCTACCTTCTGGGCCGCAGCAGGGAGCGCCGCCAGCAGCAGCATCCCGACAAATGAGCCGATTTTACGCAACATATCTCAATTTTTTTATAACTTTGCACGTTACTACGATGTCGTTCAAAAGTAGACAAAAAAGAAACACGATCAAAATATGACTGACAAAATCAATGAACTCCTGCGACGTGTCGAGGAGTTTAAGCCGAAAGCCGCCGCCGAAATCGAGGAGTTCCGCATCCGGATTCTCGGCAAGAAAGGCGAGTTGACCGCCCTGATGGAGGAGTTCAAGACGGTAGCCCCCGAACTGAAACGCGAACTGGGCCAGCAGTTGAACCGTCTCAAAAACGAGGCCACGGAGCGCATCAACGCGCTGCGCGAGCAGTTGCAGAACGCCGCGGCCGACGAGGCCTCGTCGTCGGGCGACCTGACGCGCCCCGGCACGGCCGAGCACCTCGGTTCGCGCCACCCGATCTCGCTGGTGAAAAACCAGATCGTCGAGGTCTTTTCGCGGCTGGGCTACACCGTGGCCGACGGACCCGAGATCGAAGACGACTGGCACGTCTTCTCGGCCCTGAACTTCCCGCCCGAACACCCCGCGCGCGACATGCAGGACACGTTCTTCATCGAGAAGGACCCCGACATCCTGCTGCGCACGCACACCTCGTCGATCCAGGTCCGCACGATGGAGCGTCAGAAACCGCCCATCCGCGTCATCTGCCCGGGCCGTGTGTTCCGCAACGAGGCCATTTCGTACCGCGCGCACTGCATCTTCCACCAGATCGAAGGACTCTACATCGACGAGGGCGTCTCGTTCGCCGACATGAAGCAGTCGCTGCTCTACTTCGCCAAGGAGGTCTTCGGCGAGCAGGCCGTGATCCGCATGCGCCCGTCGTACTTTCCCTTCACCGAACCGTCGGCCGAGGTCGACGTGTCGTGCAACCTCTGCGGCGGCAAGGGCTGCAACGTCTGCAAGGGCACGGGATGGCTCGAAATCATGGGTTGCGGCATGGTAGACCCGAACGTACTGAAAGCCAACAATATCGACCCTGAAAAATATTCCGGATTCGCCTTCGGCATGGGTATTGAACGCATCGCCATGCTCAAGTACGGCGTGAAGGACCTGCGTCTCTATTTCGAAAACGACGTGCGGTTCCTCCACCAGTTCGACGAAGCGCTCTAAACCCCCTGACGCCCATGAAACGCCTCACAGCGACAACGGTCCTCTGCCTTCTGCTCTTCTCCGCGGCGTTCGTCACGGGAAAGGGTCCCTCGGCGGCGCCCGAATACCCCGATTCGCTGCGCAGCGTATGGCTCTACACCGAAGGCGTCAAGCAGAATGCCATCGCCGGAGACTCGGTGCGCGCCCGGGAGCTGTTCCTCGAGGCGATCCGCAACGACTCGACCTACGCCCCGGCCTACTACGAACTCGCGGCGAACGGCATGTACGCCACGCCCGACGAGGCCGTGGAACTGGCCCGGAAGGCTTTCCGGCTCGACACGACGAACAAGTGGTATCACCAGTTCTACGGACAGGCGCTCATCTACGCCGGGCGTTACGACGAGGCGCTGAAGGTCTACCGCCGCCTGCAAACGGAGAACCCGAAAGACCCCGACAACTACCGCATTCTGGCGGCCCTCTACGAGCAGAAGCAAAGTCCCGTCATGGCCCTCGTGACACTCGATTCGGCCGAACTGCGCTTCGGGCGCATTCCCGTGTTGAGCGCCATGAAACGGCGTCTGCTGGTGGCGACGAACCAGATCGACAAAGCCGTGGTCGAAGCCCGGGCGATGGTCGAAGCTGCCCCCTATGAGGCGCAGCGCCACGTGGTCCTCGGCGACCTCTACGCCATCGCCAAGAAGGATTCGCTGGCCCGCGCCGAATACGACCGCGCGTTGCAGATCGACTCCACAAACGTACAGACGCTGATGGCGCTGGCCGATTTTCACGCCGGACGGCAGGATTACCGGGCGCTGCTGGCCGTCACGCGGCAGTTGTTCCAATCCGACGAACTGCCGCTCGAAACCAAGATCAAACGCTTCGGGCAGTTCACCTCCGACACGCGCTTCTACCGCGAATATTACTTTCAGCTGAACGACCTGGCCTCGACGCTGGCCATCCGCTATCCCGACGACAAGCGCGTCGTGGAGCTTTACGCCGGCCACCTGATCGCTTCGGGCGAACTGGAGCAGGCCCTCGCGCTCTACAAGAGCCACCTCGCCGACCAGCCTCCCGCGGAAGAGTATTTCCGGGCGGTGATCGACATCGAAAGCTACCTCCAGCACCCCGACTCGGTCGACAAATACGTCACCCGCGCCCTGGAGCTGTTCCCCGCGAAGGTCGATTTCCACCTCTCCAAAGGGCATGTGATGAGCAACTCGAAGCAGTACGTCAAAGCCATCGGCGCCTACAAGGGGGCGTTGCGCCATGCCGACACGGATTCGCTGCGCAGCGTGATCTGGGGCATGATCGGCGACGCCTGGCATCAGAAGGCCGAGGCCGGAGAGCCGAACCTGGAGGAACGCCTGCCCCTGCAAACGGGTCTGCTCGGCAAAAAGGGCATTGCCCGCAAAGCCATGAAAGAGTGCTACAAGGCCTATGAGCGAAGTCTGCGCTACTGGCCCGACAACACAATGGTGCTCAACAACTACGCCTATTTTCTCTCGCTCGAGGAGCGCGATCTGGAACGGGCGCTCACCATGTCGAGCCGCGTCGTGGCGCTCACCGACAACAACCCCACCTACCTCGACACACACGGCTGGGTGCTCTTCAAGCTGGGACGCACGGACGAAGCCAGGAAGATTCTGCAAAAAGCCGTGGCGCTCGACGGACAGAAAAGCCCCGAACTAATGGTTCACTACGGTGACATCCTGCACCTCCTGGGCGAGCAGTTCATGGCTGAAATCTACTGGCGGAGGGCGCTTGAAAAGGGTTACGACGCCCGGCAGATCGAACAGCGGCTGAAACACCCCGCCGTCAAAAAGCCCGAACCCAAAGAATAGCCCTGCCATGAGACCGCTCCGCATCCTGACCCTTGCGTTCCTGCTCTTCACCCTCACCGCCGCCGCACAGACCGACCGCCGCATCGAGGAGCAGAAACGGGTCATCGCGGCCCTCGAAAAGCGGATCGCCACCGAAGAGCAGGAGATTTCGAAGATCCAGAAGGGCCGCACGGCCACCGAGGAACGGGTGCGCCGCCTGGCGTGCCAGATTGATTCGCGCAACCAGCTGCTCGACGAGACCGAAAAGCAGGCGCGCCTCCTGCGCGGAGAGATCGCCCGCACGGACAGCGTGGCCGGGAACCTTTCGGCAAAGCTCGAACGCGACCGCGCGCAGTACGGCGAAATGGTGCGCGAAGCCTACCGCAACTACAAGCACAACAACTACCTGACCTATATCTTCTCCTCGCGCGACTTCACGGACGTGGCGCGCAAGATCACCGCCCTGCGCGAGGTCGCCTCGCTGCGCGAACGCAAACTGCGCGACATCGAGGCGCTGACCGCCGAGGTCCGCACCGAAAAGGAGACGCTCGACCGCCGCAAGCGGTCGCTCGACTCGGTGACGCGCAGCCTCTCGGCGCAGCGCGAGAAACTCCAGCGCGACGCCCGCAACGCCAAGGCCAGCATCCGGTCGATGTCGCAGAAGGAAAAGACGGCCCTGCAACGCAAAATCGCACAGGAGCAGCAGCTCGACGTGGCCATCGGCGAACTGCGCAAGCTGACCAAAGGCAACACCGAGGGCGCCTCGTTCTCGGCGAAAACCTCCGGGTTGCGTCTCCCGGTGACTGCCGGACGCGTGAAGCGCTACAAGGAGAACATGGCCGAGATCACCGGTCCGAAGGGAGCGCACGTCATCTCGATCTACGACGGCAAGGTCGTCGACGTGAAGCGCAACCGCATCACCAACAAATACGACGTTTACGTCGCTCACGGCGAATACATAACCTCCTATGCCAACATGGGGACGATCTGCGTCGAGAAGGGCCAGAAAGTGGCAAGAAACGCACAGATAGGGACCATCGGCTCGGCGGTCAACGTGATGACGATGGAAACCGAATACAAACTCGTCTTCGGCATCTACCCGCCCAACCCCGGACAGAAGATGCGGGCGGAGGAGTGTTTCCGAAAATAAAACCGCCGTTTCATGCGGTTCCGTGCGGTGGCCGGCACGCCGTCCGCCCCGGGACGGACAACGACATAACAACAACGAAAAAAAATGGCTGTCAGATACTTTACCGACGACTGCACCTACCGACTCCCGCAAAAGCGCCTCACGGCACGATGGCTGCACGAAGTGGCCGCAGGGGAGGGCTACGCGCTGGGCGACGTCACCTATATTTTCTGCTCGGCGCAGCGGCTGCTGGCGATGAACCGCCAATACCTCGGGCACGATTACTTCACCGACGTCATCACGTTCGATTACAGCGACCGCAAAGGCGCGCGGATCGTCTCGGGCGACATCTTCATCGACGTCGAGACCGTCGCCGACAACCCGCCAGTACGGCGCGACGACCTTGCAGGAGATGCGCAGGGTAGTGGTCCACGGGGTGCTGCACCTCTGCGGGCAGGGCGACAAAACGCCCCGCACCAATGCACAGATGCACCGAAAGGAGGACAAATACCTGAAATTCTGGGAGGACCCTCGGCAGTGACCTCGATGAAACACGCCCGATTTATCGCAGCGACCGTCCTCGCGGCTCTCCTGCTGGCCGGATGTACGGGCCGCCGCACGGCCGGAGACGCCGCAGACAAGGCTTCCGCCGGCGACGGCACGTCCGAAACCGCCGTTTCCACGCCGGAGCCGACAGGAGAGGAGACGCCGGCAGGGGAGAGGTCTCCGCTCGCCGCATCCCGTACCTGGACCGGCAGCGACGGCAGCAGCAAACGGTGGGGACCCTTCGCGGAGAACGACACGACGTTTCTCTTCGTCCACGAGTACCTTATCGGCAGCGACACGAACCGCTATAAGGTCTTTATCCGAAAAGGTCCGCAGCCGAACGACATTCCCAATTTTGCAAGCCTTTCGCCGCAGAACGAGTCGGCATGGAAGGATTTCACCGACCTGCTGCACACGCTCAAGAAACGCCGTCCCGGGCCGCTTGCACACCATGCGGCGCTGGCCGGACTTCCGCACAGCTGGACGCCGGTCCGCTCTTTCCGGGAGAGCTACTACGTAAACTGTTTCAATCCCTACCCGGTGTGGATTTCGGATTCGCTTTTCGTCCGTCAGACAATGGACGGCCCGCGGCCCTCACGCATCAGCGCGGCGGAACGCATCGCCCCGACGCATTACCGCCTCCGGACAACGGCCGGAGACGCCGGCATCGACCGGGTGGACATATACCTTGTGGACACCGTGTGCAGGATGGCTGTGTTCGCCTTCAGCAATGACCGGAAAACAGAACGGTTTCAGTCGCTTTATGTTCCCTTTGAAACGGGACTTGAGATGGATATGATCGACTTTCACTCGCTGGAACTGCCCGACGAGAGCGAGGTGGAGTGGGACGAAACCGACTTCGAAGCGTTGATTTCCGGAGCCGTACCACTCCGGGAGACAGATCCGAAAACAGACAAAACGAATAACGAATGACACTCGATTACGACATTATCGTCATCGGCGGAGGACACGCCGGATGCGAAGCCGCCTCGGCCGCCGCACGGCTCGGCTCGCGCACGCTGCTGCTCACGATGGACATGGCCAAACTGGCTGCCATGTCGTGCAACCCGGCAGTCGGAGGAGTAGCCAAAGGTCAGATTGTCAGAGAGATAGACGCATTAGGCGGCCAAATGGGCCGTATCACCGACCTCACGACCATTCAGTTCCGGATGCTCAACCGGTCGAAGGGTGCGGCAATGTGGAGCCCCCGGGCGCAATGCGACAAAACCCGTTTTTCGGAGGAGTGGCGTCGCACGCTCGAAAACACCTGGAACCTCTATATCTGGCAGGACGCCGCGACCGAACTGCTGTTCGCCCCGGCTCCGGAAACAAACGCGGCGCCGTCGGACAATCTGCCCGACGAAACCACAACGTCGTTCAATTCCGCGCCCGGCACGATTTCTTCGGCAGCCGAATCGGATGCAGATTCAGATCCGACACTCCGAAATGCACCGTCGGCCGCCGGAAAACTCGCCATCCAGGGCGTTCGGACCCGCATGGGCGTCGAATTTTCCTGCCGGAAAGTCATACTCACCTCCGGCACATTCCTCGGAGGAGTGATGCACTGCGGAGCCTCGCACGCCGAGGGCGGCAGGGCGGGGGACGCCGCTTCGCACGGCATTACGGAGAGTCTCCGGGCCATCGGTTTCGAGACCGGACGCATGAAGACCGGAACCCCGGCGCGCCTCGACGCCCGGACCATCGATTTCGAAATCCTCGAACCGCAATACGGCGACGAAAACCCCGCCAAATTCTCTTTTTCACCCGAAACGCAACCGGTTAAAGAGCAGCTTCCCTGCTTTCTGGTCTACACTTCGAAAGAGGTTCACGACATCCTCCGCACCGGATTCGACCGGTCGCCGCTGTTCAACGGCACGATCTGCGGCATCGGTCCGCGCTACTGCCCGTCGATCGAGGACAAACTCCGCACCTTTGCCGACAAAGACCAGCACCAGCTCTTCCTGGAACCCGAAGGCAGTTCGACCAATGAATATTACCTGAACGGCTTTTCGTCGTCTCTGCCCTGGGAAATTCAATGGAAAGCCCTGCACAAAATCCGCGGATTCGAGGATCTGCACATTTTCCGGCCCGGATACGCCATCGAATACGACTATTTTCCGCCTACACAGTTGCACCATTCACTCGAAACGAAACTGGTTTCGGGTCTTTACTTCGCCGGGCAGGTCAACGGTACGACAGGATATGAGGAAGCGGCGGCGCAGGGCCTGATAGCGGGCATCAATGCCCACCGGGCAATGAAAGGGGAGAGTCCGGTCGTTCTGAAACGCGACGAAGCCTATATCGGCGTACTGATCGACGACCTGGTGACCAAAGGCGTCGACGAACCCTATCGCATGTTCACCTCCCGGGCCGAATATCGCATTCTGCTCCGACAGGACAACGCCGACATCCGTTTGACTCCGCTGGGATACAAAATAGGTCTGATTTCGCAAAAACAATACGATCATTTCACCAAAAAAAACACACTCGTAGAATCGCTTATTTCATTCGCCCGCGAACAGAGTGTCAAAGCAGCCGAAATTAACGACTATTTAAAATCGGTCGATTCAGAGCCTTTATCGCAGGGAAGAAAGCTTTACGACATTCTGATGCGCAATAACGTCACATTCGATTCGCTGCAAAACGCACTGCCCAAACTGCGGAAATTCATCGCGGCAAACGAAATAACTCCCGAAGCGATCGAAGAGGCGGAAATCCAAATCAAGTATAAAGGATATATCGAACGCGAAAAATTCATCGCAGAGAAATTGCGACGCCTCGAAAACATCCGAATTCCGGAAAATTTCGATTTTCATTCAATGAATGCTCTGACCATCGAGGCCCGGCAGAAACTCTCGCGCATCCGACCCGAAACGATTGGTCAGGCATCACGGATTCCCGGAGTTTCACCTGCCGACGTCAATGTATTGCTTGTAAAATTCGGGCGATAGGGTATAATGTTCCACGTGGAACAAGCGCAAGAAAAACACACCGGATACCCACACAAAACAACCAATATTAAAAAGCCACTCCTTCGGGAGTGGCTTTTTAATATCAATATTTCGCTATTTTACAGCACAACCGTACACCAGTCGTATTTATCCTCCGCACGACCATACTGAATATCCTGCAAGCGCGTATAGAGTTCCATGCAGTTCTTTCCTACCTCGTCGCCGTAATCATAAGATTTTTCGGTCTGCATATCGTAAATATATCCGATAGGGGAGATAACCGCTGCCGTTCCGCAGGCGCCGCACTCCTCGAAAGATTCCAACTCCTCGACCGGAATATGACGCTCCTCAACAACCAAACCCATATCGCGTGCAATCTGACGAAGGCTCATGTTGGTAATCGACGGCAAAACCGAAGGCGACTTCGGCGTGATATACTTGCCATCCTTGATACCGAAGAAATTGGCAGCTCCGCACTCTTCAATGTATTTATGCTCGGCAGCATCGAGGTACATGATATTCGAATAACCCATTTCATGTCCCTTTTCACCCGACAACAGGCTGGCCGCATAGTTGCCTCCGACCTTCACATCGCCTGTTCCACGTGGAGCAGCGCGGTCCTGCTCCCGGTCGATAGCAACCCGAATCGGTTTGATTCCCGATTTAAAATAGGCTCCGACGGGCGAACAGTAGACGATCAGCAGGGCTTCCCTGGCCGGTTTCACGCCCAATCCGACCGTCGTTCCGAACATCACCGGACGCAGATAGAGCGAAGCTCCCGTACCGTAGGGAGGAACGAAACGCTCGTTGCGCTTGACGACCTCGATGCAGGCATCGACGATCATTTCAATCGAAGGAACCGGCAAGCACAAGCGTTTCGCCGAGGACTGGAGACGCCGCGCATTGTCGGCAACGCGGAAAAGACGCACTTTCCCGTCTACACCGCGGAAGGCCTTGAGACCCTCGAAAAGTTCGATGCCGTAGTGCAGGCATGAAGCCGACATATGCATCTGGATATATTCGTCATCGGTAACCACCATATCGCTCCATTTCCCGTCGGCAAAGGAGTAGCGAACATTGTAATCGGTTTTGCGATAGTCGAAGCCCAAAGCGCTCCAATCTGTATTTTCCATATCCTATGTTTTTAAAAGATTTATCGAAAATTAGCTATATCAACGATCAACCCACAACAGCCCCGTTGTGGGTCGCCTCGCCGGGTTGCAGCAGGCGCAGTTTTCCGGAAGCATCCTCCGCCATCAGAATCATACCGTTCGAAAGAATACCCTTCAGTTCGCGCGGAGCGAGATTCACCAGGACGAGCACCTGCTGTCCGACCAACTCTTCGGGCGTGAAATGTTCGGCGATTCCCGAAACTATCTCGCGTTTGTCGATACCCGTATCAATCGTCAGTTTCAGCAATTTCTTCGTTTTGGCGACTTTTTCGGCCGCCAGAATCGTCGAAACGCGAATATCCATTTTCTGAAAATCATCGAATTGAATCGTATCTTTTTGAGGTTCAACATTTTGAGCAACTTCAGCGGCTTCATTGGCTGCTTTGGTCGCCGCAAGTTTATCCAGCTGACGCTGAATCACGTCGTCCTCGATCTTTTCGAACAGCAGAGCAGGTTCCCCGATGGCGTGTCCCGCCGGAATCAGGTCCATTGCACCGAGGCGTTCCCAGCCGAATTTACCGACAGCCAGCATCCGGAGGATCTTCTCCGCGGAGAAGGGCATGAACGGCTCGATGGCGATGGCCGTGTTGGCCGTGATCTGCAAAGCGATGTTGAGAATCGTCTCCACACGCGCCGGATCGGTCTTCACGACCTTCCACGGTTCGGTGTCGGCCAGGTATTTGTTGCCGATGCGCGCGATGTTCATGGCGTCCTTCAGCGCCTCGCGGAAACGGTAATTTTCGATATTTCCTTCGAGCGAAGCCTTTACGGCGGCAACCTCCGCGATCGACTGACGATCGTAATCGGTCAGTTCACCGCATGCCGGAACCTTGCCGCCGTAGTATTTCTGGGTCAGCACCAGCGCCCGGTTGACGAAATTTCCCAGCACAGCCACCAGTTCGTTGTTGTTGCGGGCCTGGAAATCCTTCCACGTGAAGTCGTTGTCCTTTGTCTCCGGAGCATTGGCGCAGAGCACATAGCGCAGGACATCCTCCTTGCCGGGGAACTCCTCGAGGTACTCGTGCAGCCATACGGCCCAGTTGCGCGAGGTCGAAATCTTGTCGCCTTCGAGGTTCAGGAACTCGTTGGCCGGCACGTTTTCGGGCAGGATATAGTCGCCGTGGGCCTTGAGCATCGACGGGAAGACAATGCAGTGGAAGACGATGTTATCCTTACCGATAAAGTGGACCATCTTGGTGTCCTCCGACTTCCAATAACGTTCCCAATCGGGCGTAAGGTCCTTTGTAGCAGATATATAACCGATAGGAGCGTCGAACCACACATAGAGCACCTTGCCCTCGGCCCCCTCGACGGGAACCGGGATGCCCCAGTCGAGGTCGCGGCTCACGGCACGCGGCTGAAGACCTCCGTCGAGCCAGCTCTTGCACTGCCCGTAGACGTTCGTTTTCCACTCCTTGTGCCCGTCCAGAATCCATTCGCGGAGGAATTCCTCGTAACGGTCCAGCGGCAGGTACCAGTGTTTCGTCTCCCGCTTCACGGGTACGGAACCCGACACGGCGCTGTGCGGGTCGATCAGTTCGTCGGGCGAAAGGGTAGAGCCGCACTTCTCGCACTGGTCGCCGTAAGCGCGGTCGTTGCCGCACTTGGGACAGGTCCCCACGATATACCGGTCGGCCAGGAAGGTCTGCGCCTCCTCGTCGTAATACTGCATTGATGTCTTTTCGATGAACTTGCCTTCGTCGTAAAGTTTCCGGAAAAAGGCCGACGCCGTCTCGGCGTGGGTCTTGGACGAGGTCCTCGAATAGATGTCGAACGACATACCCAGCCCCTCGAACGATTTTTTGATCAGCGCGTGGTAACGGTCCACGATCTGCTGGGGCGTCACGCCCTCCTTGCGGGCCTTGATCGTGATGGGTACGCCGTGTTCGTCCGATCCGCAGACCGAAATCACGTCGCGCCCCCGAAGCCGCAGGTAACGCGTATAAATGTCCGAAGGTATGTAAACTCCAGCCAGATGGCCGATATGTACCGGACCGTTCGCATAAGGGAGCGCCGATGTCACGAGGTAGCGTTTGAACTCTTTTGCCATAAATGTAAAATAGATACAGTATTACTAATTTCTGTCAAAATTACTAATTTTTAAGAGAATCGGGAACGAAAAGCACATATTTTGTGAAAGGTTTAAAGAAAAGAAGGCGCACCCGCCGGGCACGCCTTCTCGATCTCACCGGAAAATCCGGCCTTTATTCGAACTGCAATTCGTCGAGCAGCCATCCGGCTCCGGCGAATTTGTCGATAACAAACAGCACGTAACGCACGTCCACGGCAATCGTCCGCTGCAATTCGGGTTCGAACGCCACATCGCCCGACATGGCCTCCCAGTTACCGTCGAATGCCAGTCCCAACAGCGTCCCTTTGGCATTCAGCACCGGGGAACCGGAGTTGCCGCCCGTGATGTCGCAGTCGGCCAGGAACGCCACGGGAAGCTCTCCCCGTTCGTTGGCGTAACGGCCGAAATCCTTCGCCGCATACAACTCCTTGAGGCGGGCGGGAACGGTGAACTCCGTTGGATTCTGCGGATTCTCCTTCTCCATCACGCCCTTGAGCGTCGTATAGTAGTTATAGTGAATGCCGTCTGCCGGATCGTAGGGCAGCACGCGCCCATAGGTCAGACGGAGTGTGAAATTGGCGTCCGAAGCCCAGGCCTTGTTCGGCTGCATGCGCATCAGCCCCGCAATGTAGAGCCGCTGTCCGTCGGCGAATTTCCGCTTCCCGGCCAGCTGCGCCGCCGCCAGTTCCCGCATTTTCGCCGTATAGGATTTGTTCAGCAGCACGGCGGGATCGTTCGAAACGTCCGTTCCGGCGGCGGCCGCAGCCAGCGCCTTCCGCTCGTCGGCGAACACCGAATTGTCGTAGAGATAATCCACATAGGCGTCCGTATCGCCGCCGAACCGCTTGCCGATCACCTCGGCGAACACCGAAGGCAGCTCCTTGCAGTTCTCCCCGACGATCCGGAACATCCGCTTCGCCACGCGCCGGTCGGTCGGCATGTTGTAGTCCTTGTAGAACGCTTTCAGCGCCTCGGTCAGCTCCCCGCCCTTCTTCGAAACGGCCAGGCGCGCCGGTGCGAGAATCTCCACCGAACGGCCTATCGCCTCGCTCAAGTACTGGCTCGAAGCGAAATAGGGGGCCGTCTCCTCCACCGATTCGCGGATCAGGTTCAGAGCGTTCGAATAACCTTCCGTAGGCAGCGTGTTCTTCGCCGCCCAGGCGGTGAAAGCCGCCTCCTGCTCCTGCTTGCGGCCCTTCACGTCGAGCCGGCGGATACCGCGCGACTTGCCGATCGAGTTCTTCCAGTAGTTCGACGACTGGGCGTACTTCGAAGCGTACTGAATGCGGACCTTGGCGCTGGCGGCCATGTCCTCCTTCAGAATGGCCTGCCGCTCGCCGCGGATGAAGATGCGCTGCGGGTTTTCCACTTCGAGCAGACGGTCGATCTCGTAGGAGGTCATGTAACGCTGCGTCGACCCCGGGAAACCCATGATCATCGCGAAATCCCCCTCGTCGTAACCGCCGAGCGAAATCTTCAGGAACTTTTCAGCCTTGTAAGGGCGGTTTTCGAGCGAATAATCCGCCGGCCTGTTGTCCGGTCCGGCATAGACGCGAAAGACCGAGAAATCGCCCGTATGACGCGGCCACATCCAGTTGTCGGTGTCTCCGCCGAACTTGCCGATCGAAGTGGGAGGAGTTCCCACCAGACGCACGTCGCTGAAAACCTCGATCACGAAGGCGAAAAACTGGTTTCCGCCGAAGAAATCCTTCACCAGCACCTC
>OKSA01001790.1_pt1 | contig 18798 bp, 18 predicted proteins | sample 1601181 | NCBI WGS metagenome assembly OKSA01 (sample SAMEA3541538, study PRJEB24748) | human gut metagenome | biome: human gut; feature: human-associated habitat; material: faeces | place: China | collected 2012
ATCCGTATAAACGAAGAAAATAAGTAACAAAAGAGTACGAAGTAAAAGTGAATGCATATTGCTGCGGGATGAGTGAAAATTAGATATGATCTTAGAAAGAAATTTGAACAGATTGATTACCTACTTACATTGCATTCCACGATACGAAGACAGGAATACATAACATTGGTGTCAGGCACTTAAATTATTACGAAATATTGTGGACGAACTTTCGCTGGCATTGGCATTGAGAGAAGATGCGAATGAACAGCATGTGACAAGGAGCGTGAGAAAAATGAATTTATCAAAAATACATCATATTGCAATTATCGTATCTGACTACGAAGCAGCTAAGGATTTTTATGTAAACAAGCTGGGTTTCTCTGTCATCAGAGAAAACTATCGCCCGGAGCGCAAGGACTGGAAGCTGGATCTACGTGTCAATGAGCAAACAGAGCTGGAGATTTTCGCTGAGGCAAATCCTCCGAAGCGTGTAAACCGGCCGGAGGCTTGTGGTCTGCGTCATCTTGCGTTCTGCGTTGATAGCGTGGAGCAGACGGTGAATGAGTTGGCAGAAGTCGGTATTGAATGTGAGCCGATTCGGGTTGACGATTATACAGGAAAGAAGATGACTTTCTTCCATGACCCGGACGGACTGCCGCTGGAACTGCATGAGTAAAGAGGTAGGCAAAATGATATTCCGTAAGGAAGAAAAAGAAAGAATGAAAACAATTTACTGTAAGCAGAGAAATATGCTATATGGAGCAGCTATTTTGAGATTGCAAAAAAATATCAGAGCATAAAAAATTCAGCTTGCAATAATAGAATTCTCATGTTAATCTAATACCACGCAGTCATCATTCTGATGAACTGCAAAAAGATCTATGAACCAAATCGGTAATTATTCAATAAGCTCAGATTTCCGAGCAGATAATCCGATGACAAAACCAAAAAGATGAATATTGTTTGAAGATTATGTGATGGAGTAAGTTTCTCGTTACTGTTTCTCAAATATCTGATTTTAACGGGATAGTTACTTCCATAGAAAACTATCTTGTGTTAAGATAAATATAACTTTAGAATCCTCTTCTTCAGGCAATCATTCATTGCACAGAAGAGAGGAGAATTCTATGAAAGAAAACAAGAAAAGTGTATCAACTAAGAGAGCATCATCACATTGTAAAGCATCGAAAGAGAAGCAGGAAGACTTTATCATGCTTCCAACGGTAGATTTCTGTTTCAAGGAATTGATGCAGAATGATAACATCCGCAAGAACATCATTGCAGCATTATTAAATGTTCCGTCCAGTGAGGTGGAGAACACAGAACTTATGCCTACGATTCTCAGAAAAGAATCGAAAGATGATAAGTATGGAATCTTAGATGTCCGGGTGAAACTGAAGAGCGGAGAACAGATCGATTTTGAGATGCAGGTAGAAGCTTTTGATTGTTGGGCAAACCGTTCTGTTTATTATCTGAGTAAGATGTATGCATGTGAGATCAAAGAAGGTGAGGGATACGATTGTTTGAAGAAGTGTATCCATGTGAGTATTCTTGCATATGATCATTTTCTAGATGATAAAGAGTGTTATCGGAGAATTGCATTTTGTGATACGAAGACAGGAAAAGAGTATACAGATCTTATGGAGATGCATATCTTAGAATTGTCGAAACTTCCACCGGAAGAGAAGAATGAGACAAGCCTGTTGCAGTGGATGCGCTTTCTTGGAGGAAAAACCAGAAAGGATTTTGAAGAGATGGCAAAGAAGAATTCAGAATTGGAAGAAGCGTATGACGTATTGGATAAATTAAGTGCAGATGAAAAGAAGAGGTTAGAATACGAGACAAGACAAAGAGCAATCAGAGATTACAATATAGGAATGTTAACCGCAGAAAGACGAGGAATTGAAGCTGGTCGTAAGATTGGAATAACAGAAGGACGAACAGAGGGCAGAGCAGAAGGAGAAAGCAGAATTAATCGGTTAAATGTTGAATTGTCAAAGCGTGGGCGTACAGAAGATATATTGAAAGCGGCAGTTGATAAGGAATATCAGGAAAAGCTGTTGAAAGAGTTTGAGTTATAATCTAATTTATGGAATATAAGGGATATCTCGGAAGCGTGGAATTTTCTGAAGAAGATGAAATGTTTTTTGGCAAGGGACTTGGAATTCGTTCTTTGATCTCCTATGAAGGAGATAATGTAAAAGACCTGATCTCTGTTTTTCATGACGCTGTAGATGAATATTTGAGATTGTGTAAAGATTGGAAAACTTTAGATTATGAAATCGGTGAAATAAATCGAAAAAGTAAAAGAACATATTAGAAAGGATTAAACACTAATGGACAATAAAGAGATGAGCCAAGAAAAAATAGAATCCCCAGATAAAAAACTAATTCAACATAGTGAGTCAAAGAAAGCAATGAACGGATTTCAGGGGAGTATTGTATGTGCTATTATTTTGGGGTTTATTGCTATTATCTTACATAGATTATTAGAAGGAGTAATAGTACAAATTTCTTTTTGGATATTAATTTTACTAGCAATTTTTTGCCTTTTGGTTGCAATGGGTTGTTTTTTTGATTGGAAAACAGCGAAAAAAATAGAAAAATTAGAAGAAGAGACCCAAAAAGAAGAAAAAGAATTTGCAGAGATTGATTTCAATAAGCGAGCATTACGGGCTGAAAAAATGTTTAAAATGAATCAAAAAGAACTGATGAGATATTACGATATGAATTTAGCTCAAACCAAATTTCTTTCAGGTTTAGGAATTATGATGATTATATTTGGAATAGTGATTGTAGTAGTTAGTCTGGTTATGTATGTGTATACAGATGCAGATAAAACATTACTAACGGTTGGGAATATAAGTGGAATACTAATTAATTTTGTTGGAGCTGTTTTTATTAGAATGTATACACATAATGTAGAGGCAGCAGTTAAATTTCATGCAAAATTTGCAGAAAGTAATAATTTACTGCTTGCTAATTCAATTGCTAATAAAATAGAAGATGAAAAATTAAGAGAAGAGACATTATCAGAAATTGCAAAGGATATTATTGTATATAATAACACGATATCAGATTGAAAACGAGGCGGAGAAATGACAAAAGATGAATACAATTTAAAGTATTGGATGTTCTATATGCAGCTTGAGAATGATTTTAGTAAAACTTTCAATTATGTTGAATTTGCAGATGACAATTTAAGTGCATATTCAAAGGAATATGCGAAACAATTAATATCTATAGGTTCAGAACTTGATATAGTTTTTAAAGCACTTTGTAATGAAGTTGATTCAACGAGAGCAAGATCATGCATAACAGATTATGCTAATATTCTCTGTGGATATGATAATCTGACAGATGCAACAGTACAGTTCAGTTATAACAAAGAAAGTTATAAACCATTTGAAGGATGGACGCCTAATAGTAAGCCATCCTGGTGGGGGGATTATAATAAAGTAAAACATAATAGAGCTGAGAACGATAATATAAAACTTGCAAATTTAAAAAATGTGTTTAATGCGTTGGCGGCATTATTTATTTTAAACAGATATTTATGCAAGATTGTATGCAGCAATAAGATCATGAAAGAGCCTGAAATAAAATCGAATCTGTTTACTATGGTCGGATGGGATATATGTATTTCAGTGGGAAATGGATTTGTGAGGAGGTTATCAACCAACGGAAATATGAGCTTATTGGCTGAAAATTAAAAAAGTTATTACTTTACATTGGCTTACCGGTGGTCTGAGCCCATAAAGCAAAAATGAACAATGTATAAAAGGTACGATAAGGTGTGTTTGGACAAAGCATTGTAAGTACAGTAAAGAAGTAGAAGAATTGCTGGAATAATCTTTAGATATTCCGGCAATTCTTCTACTTGCGTATTGACGCGGAAGGTACGTTACTGGTTGTACGTAGTGAGAGCAACAACACAACATCTGCGAACACCAAAGCATTAAAAAATTCAGCTTGCAATAATAGAATTCTCATGTTAATCTAATACCACGCAGTCATCATTCTGATGAACTGCAAAAAGATCTATGAACCAAATCGGTAATTATTCAATAAGCTCAGATTTCCGAGCAGATAATCCGATGACAAAACCAAAAAGATGAATATTGTTTGAAGATTATGTGATGGAGTAAGTTTCTCGTTACTGTTTCTCAAATATCTGATTTTAACGGGATAGTTACTTCCATAGAAAACTATCTTGTGTTAAGATAAATATAACTTTAGAATCCTCTTCTTCAGGCAATCATTCATTGCACAGAAGAGAGGAGAATTCTATGAAAGAAAACAAGAAAAGTGTATCAACTAAGAGAGCATCATCACATTGTAAAGCATCGAAAGAGAAGCAGGAAGACTTTATCATGCTTCCAACGGTAGATTTCTGTTTCAAGGAATTGATGCAGAATGATAACATCCGCAAGAACATCATTGCAGCATTATTAAATGTTCCGTCCAGTGAGGTGGAGAACACAGAACTTATGCCTACGATTCTCAGAAAAGAATCGAAAGATGATAAGTATGGAATCTTAGATGTCCGGGTGAAACTGAAGAGCGGAGAACAGATCGATTTTGAGATGCAGGTAGAAGCTTTTGATTGTTGGGCAAACCGTTCTGTTTATTATCTGAGTAAGATGTATGCATGTGAGATCAAAGAAGGTGAGGGATACGATTGTTTGAAGAAGTGTATCCATGTGAGTATTCTTGCATATGATCATTTTCTAGATGATAAAGAGTGTTATCGGAGAATTGCATTTTGTGATACGAAGACAGGAAAAGAGTATACAGATCTTATGGAGATGCATATCTTAGAATTGTCGAAACTTCCACCGGAAGAGAAGAATGAGACAAGCCTGTTGCAGTGGATGCGCTTTCTTGGAGGAAAAACCAGAAAGGATTTTGAAGAGATGGCAAAGAAGAATTCAGAATTGGAAGAAGCGTATGACGTATTGGATAAATTAAGTGCAGATGAAAAGAAGAGGTTAGAATACGAGACAAGACAAAGAGCAATCAGAGATTACAATATAGGAATGTTAACCGCAGAAAGACGAGGAATTGAAGCTGGCCGAGAAGAAGGAGAAAACAGAATCAATCAGTTAAATATTGAATTGTCAAAGCTTGGACGTATAGAAGATATTGTAAAAGCAGCAGCGGACAAGAAATATCAGGAAAAGCTGTTGAAAGAGTTTGAGTTATAATCTAAATTTACGAGTACCGGTGGTCTGATTCCATAAAGCAAAGCTACAAAAAAAGTTATCAAAAAAGCAAAAAAAATTCCACAAAACCCTATCTTTATGATATGATTATTAAGTCATTAGTAACTATTGAAAGAAGAAAGGTTACACATTTGATAAGGGAACAAAGGAAACCTGTTATTGTTTATGGAAGAAGGTTATAGATAATAACAACACGAGTAAAGAAAACCCTGAGGGAAAGGTATGAGAAAACAAAGATTTTTAGCTGTATTGCTTAGCGCAGCACTTGCTTTCACTCCGGTAATTGATGTCATGGCAGAGGAGAATGCATCTCAGACAGAAGAGGGCAGCAGCACGGGCAAGACGGAAGAATCTAGAGAGGTTAATCAGACGGAAGTCGGAGAGGGAAATAACGAACCGCAGAATTACGGAGCAATTATCAGTGATAATGCGAATAATGTACCTGTTTATGAAAATGATGTAGAAGCATATACAGAATTACCTGCATCGTATCAATTAGATAAAGAGAAATATCCGGATGTCAGAAATCAAGGAAGCTATGGAACATGCTGGTCATTTGCAGCTCTTGGATTAAGTGAATTTGATCTTATTAATAAAGGATTAGCAGATAAAAGTATTGATTTAAGTGAATTACAGTTAGCATATTTTGTTTATAACTCGGCTATTGATCCATTAGGGGGAACAGTTGGGGATCAGAGTAAGTATTATAAAGACGCAACATCTTATTCATATTTAGATCGTGGAGGTATGTATGAATATGCTGTGAGAAGGTTATCTCAATGGTCCGGAGTAGTCAATGAAAGTGATGTTCCTTATAATACAGAGAATATTAATAATGTTTTAAATAATGGATTGAGTGATGAATATGCGTATAGCAAAGATGTGGCTCACCTTGAAAATGCATATGTGATGAGTTTGAAAAATAATTCAGACGATGTTAAAAGAGCCATCATGGATAAAGGTGCTGTAGGAGTACAGTATTATCATTCAAATAGTCGCTTGTTATGGAATAGTGAGAAACAAATATGGACATACTATGATCCGGCTATAACTGGTGGTGGACATAATGTAATGATTGTTGGATGGGATGATGATTTTGCTACGGATAATTTTGTTGGAAATAAACCAACCCATAATGGAGCGTGGCTGATACGAAATAGTTGGGGATTCCAACAGTCTTATTTTTGGATGTCATACGAGAATCAGTCATTACTGGACGCTGCTTGGGTATTCGATATGAATACAGCAGATAACTATGATAATAACTATCAATTAGATGGTGGAATAGATAGCTATAATGTTTCTAATCAAATTTGCCAATATAAAACCTATTCAAATGTTTTTAATGTGCAAGAAAAAGAAGGAATTGCTTCTGAAAATCTTGAAGCTGTATCATTATCTTTTACACATGTAGCGGATGTGAATTATAAAGTGGAAGTATATACAGATTTAAAAGACAGCAATCCATATAGTGGTACAAAACAAGAAGTAGCGACCACGGAGGGAACGACAACCTATGCGGGCTTATATACGATTCCATTAAAAGAATCAGTTCAATTAACACCAGGCTCATCCTTTTCAATTGTGGTTACTACAGATAAATATTCTTTAGATTATGAACAAGGGATAAACTGGGAGAAGGATGGTGTTAAGGTTTGGGATGCACCAGTTAGTTTGAATAGTGGAAAAAGTTTTTATGGAAATAGCAATTATCAATGGTCCTGGTACTGGGGAAATTTCTGTATCAAAGCTTTTACAACCAACAACAGGGATTTTGGAGAGAAAATAAAAGGGACTTCTGCAACTTTGAATGGAAGCATTGACATGAATTTATATGTTGATATTCCAAAAAATTCTGAACTAATGAATGATCAAGATGCATACATAGAATTTACAGTCAATGGCAATATTTCAAAAGTAAAAGTCAGTAATGCAGAAGAGACTGAACATGGTAAAAAATTTACCTGTCCAGTGGTGGCCAAAGAGATGACCTCTGAGATTCAGGTTCGGTTTGTTTCAGAAGGGGAAAGGAGTCAGGTCTACACTTATACCGTAAAAGACTATGCAGAAAAGATTTTGAATGATTCAACAGGCTTATATTCGGATGAAGCGAAAAACCTTGTAAAGGCAATGTTGAACTACGGTGCAAGTGCGCAGACATATTTCGGCTATAATACAGAGAAACTCGCAAATGAAAAATTGAGTGATGACGATAAGAATGCATCTTTTGGAGATTTCAATTTTACAGATTATAAACCGACATGGACACCAGATAAAACTGTTACAGGAATCAAGTATTACGGTAGCAGCCTGAATCTGAATACCAATACGAATGTGAAGAATTACTTTGAACTTGAAGATGAACATACAATAGATGAATATATATTCAGCTATACAACAAAAGGAAAAACATGTGAGGTAACTCCGGTACAGAAGACAATAGATGATAAGGAACTTTATCTGATAGAAATTCCGGACATTAAAGCATACCTTCTGAACGAAAAGATTGTAGTGACAATTAAGTCCAAAGCTAAACCAGAATCCACTGGAATCAAGATGAGCTATAGTCCGTTTAGTTATTGTTATGCAGCATCAGAGCTCCGTAGCGATAAAACAAAAACATCACTTGTAAATCTGACAAAGTCATTATATTGGTATTGGGACAAGGCTTACAAATATATGAAAGCAACAAATAGTTAAAAAATACTCAGCAGAGAAAAGCAATTTAAAGAAAGAGGAAAGAAAACAATGGAAAAGAAAGCTTATGAAACAGCAGAGATGGAAGTTATTAATGTAGAACAGGAAGATGTGATCTGTACAAGTGGTAACATTTCTGATGAGACAGAAATACTAGGTGGAGGATTAAGCTAAATTTCGTCAATGCATAAACTGAAATTTGGAAGTGTGATTGTTAAATCATATAACGAGAGAAGTTAAAGAAAGGGGGCAGCCGCTTCACGAGATTTTATTCGTTAAAGCGACGGCGCCCTTTCTTCAATCATTACTATTTCTTATACAACAGGAGCTAACCATGAAAAATCGATCAAAGGAAAACAAAAAGATTATTACGATCACTTTGGTAACAGCAATTGTATTGTTAGCTGTTATACTTTTTTTATTTTTTCTTCCATCTTCGAACAAGCAGACAGCAGACGACAAGGTAAAGTCGAAGACAGAGTCAACAGTTGCCAGTAAGGAGAAGGAAGAGGAGAAGCAGCCAGATAAGAGCAAAGTAGATTCAGAAAATACAAAATCAAAGACAGAAACTGCGGAAACGAAGCAGCCAGACAAGGGAAAGACAGATTCAAATAATGTGAAGTCAAAGCCAAAAACTGCAGAAACAACAGCAGATTCGGGGAGTAAATCTAGCGTAGTGACAGCAGAGCCAGATGGAAATCTCATTATTACAACAAATCCAGACAATAATTCTTCTGGTAGCAGTATGGAACAGACACAGAACAACAAGAAAGATGATACAAAGAAAGACAACTCCAAGAAGGATGATTCCCAAAAGGAACCTGATACAGAGCAGAAAGATCCTTCTGAAACAACAGATACAGAGAAGGAACTGGAGCTTCCATTTGTTCCGGCTGATTAGATATTACAAAGGAAATGAGAACCAAGATGACAGATAGTAACAAGAGCAACCGCAACAGTTTCATAAGCAATGAAAAGCCAGACTGCCCGGCAATCCATTGGATCAGCCAGGTAATGGGATGGAGAAAATTATATATTGTATTATTAATGCTCCTGCAGTTGGCAATCGGTGCGATCAGTGTTGGATATGCTGTCATTTTGCGCGGCTTGATCGATGCTGCTGTGGCAGGAGAGGAAGCACTGTTTTTTCAATGGGTTATCCGGTTTGTTCTGATGATCTTAATTCAGTTAGTGCTTGGTGCGTTGAACCGTTTCCTGGGGGAATATACGAGGGCCACAACGGAAAATTGCCTGAAGGATCGGATGGTTCAGTTTATTCTGAATCGTGACTATGCGAGTGTGACAGCAGTGCATTCCGGAGAATGGATGAATAGATTGACATCTGATACGGTTGTAGTGGCAGACAGTGTGTCACAGATCCTTCCGGGGGCATCCGGGATGTTGATACGTCTGGTCGGAGCATTGGTTTTATTGCTGATGCTTTACCCAAAGTTTGTATATGTTTTCATTCCGGGTGGATTGATTATACTTCTGACAACTACTATCTTTCGAAAGAAATTAAAAAAACTACACAAAGAAGTACAGGAAGCGGATGGTGGACTGCGGGTATTTCTTCAGGAATGTATCTCCAGTCTGCTTGTGATCCATACATTTGCTCAGGAGAAGCGGACGGTAGAAGAAGCAGGTGAAAAGATGGAGCAGCACAAGGAAATCCGTATCAGGCGAAATCATTTTTCGAATTTTACGAATACCGGATTCGCGGCGGTGATGAATGGAGCGTATGTTTTGATCGCCGGAGTGTGCGGATATGGAATCCTAAAGGGGACGATGAGCTACGGAACTTTGATGGCGATGATTCAGCTGTTTGGTCAGATCCAGTCTCCGGTTGCGAATATCACAGGTTACATTCCGCAGTACTATGCAATGACGGCGAGTGCGGAACGTCTGATGGAGATTGAGACATTTGACGAGGATCTTACGGAACAGCCAAAGACGCTGGAGGAAGTGAAGTCATTTTATGAAAAAGAGATGCAGAGTCTTTGTTTTCAAAATGTGTCATTTACTTATAAGAGAAGAATGTCTGACGCAGGGCAGGAAATTCCGGTCGTGCTAAGTAATGTGAATCTGGAGATACCGAAGAAGAGCTGCACCGCATTTACCGGACCTTCGGGATGTGGAAAGAGTACGCTTTTGAAGCTGATGCTATCTTTGTATCCATTGGACAGTGGAGAACGGATTCTGCGGATTAAGGATGCGGAAGATGCAGAAGATGCAGTTCCGCTGACAGCTTCGTGGCGCAGATTATTTGCTTATGTGCCGCAGGGAAATCAGCTGATGAGCGGAACGATTCGGGAAATTCTTACATTTCGTGAGAGGAAGGAGATGCAGGAGGAAAAACGAATCTGGCAGGCACTTAGAATTGCGGATGCGGAAGGTTTTGTCAGGGCATTTCCAGATGGAATTGACACGGTTCTTGGAGAGCATGGAATGGGACTTTCGGAAGGACAGATGCAGAGGATTGCGATTGCGAGGGCTATATTTGCAGGGAATCCAATCCTTCTGCTGGATGAATCAACAAGCGCACTGGATGAAGAGACGGAGCGGACGATTCTTAAGAATCTGCAGGAGATGACAGATAAGACGATTATGATCGTGACACACCGGAAAGCGGTTCTGGATATTTGTGACAGAGAGATCTGTTTCTCAGAGAAGCAGGTACTTACGAAAGTAAGGTGAAGAAGAGCAAATGGATCTGCATTGAGCATTGATACGTAGTGATGGAAAGTAGTATGAAAGGTGATTTAAACCGATGGAGAAGGGGAAGAAAGCGAAGGAGATACAGGTACAGCAAAGACAGGAAGAATTGAAAAATGCAGGACGATATTTGATCGGTCTGATTCGCTGTTCTTTTCATGGAGAGGTACCGAAGGAAAAGCCGGAGAAATGTTCCTGGGAACTGGTGTTTCGTCTGGCGAAGAGTAATAGTGTAGAGAGTACTGCAAGTCCGGCAATCCAGAGATATGGGCAGGAGATTCCGGAGGAAATCGCGAAGGAATGGAAGGCAGCGCAGAATCAGACGATTTATCGTCAGCTTCGATTTGATTTGGAGCGAGAGCAGATTCTGGCGAAAATGGCGGAAGCGGGACTGTCTGTCTTGCCGTTGAAAGGAATCTATGTGGCAGGTTATTATCCATTTCCGGGAATGCGTTGGATGTGTGATAATGATATTTTGTATGGTTATGTTGAGTCAGATCCGGAGGGAGGATATTGCTTCCGCGGGCAGACGGAGCAGGAGCAGAACAACTGGAATGAGAAAGCGGAGCAGGAATTGCAGAAGATCATGGAGGAGCTGGGATACAAAGCAGAGCATCTTGGCGGGGCACATGATGTCTATCAGAAAGAACCTTTCTTTAACTTTGAGATGCATCACAGACTGGCAGAAGCAGATAGTATTACCGGTGAGTATTATCAGAATCCATGGAAACGTGCGAAACAAAATGCTAAGAATAAGCAATTTTATTATTTCTCTGATGAGGATGAATACATTTATCTGATTACACATGCATACAAGCATTTTGCTCATGCGGGATGTGGAATCCGCACGCTTGCGGATGAATATGCGATCCTTTCGAAGAAGACAGAACTGGACTGGAAGTATGTGAAGACAGAGCTTGAGAAGCTGGAATTGGATACATTTGAGAAAAAACTGAGAGCTACAGCGCAGAATGCATTTTCGGAAAAAGGAGAACTCCGGTGTGAAGACTGGGAGATGATCTTTTATATGCTTGGGTGCGGAACATATGGAACGACAGGCAATATGATTCGGAATCGCCTGGAAGAGACGAAGAAGAATCTAAAAGCAGGGGAAGATGTGAGACAGTCTTATATGAAAGAACGTGTATGGATCTCAGAAGCGAAGATGAAGGAATTTTATCCATTTTTTTATCGCCACAAAGCATTTCGTGTGTTTTTACCGGTATACCGCGTGATCAAGGGGATGATCCTTCATCCGCGAAGACTTATCGCAGAGTGGAAGGCATGGAGAACATTTCAATAGAGGAAGCAGAAAGGAAGATACGATGAAGATTAAAGAAGGATTTGTATTAAGAGAGATCGCAGGGAAGGCAGTTGTGATCGCAGTAGGTGAGGCAAGCAAGACATTTCATGGAATGATCAATCTGAACAGTGCGGGAAAGGATATCTGGCAGGGTGTTGCAGATGGGCTGAACGAGGATGAGATCGCGAAGCGTCTGACGGAGATCTATGAAGTGGATCTGGAAACGGCGAAAGAAGATACACACCGTTTAGTTCAGAAAATGTATGAGGCCGGAGTTATTGAAGGATGAGCCGGAAACTTACGATAGAAGAGGCTCTTGAGAGTCAGGGCTTTTATATGAGTACGACGGTTGGTGTCAGTATGTTTCCGTTGCTTAGAAACCGCAGGGATACGATCTTGATCCGGCCGGTGACGGAGCCGCTTAAGAAATACGATGTGCCTCTATATAAAAGAGGGAACAACTATGTGCTTCACCGGATTGTGAAGATAACTCAGGGAGGATATGTGATTTGTGGGGATAACTGTCTGCAGAAAGAATATGATGTGACGGATCAGCAGATAATCGGCGTGCTTAGTGGAATCCAAAGAGGAGAGAAGAAGATCGACATGGATGGGGTCGGATATAAGCTGTACTGTCGTCTGTGGGTATTTCTCTATCCGCTGAGATATATCCTGAAGTGGGTAGCCACAAAGCTGAAAAAAGGAATCAAGAGGATGATCGGTAATGGAATTTAGAATGAAGATTGCAGATGTACTGATGGATGTGTCCAGTCAGTATGAGATGTTGGCAGAGTACTGCCGGGATTATATGGTGGAAGACAGTGCGGAAGAGGTGTCGGAGCGTCTTGTCCTGACAATGGAAGATATTGAGAAAGAACGCACGATAGCGGAAAAAAGTGGGGAGCCAGTTTCAACGTTGGGTTCACAGCAGAACATGCCACAATATTCCCCACAGTATCTTGAGACATTGGCGGCTCTTCGTAAGATTGCTGACTTTATGCCGGAGAAGGATTGTTTCCTGATGCATGGGGCTGTGGTTGCCTGGAAGAATCAGGGATATCTCTTTACTGCTCCAAGCGGAACAGGGAAGTCCACGCATCTTGCATTGTGGAAGAAATATCTTGGAGATCAGGCGGAAGTTATCAATGGAGACAAGCCGATTCTTAAAGTTACGGAAGATGAAGTCTGGGTATATGGAACTCCGTGGGCTGGAAAAGAACAGTGGCAGGTTAACAAGAAAGTTGCTTTGAAAGGGATATGTTTTCTTGAAAGAGGCGAGAAGAACTCGATTCAGAAAATAGATTCATTTTCTGCGCTTCCATTTCTTATGCGTCAGGTTTATTTTACAGATGCTCCGCAGAGCGCAGGAAAGACGATGGAGCTGTTAGATCAGATGCTGAAGATAGTTCCGTTGTACAAAATGAAGTGTGATATTTCAAAGGAAGCATTCGAGTGCAGCTTTGGTGCGATGACATTTGGGAAGTGGAAGCTTCAGTAAGGAAGAGCTGTTGGAATTGTTGAAAGAGTTGTAGATTTAAACATGGAGATGCATATCTTAGAATTGTCAAAGCTTGGGCGTACAGAAGATATATTGAAAGAGATAGTTGAGAATCATAAGAGGCAAGAGAAAATACTATTTTCTCTTGCCTCTTGCCATCCGTGCAGGATACCATTTTTCAAACCATGCTGTGAAAAGCCCCATCAATATAGGAATCAGATTATTCACAAGGATAAGCACATTTCCAAGTCCGGCTTTCTTAAGCAGAAAGGTCCAGATTGCTGTCAGCACATATAACACTCCCCATGCTGCTGCAAGAATATAATTTGTTTTCATAAAGAGAGGGTTCTGGTGTGCACTTTCACCACCATAATTATATTTTACATACGCAGCGCATAAAGGTTCTTTTGTCAGGCATGAAAGCAGCCAGAAGAGTCCAAATACAAGATATCCGATGTTTGTCAGAAGAACTCCGTTTCCGGTTATATTTGCCGCTGCAGAAAGTATAGCAACAGCTGCCATAGAGAGCTGATCCCAGATGACAAATTTATGTTTTCTCATAATAAACGGTACTGTTGCGACCACAAGTAGTGTTATCATAGCTCCGACTTCCGGATGAATAGAAACAGCGATCCAGAACGTAATCCATGGTATCAGCATTGTCGTCATGGAAGGCTTTTTCTGTTCCATTGTATTTTGAGGCGTTTTCTCTGTTTTTTTGACCACAGATGCGCTTCCGAAGATTTTATCCCAATCAATCATCAAGGAAAAGTCGCCGGATACCGTATACATCTGTTTCCCCAATGCTTCTGCTGCACCGATTTCTCCACGGGAAATAGCTGACCATACAGTAAAAGGCGTATCTATGCGAGTAGTTGGAGAAAGACGTCCATCAGTAAATACTTCGCTTCCTGTCTTGCTAAGCTGAATCTGGTAGGTGTGATCCAAATCAGTAAAGTGAATCTCAAGCACGCGGTCTTTTCCATCGTAGGCATCTTTATTATAAAGAGCGGCCATTTGCCGGGTAAATACAAGATCATCCTGTTCTTTTTCTCCGGTTGTTTTGCAGATGCCCCAGCTGGCATCTGCCATTTTTTCATACACATCTCTGGAATATAAAAGCGTGTGGAGTGTTGCATCTGTTTCTTCAGAGATTGTTCCGGTCATTGCATATTCTGAGCCGGCACATTTTACAGTTGAAAGGTATTCATCTGTTCTTGCAGACAATTCTTTTACACGGAATAATTCTCCCTGACCACAAAAGATGGTCGTATAATTCCCTTTGCCGAGAAAATGATCAAACATTCGCAATACACTGTCATAGTTTCCAACAGCAGAATAAAAACCACAGGTGGAGATCAGAACATGCCTTTTACCTTCCATATCATATCTGGAGTCATGACTTCCGCTTCCGTATCCGTTCTGTTTTGAACTCATAAAAGGAAGGCTCATAGGAAGCTGACGGTCGATCAAATTCTTTAAGATACCTGGGACATTAAAATAGTACAGTGGAAAAGACCACAGAATAAGATCAGCATCAATCAGTTTTTCAATAACCTTTTGCATATCATCCTTGATACAGCATATACCAGGCGTTTTCTGCCAGCACGCAAAGCATCCTTTACACGCAGCTATATTCATTGAAGCTACATGGAGTTCATCGATGGAGATGCTTTCTTCATCATCCGTACATCCATTTTTAAATCCTTCAATGAAACTGTATGCAAGCTTTAACGAATTACTTCTTTTACCTTTAGGACTCCCATTGATCAGAAGTATCTTCATGCTTTCATCCCTCCGAATTCATACATAAGGTGTTGGGGTCAAAAGGTATTTTGACCCCTATGATACACGGATTGCTTCGCATTTCATGCTCTCGCAATCCTAAAACACCTCAAATCCGCTCATTTTTCTACGAAAAATGGCTACTTTTCGGTGTTTTGCGGGTCAATAAGTCATGCTTTTTCATGCAAGCAAGAAACGCATGACCTTTTGACCCTTGTATCATACATAATAATAAAGTATAAGAGGTGCTTACAAAATTCGCAACCTGAAATTCGCAAAATTGTTGTAAAGTATTATGGAAAAGTGATATTATGAAACTAATATTTGGAAGGTTATGTGATGAACATAGAAAGATGCAAAGTAGTAGTTGAGGAAAGCTTCTGATATGAATTATGATCTAATGAGGAAACAGCAGGAAGAATTAAGTGAGGAGCATTTATGGGATATGATCCTCAGTTATCAAAATATAACGTTTAAAACATATTCCGGTTTGCCGTTCACCTATGAAGTGCGAAAAGGAAGAAATGGTGAATATACAAAAGAACTTTGGATTGACCGCAGGGAAAAAAGTAAAAGTCTGGCCTGGAGTTCGGTGAGGATGGCATTTCATAATATAAAGCAGACAGGAGAAATAGTTGAAAGGCCGAAGGCTCTTGGAGATATCAGGGGCGTCACCTACATTTATGGAATGTTTTATCGATTTGGACTGATTGATGTACCGGATAAAGTGAAAGAAAAAATGAAGAAAGTATGAAACAACAGAAATTATTAAGTCTGATCCGTCAGGCAATACAAGATTACAACATGATAGAAGACGGAGACAGGATCGCGGTAGGTGTTTCCGGCGGCAAGGATTCCCTGACTCTGCTTTATGCGATGAAGCTGCTGCAGGAATTTTACCCGAAGAGGTTCGAATTATCTGCGATTACCTGCAACGTAGGATTTGAAGGGATGGATTTTACGGGCGTAGCAGAGTTTTGTAAGCACCTGGAGATTCCTTATGAGCAGGTCGATACAGAGATTGCCCGGATCGTATTTCAGGAGAATAAGGATACAAGACCGTGTTCTTTGTGTGCAAAGCTTCGGAAGGGGGCGATGTATCAACGGCTGGGAGAGCTTGGAATCAATAAGATGGCATATGCACATAATAAGGATGATTTTATAGAGACAGCATTGATGTCATTGATCTATGAAGGTCGGTTCTATGCATTCCCACCAGTGACAGAATTGCCGGAAGCGGGAGTGACGGTGATCCGTCCGATGATGTATGTTCCGGAGCAAGGTGTAGCGCACTTTGTTGCAGACCAGGGAATCCGTGTGGTTAAGAATACGTGCCCGGTAGACGGTTCAACAAAAAGAGCGTATGCAAAAAAGTTGATGGAGCAGATCAACAGAGAGACGCCAGGGGCGAAGGACAGAATCATGCATGCGATCGTGAACGGAAGGTTCCCGGACTGGCCACTGTAGTGATGGGAAAGTGATTAAGAAAATGCATTTTTTACTTCCCTATTTCGCCTATCTGTGTTACACTAACGAATGAGTTATTTAACTTTTTTGTAACAATTACGAAAGTGATAGGCTCATTGAAAAGGGAAAACAACATGGAAATGCATATAACTATTTGTAGAGTGGGATACAGATAGTTAATAGGAGGAATTATTTATGTGTGGAATCGTAGGATTTACAGGAAACCATCAGGCAGCTCCGATTCTGTTGGACGGATTGTCTAAGCTGGAATACAGAGGATATGATTCAGCAGGTCTTGCAGTGCGTGACGGAGAGCATCTTGCACAGGTTGTTAAGGCGAAGGGACGTCTGAGTAATCTTTCAGAGAAGACAGACAGTGGTAAGGCACTCAAGGGAACTTGCGGTATCGGTCATACACGCTGGGCGACTCACGGTGAGCCAAGTCAGATCAATGCACATCCGCATGTATCCGGAAACTGTGAGAGAAGTGGATCCGGTACAGTTGAGTCTGAGGTTGTCGGAGTACATAACGGTATTATCGAAAACTATACAGAGTTGAAAGAGAAGCTGTTAAAGCATGGTTATACATTCTACAGTGATACAGATACAGAAGTAGTGATCAAACTGGTTGACTACTATTATAAGAAATATAACTTAGGACCGATCGATGCGATTGCCAAGACTATGGTTCGTGTACGTGGTTCTTATGCACTTGAGCTGATGTTCAAGGATTATCCGGGAGAGATCTGGGTTGCCAGAAAAGACAGTCCGATGATCATCGGTATTGCAGATGGCGAGACTTATGTTGCATCTGATGTACCGGCAATCTTGAAATATACAAGAAACGTATATTATATCGGAAACCTTGAGTTTGCGAAGCTTGTTCCGGGAGAGGCTCATTTCTATGATCTTAATGGTGACGAGATCGAGAAAGAGACAACAGAGATCAAATGGGATGCAGAGGCAGCAGAGAAGGCCGGTTTCGAGCATTTCATGATGAAAGAGATCTATGAGCAGCCGAAAGCAATCCGTGATACTCTGAATTCTGTTGTGAAAGACGGAGTGATCGACTTTACGGATATTGATATTACAGAGGAAGAGATTAAGAAATATAGCCAGATTTACATTGTTGCGTGCGGTTCTGCATGGCATGTTGGAGTTGAAGCACAGTATGTGATCGAGGAGCTGGCACAGATTCCGGTTCGAGTAGAGCTTGCATCTGAGTTCCGTTACCGTGAGATGCCGCTTGTGAAGGATGGTCTGGTTATCGTGATCAGCCAGTCAGGAGAGACCGCAGATACATTGGCAGCTATGCGTATGGCGAAAGATAAAGGACTTGCTACACTTGCAGTTGTAAATGTAATCGGAAGCAGTATTGCCCGTGAGGCAGATAAGGTGTTCTATACACTGGCAGGACCGGAGATTTCGGTTGCTACAACAAAGGGATACAGCGCACAGCTTGTAGCTCTTGATTGTATTGCAGTTCAGTTCGCGAAAGTGAAAGGGCTGATCACAGATGAGCAGTACAGCTACTACATTTCTGAACTTCAGACAATTCCGGAGAAGATTGAGAAGATACTTCAGGATAAGGAGAGAATCCAGTGGTTCGCAGCCAAATATGCGAATGCGCATGATGTCTTCTTTGTAGGTCGTGGAGTGGACTATGCAGTATGTCTGGAAGGAAGTCTGAAACTGAAAGAGATTTCTTATATTCATTCTGAGGCTTATGCGGCAGGTGAGTTAAAGCATGGAACAATCAGTCTGATCGAGGACAATATTCTCGTAATCGGAGTTCTGACACAGAGCAAGCTGTATGAGAAGACAGTCAGCAATATGATGGAATGTAAGAGCCGTGGCGCATATCTGATGGGTGTGACAAACTATGGCAATTATGAGATGGAAGACAAGGTAGACTTTACAGTTTATGTTCCGAAGGTGGATGAGCACTTTATGGGAAGCCTCGCAGTGATTCCGCTGCAGTTACTTGGATATTATGTAAGTGTTGCGAAAGGTCTGGATGTAGATAAGCCGAGAAACCTTGCGAAGAGTGTAACAGTAGAATAAAATGTAAGAACTATGAGAAACACGCTTCGCGAGTTTCTCAAGTTATCGCGGCAGTCGCCAAG
>OKSA01001795.1_pt1 | contig 18753 bp, 10 predicted proteins | sample 1601181 | NCBI WGS metagenome assembly OKSA01 (sample SAMEA3541538, study PRJEB24748) | human gut metagenome | biome: human gut; feature: human-associated habitat; material: faeces | place: China | collected 2012
TGCGGCACCGTAGCCCACCTGCTGCACCTGGAAGAACTGGTTGTAGGAGTAGTACGACGGAACCGTGGTGGAGGTGCCCGGACCGCCCTTGGTGAGCAGGTAGACCGGAGCGAAGGTCTTCAGTGCGCCGATGGTTGCGGTGAGGATGACCACCAGCAGTTCAGGGATGATGGACGGCAGGGTGACCACGCGGAACTTCTGCCACCAGTTGGCGCCGTCAAGACCTGCGGCCTCGTAGAGTTCCGGATCGACGCGCTGCAGGCCCGACATGAAGATGACGATCGGGTAGCCGAGCTGGATCCACACCAGGATGAACATGAGGATCGGCAGTGCGCTGTCAGGGCTGCCCAGCCAGTTGTGCTGCAATGCACCCAAGCCGATCTTGGCGAGCAGTGCGTTGACGGCACCGTCCTCCGGGCGGAAGATCCAGCCCATGATGATTGCGGCGACGGCCACCGGAAGCAGCTGCGGCAAATAGAACAGCGCGCGCAGGAAGGAAGCGGTTTTGCCGCCGAACTTCTTTTGGATCACGTCGGTGAGCAGAGACGAGATGAACAGGCCGAGGATGGTAGGGATGACCACGATAGCCACGATGATCCAGAACGAGTTAGCGAAGGAAATCCAGAACGTCGAATCGGAGAACAGGCGTTTCCAGTTTTTCAGGCCGACCCACTTGACGGGACCGACGCCACGCCAGCGGGTGAAGCTCAGGTAGATGTTCCAGATGAACGGAACAACAACTACCGCGAACAGACCGATGAGGCCGGGGATGAGGTATGGAACGAATTTCGCGGAGCGGTTGCCGGGAAGTCTCGACATGGAGGCTTCGTGCTTGGTCTTTTGAGACATTGCAAGTCCTTTGAAATATTGATGATCCGAGGGATTTCCGATGGATTGTTCTGTGATGACGCACGATTTGGCGCGATGCGACGTGCGGAATGTATGGGGGAGGAAAGGGTTGGTGCGGTCCGCCCGAAGACGGGCCGCACCATTATTGGAGTTGGAATGGAAAGGAAGGATCGGTTGTTTTTAGTTGTTCTTGACGCCCATGTCCTCGACGCCGGTGTCGTACTTCTCGTGGATGTTCTTGAGCACGTCTGCCGGCTTCTTGGTGCCGTTGACCAGCTCCTGGAACTCCGCTGGAACCGCGTCGGTGAGGTTGGAGGCCGCGTAATCCGGGTAGTAGCTGAGCTTGCCGTCCTTGGCGTAGGAATCGTATTCCTCGATCATGGCCTTGCTCTTCGCGTCGGTGATCTTGCTGGTGTCTGCCGCTACCGGAATGCCGCCTGCGTTGCCGAGGAAGTTCTGCACATCATCGGAGAGGACGTAGTCGATGAACTTGGCGGACAGATCCTTGTGGTGCGACTTCTCAGGAATCACCAGCAGGTTGCCTGCGCAGCCGACTGCGTAGTTGGATTCCGGCATGACGGCCGCGTCCCAATCGAACGACTTGATCTGCTTGACGAAACGGCCCTGGTTCCAAGTACCAGTCTGGTAGATCGGATATTCGCCCTTGATGAAGGCCTGCGTGGTGTCCTCGGCCTTCATGCCAGTGGCGTTGCGGGAGATGAAGCCCTTGTCAAGCCACTCGTTGATGGTCTTGACGGAGTTGGTCAGCACTTTGGAATTCCAGTCGACGTCACCCCTGTACAGCTGCCAGTTGTCGATGAACTTGGAGTCGGCATTCTTGGAAACGAGCTGCCACCACAGCCACATCACGCCGTATTCCTGCGCGTCGGCTGCAATCGGGGTCACGCCGGCGTCCACGAACTTCTGGCAGGCGTCCACGAACTCGTCGTAGGTGGTCGGAATTTTGATGTTGTACTTGGCGAACAGGTCCTTGTTGTAGTAGACGCGCTGGAATTCAGCGTAGCTGGTCATACCGTACCAGGTATCGCCGTCCATGATGCCGTTCTCGTCGTACTTGGCGACTGCTGCGTTTGCGCCGGTCACCTTCTTGTCCCAGCCGTACTGCTTGACATAGTCGCCGAGGTCGGTGAGCAGGCCCATGGTGGAGAGCACGCCGGCGGAGCCGTTGCCGCGGTTGGATTCCATGAGGTCTGGCGCTTCGTCGGAGTTCAGGAATTGGCTGCCGTTCTGCGCGATCTGGGTGAAGGACTTGCGCTCGAAGTTGATCTTGACGCCGGTCTCTTTTTCGAAGGCCTTGGCCGCGCGACGCCATGCCTGGGTCTGGCCTGCGTCGTCCTCTTCGTAATACCAGAACGACAGGCTGTCCGGCTTCTCCTCATCTTGGGCGGTATCGCTGCCGCATGCGGCGAGGGAGGTCAGCGACAGTGCTGCGATGGCCAGTGTGGCCAGTCCTCGTTTGATGTTCATTGCTATTCTCCTTGTTTCCTTCTTGAGGCGCGCCCTGCGGCACGGCTCACATCTGGTTGTATTGAAACGTTTCGATGACGTGCGTGCGATTCCGCGGTCCGTTTGGATTCGCCGGATTTCGCCCGGCTTGTTCGTTTGTTCGGTTTCTTCGAAGACCGTTATATCGTCATTGAAACGTTTCGATTATCCGTATGAAATTATGTTGCCTTGCGATTCCGTCCGGCCGCTCTGTCTTCCGGTAATCGCAGGAAAATCTATATTGTTCCGCCGGACCCCGCTTCCGCAACGGATCCGCGTCGCTTCAGCGTGGGTTCGATGAGTTCCACGGAACCTTTGATGTCGGTGTGCTCCTCGATGGCGGAGACCAACAGGTTCATGGCTTCGGCGCACAGCTCTTCCGGCATGACCGGCATTTCGGTGATGGGGAAGCGCGTCGGCTCGCCTTCGAAATACGTGCCGCACGACAGGACCGAAACGTCCTGCGGAATCGACATGCCCGCGTCGTGCAACGCCATCAGCACCTGGCTGAGGACGCTTGCGTTCGCCTGGTTGATGATGGCGGTCGGGCGGTCGGGGTGCGCGAAGACGGTGCTGACGAAGTGCTGCGCGTCGAAGCTGTCCGCTTCGTAATGCTCGGATTCGATGACCGTCATGCCGAGCTCCTTCGCGTGCGCCAGCAGGCTTTCGCGGAAGATGACGACGTAACCGGAATGGCGGTTGTAGTCGGATTCGTTGTTGCGCAGGAACACGACGGTGCGGTGTCCCTTCTCGTACAGGAAGTCGATGGCCTTGCGGCCCATCAGCGCGAAATCGATGTCCACGCAGGCGCAGCCGGCGTGCGACGACGGATAGCCGATAGCCACGCACGGCTTGGAAAAAGTGCCGGATTGAGCGGCGCGCTCGTCATCCTGCTCCACGTCGAGCAGCACGATGCCATCCGCAAGATTGCTTTGCGTCACGCGGCGGATATCCTTCACTGCATCCGGACCGGTCAGCAACATCACGTCATGCCCTGCATTCCTTGCGGCCCATGCGGTGCGCAGGAAGTAGGCGTTGTACCTGGCCTGGTTGATGTCGCCTCGAATCGGGGCGCTCAACGCGATGATCTGGTTGCGCATGCCGCGCATCTTACGGGCGCTGGCGTCCGGAGTGTAACCGAGCTTCTCTACGGCGGCCATGACTTTGTCGGTGGTTTTCGCAGAGATTGAACGCTTGCCGGATAGTACATAGGAGACGGTGCTGGCGGAAACTCCCGCTTCGCGGGCCACGTCTTTGATGCCTGCCATGCGTCTCGCCTCCCTCTTGTGCCGTTCTATCCGCTATTTATCGAATCGTTTCGTCGAAACGTTTCACTTAGCATAGCGCGACTATAAAATCATGTCAATCGTACGGCACGTCGCGTTCTCCCGTATGGGTTTATCGCCTATACGGGAGAACTACGCGTAGTTAGCGCTTCTTGCCGGACTTGCCGACCTTGCCAAACGTGAACGCGCGGACGATCGCCACAATGCCAAGTGCAACCAACGCGCATCCGCCAAACAGAATCAGCCAACCGGTGGAGGCCAGCGGGCTGAACAGCATGATGCAGCCGGCCACAATCGAAATCAGCGCGTAAATCACAGCCCATGCGGAACTTGGCATATGCCACGACTCAACCAGCGCCATCACGCCTTCCATCATCCAGCCGAGGCCCACCACCATAGTGACGAGCACTGCCAGCATGGCGCCGGACAGGGTCGCATTCTTCAGCATGACCACGCCACCGACTGTCAGCAACAGGCCGACCAGAATGTCAAGCACGCGCCAGCCTCCCGGCAGACCGAGCTCCACAATTGCGGTGACGATACGGATCACCCCGGAAATCACGAAATACGCGCCCAACGCAACCGCGGCGATCTTCAGCGTCACCCCCGGCCAGATGAGTAGCGCAATGCCGAGCACAATCGCCATCACGCCGAGCACGCCGTACACACCGCGAATGGCATTCTTCGCGCGTTGCGGCAGCCACGATTCCACCAACTTGAACGGGCTTACCGGCTCCCACTCGCCACCGTCGTTGCTATGGCTATTCGGGTCGTAACCATACGGATTACCGTACGGATATCCATACGGATTGCCGTACGGGTTGCCATATGGATTGCCGGAATAGCGAGGGGTCTGCTCGGCATCTGGTCCGCCGCTTTGTGGACCGTCCTGCTGTTGCGATTGCTGCGCTTGCTGGCTCGGTGCATAGGCGCCGTATCCCGGCTGCGGTGGTTGACTGGGGTCGTTGGGATTGCCGGGATTCATATTTGGATAGCTCATGATGCCCTCCTTCAGAAAAACATGCTTTGAGGCGTCGTTTGCTTCAAAGACGTGCTTTCATTTTAGGCACCCTGCCTGTTTTCAGCCATCAACAGAATCGGCCGGCCTGCCTATTGGCAAGTCGGCCGGAATTATGCCGCGAATCGGCGGTTATGCTTGAGGCTGAAGCTGGCTTAGCTTAGAACAGCTTGAGCTGAACGTTGAGGCTGAGCGGCTGGTCGGCGGGCAGCTGGTACTGCTCATGCACCGGCGACATCCACGAATCGTCGCCGCCGACGCCCATTTGCGCGGCCAGCAGACGCAGGAACATGTGACGCGGCTTCGGCAGCTCATCCTGATGCAGCGCCTCTTCCAGCATCGTGCTCGAATACGGCAGTAGGCTCATCGCGAACGGCTTTGCGCCGGCACCGCGCTTCACGCGCACACCGTGGCCGGAATCGTCCGTGATCTCCGCCCAACGCACATCCTCATGATTGCCGGTTTCCTGCGGCAGCAGGTACGGCGCGCAATCATCGCCAGCCGTCGTGCTCCATACACCCAGCTTCGCGTGCCTGCGGTCGGCGTACGTCTCTTCCGGACCGGCGCCGTAGAATCGCAGGTTCGCATATTCCACCGGCAGCGCCCATTCGATACCGAACGCCGGAATCGTTGGCAGATCGCCGTTCTTCTCGCCTGGATACTCGACGTCGAGCGAAACGAGGCCGGCCGTGTCGGCAACGTAACGGACCGTCACTTTCGTGCGCTGCGGAATCGCCAATTCGTACGTATACGTGGCTTCCACGGCATTTTCTCCACGATTTGCGATCGCGCAGTCGACGCAACGCGCATACTTTCCTGCGACCGCCCACGCGGCACGTTCGAAAGCGTGTCCAGCACCGCGATCGTTGTCCGTCAGCGGACGGAACGTGGTGATCGACGGGCGGCGCAGCACGAATTCGCGCTCGCCGAACGTATATGAAACCATACCCCCTTGTGTGCGGGAGAACAGTGCTTCACGACCCTGTCCGCGCACGCCGGCGTTCCAGCGGCCAAGGGTGACGGTGCCGTCGGCCGGAGCTCCGGCCGCGTCAACGGCATCTGCAGTGGTCTTCGCACCTGCCACCACGCACTGGCCGAACGCCAGCTCGTAGCCGGCCGGTGCCCAATCGCAAGCGTTGCCAAGCTGCTGCGATACCTCCAAAACCAGCTCTTCGGCGTTGCTGCGGTAGTCATCAACCGGCCAATCGACTTCGAATGAAGCGCTCTCGCCGGCGGCCACGTCGAAACGGCGCGTAGTCGACCATACCGGCTTGCCGTCGGCCAAAATCCGCAGCACGAAGCGATAATCGCCCGTAGACACGAACAGATTGTCGTTCGTAATACGCGCTTCATCGACCGAAACCGCAATTTTCACGTTCGCATACAGCTGCTTGACTTCCTGCGCTTTCGGCGAGGGGGTGCGGTCGGCGAACAGCAGGCCGTCGCCGGAGAATTCGTAATCGCTTGGACGATCGCCGAAATCGCCGCCGTAGCACATGCGTGTCGTGCCGTCGGGCAGCTTGGTCTCGATTGCCTGGTCGATGAAATCCCAAATGAAACCGCCCTGGTACATCGGGTAGCGTTCCAACGCCGTGTATTCGTCCATATTGCCGCACGAATTGCCCATTGCGTGCATGTATTCGCAGGAAATGTACGGCTTCTTTGGACCGTCCGTATGTGCCGGGCTGCCGTCGTTCAGATAGTGTTCGATTTCGTCAGCATGCGCGTACATACGGCTTTCGATGTCCGTCACATCCTCGAATTCGCGCATGTGCACGGAACCCTCGTAATGTACCGGACGATTCGGATCAATCGTGTGCGCGTGGCGATACATCGCACGAAAAACCTCGCCCGCGCTCGACTCGTTGCCAAGCGACCAGATCAGCACGCTCGGATGGTTGTAATCGCGGCGCATCATGCTGTTGATGCGGTCCACGCACGCGCCCTCCCATTCGGGGCGGCTGCCGGGGATGCTGTCTTCAGGACGCTCGACATTGTTTGCCACCCACGTGCCGTGCGTCTCCATATTCGTCTCGTCGATCAGATACAGACCGTACTCGTCGCACAGGTCGTACCAATACTCCTGGTTGGGATAGTGGGAGGTGCGGATGGCGTTGATGTTGTGCCGCTTGCAGAAGACCACGTCGGAAAGCATGTCCTCGCGGGTGATCGCGCGGCCGCGCTTCGCGTCGAATTCGTGGCGGTCCGCGCCCTTGAACACGATGCGCTTGCCATTGAGCGTCATAATGCCGTTTTCGATGCGGAATGTGCGGAAGCCGATCTTCTGCGTCACGGTTTCGATGATGGCGCCGTCATGTCCGACGACGCGTACGGTCAGCGTGTACAGCGTCGGCGATTCCGCGCTCCACGGCGCGATGTTCGTCATTTTGCCGGAATTAAGGGCGATTTCGCCGTTGCAGGCCTGCGTTGATTCCCATACGACATTTCCGTCGCCGTCGCGCAGCGTGCTTTCGATAGTCATCGCGTCGGCGGGGTTGCGCAAGGTGAGTGCCGCGTTGAGTTCGGCGGTGTCGGCCGTACCGGCGGTGTCGGCTGCGGTGTAGTCGGCTTCAAGCTGCACGGTTTCGACGTGCGTATGCGGCTGGGCGGCGAGCTCGACGGAACGGAACAGGCCGTGCAGCCGCCAGAAATCCTGGTCTTCCAGCCAAGAGGCGCTCGAATATTCGTAGCAGGCGACGGTGAGCGTATGCTCGGCTTCGGGGGAATCGGCGGCGTTGCCATTGCCGTTTCGCAGCGCTTCCGTCACATCGAATTCGCTCGGCGTGAATCCGTCCTCGCCGTAACCCACGAACGTGCCGTCAAGCCATACGTAGATCGCGGTGGCGGCACCGTGGAAGGTGAGGCTGACCGTGCCGTCGTTTTCCAGCGTGTGCGCAAGCTGCGCGTCGAGCGCGAATCGACGGCGGTAGATTGCCACATGGTTGTTTTCCGGAATATTTGGCGCCTGCGGATCCTCGTGACCGTCCCACGGATATTGGATGTTGACGTACTTGTTCTTGAGATAGCCGGCCATCTGCAAGTGGCCCGGCACCTCGATCGCGCCGAAATCGCCATCCTCGAAATCGACGGCCGCGAACGGAGCGCTTTCCACGTCCACGTTGCGCGCTTGTTCGATACGAACCTTCCATTCGCCGTCGAGGCTCTGCTTCGGCTCGCTCGTCTCGCCGATGACATATCGGTGGCTGGAATGTGCCGGCTTGCGGTTCGCTGCGAACACCGTCGGATCGGTGAGCCAGCTTGCACTTGCCGTGGTTGCATGTACGATTGCGAGTTCGGCTGTATCTGCCATCTTGCATCCCCCTGTATTACTTGATGTCACTGCATCGTTGCGGTTGCGCCGTGCGATGTTGCACGACCGTTTAGTAATGAATTTTACTAACTACCGATAATATATCACACTTCATGGTATCGTGCACCCGTCGCGTGCCATGCATCGTTCCGCCACATGTCCATTTTTCACACGCCGAGGATGTGCGATAATAGCAGGATGCGCCGATGGCGTCCGCCCGGTGCCCACAACCGCGCAGCGTTGCCTCGCCTTTGCAAAATGCTTGCGATTCCGCGGATTTTCGATTTCCGCGATTCGAGGCATACGTAAGACGGGGGAGAGCTGACTACTCCGCGGCGCTCCCAAGGAGATCACCATGGATGATCGCAAGAAAGATCAGTCCATCCAGTCCCATGCCAATTTTGACGGCGATTCCGCTACGGGCGATCGCACGCAGATTCGGCAGGATCAGCAAAACCAGCAGCCGCCACAAATCGACCCGTCGCTTGCCGACGCGCAAGCCGTGGCCGCATCGCTCGGCGTCGATCCGAACACCGGTCTGAGCCAAGCCGAAGCTGAACGCCGACTCGCGCAATACGGGCCGAACGAGCTCGCATCCGCACCACCCGTGCCAAAATGGAAGAAGTTCCTGGCACAGTTCAAAGACCCCCTCGTCTACCTGCTGCTCGCTGCCACCGGCATCTCGCTTGTCGCATGGTTCATCGAGCGCGCCAACGCCACGCTTGGTGCGGAAGGCGGCGAGGCGCTGCCGTTCGACGCCATCGTCATTGTGCTTATCCTTATCGTCAACGCGGTACTCGGCTACATTCAGGAATCGAAAGCGGAAGAAGCCGTCGAAGCGCTCTCCCAAATGACCGCGCCGCAAACCAACGTGCTGCGCGACGGCAAAATCGCACGCATCAACACCGTCGACGTGGTGCCGGGAGACATGGTCGTGCTCGGTGAAGGCGACTCCATTCCCGCCGACGGACGTCTGCTCGCCGCCGCCAGCCTGCGCGTGGCGGAAGCGAGCCTGACCGGCGAAAGTGTGCCAGTCGGCAAAAACGTCGACACACTTGCCGAAGCCAAGGCCTTGGGTGATCGCGCCAATATGGTGTTCAACGGCACGTCCGTGACGCAAGGCACCGGCCGCGCAATCGTGACGAGCACCGGCATGCGCACGCAGGTCGGTAAAATCGCGGACCTTCTGCAGGCCACAGATGATGACGACAGTCCGCTGCAGAAGGAAATGAACTACGTTTCCAAGATTCTCGGCATCGCGGTGTGCATTATCGCGGCGGTCGTGCTGGTGGCGCTTGCGCTGACCGAAGGCTTCAACGACATCCACGACGTAATCGATTCGCTGCTGCTATCCGTTTCGCTGGCCGTCGCGGCCGTGCCGGAAGGGCTCGCCGCGATTCTGACAGTCGTGCTCGCGCTCGGCGTGCGCCGCATGGCCGAACATCATGCGATCGTCAAGAAACTGCATTCCGTGGAAACGCTCGGTTCCGCGTCAGTGATCTGCTCCGACAAAACCGGCACGCTCACCCGCAACGAGATGACGGTGGAACGCGTGGTCACGCCGAGCGGCGAGGTGCAGCTGACTGGGACCGGCTATGCGCCAGAAGGCAGAATGATTGCGATTCCCGATGCCGGGCTTATGCCCACCCCGTCGCCCGCGCAGGACGCCGCACAACTCGAAGCCGTCGCCACGCTCGCAGTGGGCGCGCTGGCCAACGACGGCGAACTGCGCGAAAACACAGGTGCCGGCGATGGTTCCGCTGCTTCCGACATAACGTGGGAAGCCGTCGGCGACCCGACCGAAGTGTCGCTTATCGTCGCCGCACGCAAGGTGAAGGCCGATCGCAAATACGCCAACTACACGCGCATCGGCGAGATTCCATTCACCTCCGACCGCAAACGCATGGCCGTCGTCGCGCAGGACAACGCCGATGCCGGGCGTCTCACCGTCTTCGCCAAGGGTGCCCCCGATGTACTGCTCGGCTACTGCAGCCGCATCGCGGTCAACGGTGCCGTACGACCGATGACGCAAGGCGATCGCCAGCAGATCCTCGCCGCCGTGGAACGCCTGTCCGCCGAAGCGTATCGTACGCTGGGCCAGGCGTACCGGCCACTCGGCACCGCGTCGCTCGCCGCAGTGCCGGGCGTGCGCATCAACGCCGCCGGTCACGTCGCCGACATCGCCGACCAAAGCGATGTGCTGGAAAGCGACTTGATCTGGGTCGGCATGGTCGGCATCATCGATCCGCCGCGTACCGAAGTGCGCGATTCCGTCGCCGAAGCGCATCGCGCCGGCATCCGCACCGTCATGATTACCGGTGACCATCCGCTTACCGCGGCACGCATCGCCAGCGATCTGGGCATCATCGAAACAGACCGGAACGGCAGTGCGGCCGGCGCCGACGACTTGAGCGGCAAAGTGCTCACCGGTGTCCAACTCGACGAACTGCCGGATGAGCGGGCGTTCGACAACGCCACCCGCGAAATATCCGTGTACGCGCGCGTTGCGCCGGAACACAAGCTGAAAATCGTCGAATCGCTGCAACGGCAAGGCAATATCGTGGCTATGACCGGCGACGGCGTAAACGATGCTCCCGCCGTCAAAACCGCGGACATCGGCGTCGCGATGGGCATCACCGGTACCGAAGTTACCAAGCAGAGCGCCAAGATGATCCTCGCCGACGACAACTTCAGCACCATCGTCGAGGCGGTACGCGAAGGCCGTGGCATTTTCGACAACATCCGTAAGTTCCTGCGCTATCTGCTGAGCTCCAACGTCGGTGAGGTCTTCACGGTCTTCGGCGGTGTGATGCTCGCCGGATTCCTCGGCATCACCCAGCCTGGCAGCCAAGGTGTCACCGTGCCGCTGCTCGCCACGCAGCTGCTGTGGATCAACCTGCTTACCGACGCAGCTCCGGCGCTCGCCATGGGTGTCGACCCGTCCACCGACGACGTGATGGCACGCAAACCGCGCAAACTCACCGATCGCGTGATCGACGGACAGATGTGGGGCGACATCATTTTCATCGGTTTGATTATGGCTGCCGTCACGCTGATTGGCATGGACATGCACCTCGCCGGAGGTTTGTTCACGGACCGTTCCGTGGATGCTGTCGGACATGATGCGCAAATGACTGAGGCGCGCACGATGGGCTTCACCATCCTTGTGTTTGCGCAGATGCTCAACGCGCTGTGCTCGCGCTCGCACGACCAGTCGGTGTTCGTCGGACTGTTCGCCAACAAGTGGCTGTGGGCTGCGATCGCGCTGTCCACGCTGTTGCAGGTGGTGGTGATTTACGTGCCGTTCCTCAACACCGCGTTCGGCACGATGCCGCTGTCCGCCGGCGCATGGTTCGAATGTCTGGGCCTTGCGATGATCGTGCTCGTCGCGTCCGAGCTGCGCAAGTGTGTTCTGCGCGCTCTGCGCAAGTAGTCTTTCGTTTTTCCGTCTTCCATCCGCGTTCTGCCGTGCCGTGACCCGTTGCGTCGGCAAAATGCGGATGGATAACGTTGCGTCGGCTTATAGCGCCGCCGCGCTAGACTGGATTGCGATTGGCGGGCGCGCATTGGTTGCGCGTCCGTTCGTATGACGATTGTTCCGGCGTTTTTTGGAGGAATTTCGATGCTGCTGTCCGATCGCGACATTCTCGCCGCACAGGCCGACGGTCATATCTCACTCGATCCGTGGACCCCGGAGATGGTGCAGCCGGCTTCGATTGACGTGCGTTTGGACCGGTTCTTCCGTCTGTTCAACAACCATGCGTATACGTATGTGGATCCGGCGGAGAACCAGGGCGAGCTGACCGAGCAGTTCGAAGTCCGGCCGGACGAGCCGTGGATTCTGCACCCGGGCGAGTTTGCGCTCGGGTCCACATGGGAGTATGTGAAGCTCGATGCATCCATCGCGGCTCGTCTTGAAGGCAAAAGCTCGCTCGGTCGTCTCGGCATCCTTACCCACTCCACCGCGGGCTTCATCGACCCTGGCTTTGAAGGTCATATCACGCTGGAATTGTCCAACGTGTCGACACTGCCGGTGAAGCTGTGGCCGGGCATGAAGATCGGCCAGATGTGCTTCTTCCAGCTGAGCTCGCCGGCCGAGCATCCGTACGGCTCCGCCGGCACCGGCTCGCACTACCAGGGCCAGCGTGGCCCGACCCCGAGCCGCTCCTACGTGAACTTCTATAAGGCCGATATCACTGACTGATGCATCACAGAATCCCCGGCGCGATGTCATGCACGGCGAGCCATCCGCGTAGGTCGCTGAACTCGTCGAGGCTGACGGAGTGGTCGAGCCCACGGTAGCTTTTCGCGGTGAGGAACGTGTGCTCGTCCAGCCAGGCGCTCATGGCGAAAAGCTCCGGCTTGGCGATCACCGTATCGCTGTTGCCGTAACCGAAGAACGTGGGAATATTGAGCGGCGCGATACGGTCGTCGGCAGGCGCGGTGCCGCGGACGAGCCCAGGCGCAAGGAATCCGGACAATGAAATCGACGCACGGTAGCGTTCCGGATGCATGCGCAGCAGATGGATCGCCAGCAAGCCACCTTGGGAAAAGCCGATCGGCACGACGGCACGGTCTTCGGGAACGTTCTGCGACACCCAATCGTCGATAGCCATGGATGCGGCGAACGCGTCGCGGTCGAGGTCTTCGCCGGACGGCACGCAATCATGGAACCAGGAGTACGCGCCTGGAGTGAACGTGCCGGCCGCCTGCAGCGTCAGCGGCGCGCGCAGTGAAGCGTAATCGTTGTATGGTGCGATGTATCGCATCATATCGGCAAGGTCAGCCTCATTCGATCCCCAGCCATGCAGGCACAGGAACAGCGGCCGTTTCGGTGTCGCGTTGCCGCCGCCGCGCGAATACTGGACGTGCGTCACCTGCAGCGGTTCGCCGAAACGGCCCGGCACCACATCCGATTCGCGTCCGATCAGCTCCGTTTTGTTGCTGTTGTCTGCGGTTTGCGGAATTTCATGTTCGATTGCGTCGCTCATACCTTCCCAATATAGCGTGCGTCGATAGCGTGAGAAGGTGGTCGTGAAAAAAGAAGACCCCGGCGGGATTGGCCGCCGGGGAGAGAAAGGAGAGAGAAGAAGAAAGGGTTCAATTGTCGGGAACTCTTGTGTTCCTGGTCAGCTCGTTGTGCTGACAGTTCATATATAACCATTCGATGCTGAGCGCATGTCTGGTGTTTTCTGAAAACTTCCTGAAAATCCGATGGCGATTTCGTTCAGGCGCAATTTGGCACAGTTCCCGACGAACACGATTTCGGCTGGATGCGATTCCAGCCGATCGTCCGCCATTGCGCAATCGTCCGTCGCCACGCGATCCGAACGCCGGAAATCGAAAAAACGTCAGATCTGCGCGTCCGCATCCACGCTCATCACATACACGTTGCGTCGCAGCTGCTTGCTTTGCGCGCGCGTGATGTCGCCCGCCTCGTACATGTCCTGGATCACGCCCAGCTCGATGCCGTAGCTTTCGCGCTTGACCTCCTCGGCCTGTTCCTGCGCTTCGGCGCTGATGCCCATATTCGGCCGCGCCCTCAACGCGGATTCGCTGCGTCGGTAGTCCAACAGCAGGCCGGAGCAGTGCTCGGTGTTGTACGTGTCGCCGCCCATCTCCTCATACAGTCGGTCGATCACATGTTCGATCGCATCCACTTGGACCACGCGCGTATGCGCGAACAGTTCATCGTCGCTGAACAGCGGGGTCGTGCGCCGGATACGGCTGTTCACACGCCTCACCAGCGTGCCTGTACGACGCTGCAATGCGCGCAGACGGCCCTTCAATCGCCAGATCGTACGACCGGAATTATGTTCCGTCTCGATGTGGCGCAGCGAGCTCATGATCTGGTCGAGCAGGCGCTCGCAGGCCTCGGCTTCCAGATCGTTCGCGGCGCGGTTCCCGGTCGGATTCGCCTTGATCGCAGCGCGCACGCCCGCCAGTCGATTCTTGACGTATTCCTTCTCCCAATTCAGCGCGTCGATCTGCAGCCTCATATACCCCTGCGGATCGATTTCGCCGGTGTGTTGCTTCAGTCGCGTGATGCGTTTCGTATACGAGTCGATGACCATGAGCACCGCACGTCGGTTGTCGGGCGTGACGCGTCCCGTCAGCTCCTCGACGGTCCGCCGCAGCACTTCGATGGTGATTTCCGTCATTTCCGTGGACGTGTCCTTATTGCGATTCGGCGCGAGCAGCGGCAGCAGGAAATTCGCCAGCAGCAGCGTCATCACGATCACACCGCCGGCGATGAAGATCAGTTCGTTGCGCATCGGGAAATTCGCGCCCGCCGCGATTGTGTACGGAATCGTGAACATCAGCGACAGTGTGATGGTGCCCTTCGGCCCGCCGAACGTCATGACGGCCGCCGATCGCCAGCGCTTCGCCGTCATCTTGCGTCGCTTGCCGGTGGTGGTGTCGCGCGCCAATCGCAGCATCAGCGAAATCCATAGGAAACGCATGGCGATCACCACGGCCGAAACGGTCAGAATCGCAATCAAAAGCAGCCAATTGCTGACGCGTGGATCGTCCCAGCTGGCGGTCATCGCGGTCGGCAACAGCATGCCCAGCAGAATGAATACGGTGCCGTTCAGCGAAAACGACAGCACTCCCCATACGCTGGACGAGACGATGTTCGTGCGCGCCACGTTCGGGCCGATGCCGGTGCGGTCGAAACGGATGATCAGGCCGGCGGCCACCACCGAAAGAATGCCGGAGACGTGGATCGATTCCGCGCCCAAATACAGGATGAACGGCAGGAACAGCTCCATCAGAATGCGGCTGGTGGTCGTCTCCCAGCCGAAGGAGCGCAGCGATTCGAACAGTATGTCGGCCATCACGCCCAGCACGATGCCGAAAATCGCGCCGCCGAAGAACGAGAACACGAAATGCGCAGCCGATTCGCCCACTTCGAACACGCCGCTGACGGCCGCCGCTATGGCGAACTGGAAGCCGACGATGCCGGACGCGTCGTTGAACAGCGATTCGCCCTTCAGCACGCTCGTCTGCCGTTGTGTCAGCGCCGCCTCCTTGCCGAGCGACGACACCGCGACCGCGTCGGTCGGACCGAGTGCCGCTCCGAGCGCCAACGCGGCGGCGAGCGGAATCACCGGCCATATGGTGTGCAGCGCGAAACCGACCGCCACCATGGTCGCGATCGCCAGACCGATCGCCAATGACAGCGACAGCTTCACCGACTTGAGCAGCTCCGATTTGTCGATTTCGTGCGCTTCCAAATACAGCAGCGGCGCGATGAACAGTACCATGAACAGTTCAGGGCTGAGCGTCACGTCCGGGAAAAACGGCAGCTGCGACGCCAACGCGCCCAGCGCGATCTGCACAAGGGGGGTTGAGACCTTGGGTATGAAGCGACTTATGAAGGAGGATAATACGACGGCAGCGATGATACATAGAATCAACTCGAATACTGCCAACATGCCTCCTTCGCGCGTGTTTCCAACCTTTTTCAAGGGTACCAAGAGGTAGTTATGAGCATGTTTCGCTGTGGGCGTGAGATGGGGGACCCGCCGTCGTGGCCACGCGCGTCACGTCCGCCACGTTTTCTGTCACGCAGACACGTCCTCCACTACACTGTGGGCTATGCGATGGGATGACGATATGGGGCTGGCGATCGCGCTCGCCAGCGAAGCCGCCGCGGATGGCGAGGTGCCGGTCGGTGCTGTCGTGCTTGCCGCTGACGGCCGAGTGATTGGCCGCGGGCGGAACCTGCGTGAGACGTATGCCGATCCGCTTGCCCACGCCGAAGTCAAGGCGATGGCTGAAGCGGCCGCCTCGCTTGACACTTGGAATCTCGCTGATTGCACGCTTGTCGTTACGTTGGAGCCGTGCCCTATGTGCGCCGGTGCCTGTCTGCAGACGCATATCGGACGTATTGTGTTCGGTGCGTGGGATGCCAAGTTGGGTGCATGCGGTTCGGTATGGGATATTCCCCGCGATCCGCACGTCGGACTTGTACCGGAAGTGATTGGCGGTGTGCGCGAAGCGGAATGCGGGCGATTGATGACCGATTTCTTCGCGCGCCGACGCTAATTACTTTCCGAAAGAAACAAACACGCAGGGCGATGGGAAGAAAAGCGGTATGCAGTATCATCAAAGCGTCATACCAACCAAGAATCGCAAGAAAAGGATGCTGCAATGACGCTCATTCAGACTTTCCACGGCACCGCTTCCAACGGCACACCCCTTACCGCCGTGTATGCCGAGCAGCCGGCTGCCGCCGCAGCTTTTGCTCTGGTGTTCCCCGGCAGCGATTTGCCGAGATTCGTGCATTGGGGTCGCCCGCTCACCGCACCGGAAACCGTGATCAACACGTTCGACGCGCTCGCTCCGCAGCGTGTTTCCGGAGCCCTCGACTACACCGCATGGCCGAGCGTGCTGCCGACACAGTCCGAAGCGTGGTCCGGCTCTGACCGTTTCGACGTGCGCCGTGACGGCGTGGAACTGTTCTGCAAGTTCCAGGTCACCGACATCAAAGCCGAAACCGTGGCCGCCGGCAAAACCTACACCATGGCCGAAAAAGACGGCTACCCCAGCTGGAGCGTGGCCTCCGAGCCCAAGCAGACGCCTACCGTCACCGTCACTGCCGAGGACGTGGAACAATGCGTGAAACTTACGTGGACCTGTGAGCTCGATGAAACCGGCCTCATCCGCCAGCATGCGGAGGTGACGAACACCGGCGAGGGACGACTCGAGATCGGCAAGATCGAACTTGCATTCAGCGTGCCCGCCGACGCCAACGAGATCCTCACCACCACCGGTCACCATCTGCGTGAGCGTTCCCCACAGCGCCAGGACTTCACCATCGGGCGCTTCGCCAAATCCTCCATGATCGGCCGCCCCGACTTCGACGCCACCCTGCTGCTCAGCGTTGGCGAACACGGCTTCGGTTTCACCCACGGCAACGTCTACTCCGCGCACGTGGCATGGAGCGGCAACAGCGTGCTGTCCGCGGAACGACTGCCCTACACCACTGGCGTGATCGGCGGCGGCGAAGTGCTCTTCGGCGGCGAAATCAGCCTGGCCAACGGCGAAAGCTACACCACGCCATGGCTCGTCGGCTCTTACGGCGAGGGGCTCAACGAAGTCGCCTCACGCTTCCACGGTTACATCCGCCGCGTGCACCGCGACTGGCTCGTGGACCATGGCATCGCGCCCAAGCCGCGTCCGGTCATCCTCAACACGTGGGAAGCTGTCTACTTCAACCACGATTACGACACCCTGACCGCCCTCGCCGACAAAGCCGTGGAAAGCGGCGTCGAACGATTCGTCGTGGACGATGGCTGGTTCGGCGCCCGCCGTGACGACACCGCCGGCCTCGGCGACTGGCAGATTTCGCAGGACGTCTGGCCCGACGGAGACAAGTCCCTGAAGGCGCTCGCCGACTACGTGCACGGCAAGGGCCTCGAATTCGGCCTGTGGTTCGAGCCGGAAATGGTCAACCCCGATTCCGACATGTTCCGCAACCATCCGGACTGGGTGCTGAAGCCCACCGCCGGTCGTCTGCCGATGCAGGGCCGCACCCAGCAGGTCGTCGACCTGACCAACCCGGACGCGTACGACTACATTTACGGTGCGATGGACAAGCTCGTCAGCGAGCTGGGCATCGACTACATCAAGTGGGACCACAACAAGCTCGTCACCGAAGAAGTCTCGCCGCTGACCGGCCGTCCGGCAGCGCACGCGCAGACGCTCGCCGTATACCGCATCTTCACCGATCTGAAGGCAGCGCACCCCGGCCTGGAAATCGAAAGCTGCTCCTCCGGCGGCGGCCGTATCGATTTGGGCATTCTTGAAGTAGCCGATCGCGTTTGGGCGTCTGACTGCGTCGACCCGGTGGAACGTGCCGACATCCAGCGCTACACGTCGCTGCTTGTGCCGCCGGAAATGATCGGCGAGCACGTGGGCGCTTCCCCGGCGCATTCCACGCATCGCGCCACTTCGCAGGAAATGCGCATGGCCACGGCCTTCTTCGGACACATGGGCATCGAATGGAATCTGCTCAAGGAACCGCAGGAGGATATCGACAAGCTCTCCGAATGGACTGCCGAATTCAAGAAGCATCGTGAATGGTTCGCTGTCGACACCGTCGTGCATTCCGACGCGGCTGATCCGGCCGTGCGCGTGGACGGTTGCGTGATGCCGAACAAGGCCGCCGCGATCTACCGTTTCACCCAGCTGACCACCTCGCAGACCTACCCGGCCGCTCCCGTGAAGCTGCCCGGCCTCGATCCGGACGCCGTATACGAGGTGTCCCCGCTCGACGTGAGCCTCGACCTGGCCAAGCAGGACATCGGCAACGGCCAGAGCCCGCTCGGCTGGTGGACCGCCGACGGTGTGAAGATGACCGGCCGCGCGCTCGCCACCTACGGCATCCGTCCGCCGGCAATTCATCCGGCGCAAGCCGTCCTGTTCAAGGTGGTGCGCGTCTGAAGTAACTGGTTTACTTTCTGATTCGCTTCCGATTTATTTTTGATTTGCCGGCACTGACCCCCTTCAGCGCCGGCAAATCGTGTAATCAGCCTATGTATCGGCTGTATCGGTCTGCGTAGTCAGCCCACATACTGCCGAATCGCCTGCGCGGCGGCGGCTTTGCCCCACATCGCCCAGTCGTGGTCGGCGATTTCGAAATCGACCGGCGCCGCCTGGCTGTGCCGGTACATATTGATGCCGTTGCGCAGGTCGCCCACGCCGAGTTTCGCGATGAACGACGATTCGCCGGCGATCATGATTTTGTCGGGCATGGCAAGATTGGCGATGGTCGC
>OKSA01001797.1_pt1 | contig 18746 bp, 9 predicted proteins | sample 1601181 | NCBI WGS metagenome assembly OKSA01 (sample SAMEA3541538, study PRJEB24748) | human gut metagenome | biome: human gut; feature: human-associated habitat; material: faeces | place: China | collected 2012
CGAGAATACGCCGCTCCATGCGCCAGACAAACGATAAGGTGCGCGAGCGGCTGGGCAGCATGATACGCTCTGCCGCTTACTCGAAATACCTTCAGGAACCGCTGATAACCATACGCAACGGCAGGTTTGTTATCCCTGTAAAGCAGGAATACCGCCAGAATGTGCCGGGGCTAATACACGATCAATCCGGCAGTGGGGCGACGCTGTTTATTGAGCCTGCCGCGGTGGTGGAGCTTGGCAACCAATATAAAAAGCTTATAGCCGAGGAGCAGCAGGAGATAGAGCGCATACTCTCAGAGCTTACGGCAATGGTAGCGCCCTACGGCAGCGAGATAAACGAGAATATAAGGATACTGGGCGAAATGGACCTGGCGTTTGCCAAGGCAAAGCTGGCCCGGGACATGAACGCCACGGAGCCCAAGCTCAATAACACCGGCTACATACGCATAGTGCAGGGGCGGCATCCTCTCATACCCAAGGAAACGGTGCGGCCAATAGACATATGGCTGGGCCGCGATTTCAGGACGCTTATAATCACAGGCCCAAACACGGGCGGCAAGACGGTAACGCTAAAGACCGTGGGGCTGTTTGTTCTCATGACCCAGAGCGGCATGTTCATACCTGCGGACATTGGCAGCGAGATATCCGTATTCGACAGCGTATACGCAGACATAGGCGACGAGCAGTCGATAGAGCAGTCCCTCTCCACCTTCTCCTCCCACATGACGAACATAGTAGGCATACTGAAGGACGCTGACGACAGGTCGCTGGTGCTGCTGGACGAGCTGGGAGCAGGCACCGACCCGGTAGAAGGCGCGGCCCTTGCAATGAGCATACTGGAGGAGCTTCATTCCCGCAATACCGTCACCGTGGCCACTACCCATTACAGCGAAGTCAAGGCATTCGCACTCACCCATGACGGAATAGAGAACGCCTCCATGGAGTTTGACGTTGACAGGCTCTGCCCCACATACAGGCTATTTATAGGCATACCGGGCAAGTCCAACGCCTTTGAAATATCCAAGCGGCTTGGGCTGGACGAGGGCGTGATAGACAGGGCGAGGACGTACCTCAAGGGCGAGGACGTACACTTCGAGGATATAATCTCCAGCGCCCAGAGCCGCTATCAGCTGGCGGAGGAGGAGCGGGCAATGGCAAGCGCGGCTCGGCGCGACCTTGACAAGCTCCGTCAGGAGACTGAAGCCGAGCGCAGAAAGCTGGAGGCTGACAGGGCAAAATACCAGGCGAAGGCAAAGGATGAGGCGCGGCGCATAGTGGAGGATACGCGCCGTGAGATGGATAAGCTGATAGCCGATGTACGCAGCATAAAGGGCGTGGACAGGAGCGCCGCAGACAGGGTGATACAGCAGTCCCGTGACGCCCTTCGCAAGCGCCGTGACGACCTTGCCGAAAAACTGGTGCTTAACAAAGAGGACGGCACCAAGCCGCCTAAGACAGTCAATCCTGGAGATACGGTCAGAATAGTGTCTCTCGATAAGAAGGCAACAGTGCTTTCCAAGCCTGACTCAAAGGGCGAGGTTCAGGTACAGGCGGGTGTAATGAAGCTCAACGCAAAGCTTGCGGATCTTCGCATGATGCAGGACGACACACCGCAAAAGGGCGTGGGCAAAATACGACTCGAGAAGGATCGCCAGGTAGGAATGGAGCTGGACATCAGGGGAATGCTGGTGGACGACGCAATACTGGTGGTCGACAGGTACATAGACAACGCGGTGCTTTCCGGCCTTACGGAGATAAACATCATACACGGCAAGGGCACGGGCGCATTGCGTGCAGGAATACAGGATTACCTCCGAACAAACAAGCGGGTGAAATCCTTCCGCCTCGGCAACTACGGCGAGGGCGACGCGGGCGTAACAGTGGTCACGCTGAAGGAGACAAAACAGTGACAAGTGCCGCAAAACGGCTGATTTGGACTGTTTTTGCGGATTTATTCATACCAGGTTCATATTTGGGTGGTATCATTTATGATAGCAGTTTCAGAATGCCTGAGAGGCACACCCTGCCGCTATGACGGCATGGCAAAACCGAATAAAGGGGCGCGGGAGCTTGTAAAAGCGGGCGCCGTATGCATATGCCCGGAGGTACTGGGCGGGCTGGACACGCCACGCTCACCTGCCGAGATACAGGGCGGCGACGGGTTTGATGTGCTATGCGGCAAAGCGAAGGTCGTGAATAAGGCCGGCGAAGATGTTACGGCGCAGTACGTGAAGGGTGCTGAAATAGTCCTTGAGCTATGCAAAAAGTACGGCGTTACAGAGGCTGTGCTGAAGGAGAAAAGCCCCTCCTGCGGATCGAGCCTCATCTACGACGGCAGCTTTACTGGTACACTGAGGCCGGGCGTGGGCGTTACAGCGGCGCTGCTCCTGCGAAACGGTATAATCGTAAGGGACGAGCAAAGCTGTGCTGAAACGGGAAATAAAGCAAAATAAACGAAAGGCGAATATTACGGCAATGGATAAAAAATCAATACTGGTAATAGATGACGACCGCAATATACTGGCGATAATAGAGATGTACCTTAAAAAAGAAGGGTGTACAGTAACCACCTGCGAGCGGGCTCTCATAATAAGCCCATTGCAAAAGCTAATGGCTACGGACTACGATACAGAGCGCCAGCAGAGTTACAATATCATCTACCGTAACGCCGAACGTCTTCTGCGCCTTGTCAACCAACTTATGGATATCCGGAAAATAGATAAAGGGCAAATGCAACTCAAATTCCAGGAAACTGATATCGTGAGTTTCATACAGGATTTGCACTATACATTTGCCTACCAAGCCAATACCAAACATATCAAGCTGGACTTTCATTCCGAAGTGAAAGAACTGAAAGCGTGGATAGACCCGAAGAACTTCGATAAGGTTATCTTGAATATACTCTCCAACGCATTCAAATTCACACCGGAAAATGGTAACATACAAATCCGCTTATGCACCGGCAATGATCCAAATGCCGCTGAGAAAGCGTTAAGCCGTTATTTCGAAATCAGTATAGAAGATGACGGGATCGGCATCAATGAAACCGAATTAGAACGTATCTTCGACCGCTTTTATCAGATAGAACCGACCGGTTCTACTGATGCCGGCAAGAGCGGCACTGGTATAGGACTGGCTTTGACCAAAGGTATTATAGAATTACATCATGGTTCCATCCGTGTAGAAAGCGAACTTGGCAAAGGTACAAGCTTTATCGTTACACTACGCTTGGGTAACGAATTCTTTACAGAAGAACAAATCAACCGGAATCCGGATTGCGTACATCAGATTGAAATTTCCAAATCCGAAGCAGATGCTTTCCTGAAAACCGAACTGGAAGAAAATGCTCCCATCAAACGTATTCCGGATGCCAAACTATTGATTGTAGAGGATAATGAGTCCATCCGCGAAATGCTTGCCAACATCTTCAAGCCATTCTATCAGATATTGATGGCAGCCAACGGAGAAGAAGGCTGGGAACTGGTACGCAGTGAAATGCCCTGCATTGTGGTAAGCGATGTGGTCATGCCCAAAATGTCGGGTACAGAACTATGCAAACTCATAAAAACGGATTTCAACACCTGCCATATCCCCGTAGTGTTATTGACTGCACGCACTGCCATTGAATCGAATATCGAAGGATTGCGGATCGGCGCGGACGATTACATAACCAAACCGTTCAATACAAACTTACTGATATCCCGCTGCAACAACCTGGTGAATTCACGCATCCTCTTACAGGAAAAATTCAGCAAGCAACCGCAAACGGCTGCACATATGCTTGCTACCAATCCGATTGACAAAGACATTCTGGACCGTGCCATGTCTATCATCGAACAACATCTGGACGACACAGAATTCAATGTCAATGTCTTTGCCAGAGAAATGGCAATGGCGCGCACCAACCTGTTCACCAAACTGAAGGCCATTACAGGACAAACCCCAAACGAATTTATACTGACTATCCGTTTGAAGAAAGGTGCTTTGATGTTGCGCAATAATCCGGAACTGAACATTACGGAAATTTCCGATAAGATAGGATTCAGTTCCTCACGCTACTTCAGCAAGTGCTTTAAGGACATCTATCATGTCAGCCCGCTGGCTTATCGCAAAGGAGAGGAAGCTGATAAAGACGAGGAAGAAGCAGTAAATGAAAAATAAGAATTCTGCACTTTTGTACTTTTTATGATTCCGTGTGTACTCTTTTATACACACAGACCGAAAGATAGCGCATATCTTTGGACTTGGAATAAAACTTTAAAGTCCAAAGGCTATGAAATATTTATCTAATCTTCTACCGTATCTTCCAAGTACGGTCCTTTTGATAGGATGTGGCAATCCGTCTAAACAAGAAGCCAAGAGTGACCAACCGCAAAAGCCTAATGTTATCTACCTGATCGCTGACGACTTGGGCATCGGCGACCTCAGCTGCTACGGTGCCACTAAAATAAGTACCCCGAATATAGACCGCCTTGCCGGTCAGGGTATGCAATTCACCAATGCATATGCCACCTCTTCCACAAGTACCCCTTCCCGCTTCGGACTGCTTACAGGTATGTATCCCTGGCGGCAAGAGAACACAGGCATTGCACCGGGTAATTCCGAACTGATTATTGATACAGCTTGTGTCACAATGGCCGATATGTTCAAGGAGGAAGGCTATTACACCGGAGCCGTCGGCAAATGGCATTTGGGATTAGGTCCTAAAGGTGGCACGGACTTCAATCGCGAAATCAGGCCGAATACTCAAGACATAGGCTTCAACTATGAATTTATCATTCCTGCCACAGTAGACAGGGTTCCTTGTGTGTTCGTAGAAAATGCCCATGTTGTAGGGCTTGATCCCCAAGATCCCATTACTGTCAGCTACCAGCACAAAGTGGGCGACTGGCCTACAGGACTTGAAAATCCTGAATTGGTAAAGATGAAACCCAGCCAGGGACATAATAATACCATTATCAACGGTATCCCCCGTATCGGTTGGATGACCGGTGGCAAATCTGCTCTTTGGGTGGATGAAGATATTGCAGATATCATTACCGGAAAAGCCAAAGATTTTATCGTTGCACATAAAAACGAACCTTTCTTCCTGTATATGGGTACACAAGATGTACACGTTCCCCGAGTCCCCCATCCGCGTTTTGCAGGGAAAAGCGGTTTAGGACCGCGTGGTGACGTTATTTTACAACTGGACTGGACAGTCGGCGAGATCATGCACACCCTCGATAGTCTGGATATTGCTGATAATACAATCTTCGTATTATGCAGCGACAACGGTCCCGTCATTGATGATGGTTATCAAGACCAGGCCTTTGAATTGCTGAACGGTCACACCCCCATGAAACATTACCGGGGCGGCAAGTATAGCGCATTCGATGCCGGAACCCGTATTCCATTTATCGCACGCTGGCCGAATGGTATCAAACCGGGCAAACAACAGGCTCCATTTTCCATGATTGATGTATATGCTTCATTTGCAGCCCTGCTGAATCATGAACTTCCTACAGGTGTTGCCCCTGACAGCCGCGACCAACTCAACAACTTCCTTGGCACGGACACCATCGGGTGCGACTATGTGGTACAACAGAACCTGAATAATACTCTATCCATCATTCAGAATAACTGGAAATACATCGAACCGAGTGACAAACCGGCTTTGGAACATTGGACTAAAATGGAAACGGGAAACAATCCCCAACCACAACTTTATGACTTATCTGTAGACCCTTCCGAAAAAGAAAATTTGGCAGGGACTCACCCAGATAAAGTAAAAGAGCTGGCTATTCTGTTGGAAAAAGTAAAAGCTGCAAAAACCAAGTAAATAAGGACTAAGCAGAGCACCGATTGTCCGCAGATAATGTACAATATCAGATTATTTGCGGACAATTAGTGAATATCTCTACCTTTATTAGCCTATACTTTTGCGAAGAGATTTTCCGATTTTGAACAAGACTGATAAAAGCCTTTTTTTAAATAACCAATTAAATTAATATTTATGAAACAGAAATCTAATCTATTCAAAACATTAGGTATTATGTTGCTCTTTGTGCTATTCGCCACACAAGCTAATGCACAAAACATTACAGTAACAGGTACAGTAAGTGACAATTTAGGTCCTGTGATTGGTGCCTCCATACAAGTGGAAGGAACCAGCAACGGATGTATTACAGACATTGACGGAAATTACACACTTCCCAACGTACCGTCCAATGCGACTCTTGTATTCTCGTATATCGGTTATCAGACCCAAAAAATAGCAGTAGCCGGCAAAACGCATATTAACGTAACGCTAAGTGAAGACAGTCAATTATTGCAAGAAGTGGTGGTAGTGGGCTATGGCGTTCAACGTAAAAGTGACTTGACCGGTGCGGTGGCTTCCGTAAAGACAGCCGATGCATTAAAAAGTACCCCGACAGGTAATGTATCCGATGCCTTGCAAGGGCGTATGGCCGGTGTATCCGTACTCTCAGGTTCCGGTGACCCCAGCGGCGACAACACCATCCGCGTCCGTGGTATCAACTCTATTACGGCAGAAACAGGACCGCTTGTTGTAATTGACGGATTCATCGGTGGTTCTCTCCAGTCATTGAACCCTGCGGATATCGCCTCCATTGAGGTATTAAAAGACGCTTCAGCAACAGCCGTATACGGTTCACGCGGTGCCAATGGTGTTATCCTGGTAACGACCAAAAATCCTGAAAAGGATAAGCTAACTGTCTCTTTCAACGCATTTGCCAATATTAAAACCGTTGCCAAATACCCCGATAACCTCTCTCCGTACGAATATGCCAACTTGGTAAACGATTACGGTAAAGAATACTTTGGCTATGGCGATAATCATTTTTACAGCCCGGAACAACTCGAAGCATTCAAATCCGGCAAGGCAGGATATGACTATTCAAGAGAAATTTTCCGCAGCCCGGCAGTTACTCAGAACTATGAACTTTCCATTGCCGGTGGTGGTGAAAAAACAACGTTCTTAGCCTCTCTCCGTTATCAGGACGACCAAGGTATCATTAAAGAATCAGGAAGCCAAATCTACAGCTGGCGTTTAAAGGTAGATACCAAAATCAAGAAATGGCTGAAAGCAGGTTTGAATATATACGGTCACTATCGTGAAACAAGCAAACCCCGTATTACCGAATACGATGGCTTGATACAGCAAAGCATGTACTTTCCAAGTACCATCGAACCCAAAAACGAAGAAGGAGAATATAACAATAGCTTCTTCGATGGTGGCAAGGCATACAATCCTATGGGATACATCTGGGAATCCAGCAACTCTAACAAAACAATCAATAACCGCATACAGGGCTATGTCCAGTTCGATATTCTGGACGGTTTGAGTTTCCGCTCTCAACTAGGCGTGCTTTTTGATAACAGACTGAATACTTCGGTAGAAAACGAAGACAGTTATTATTCCTACAAAAACAGTCTGACTCAAGGACAGGCACGTAGCTATTGGAATACTTCATGGCTGAATACCAACACTTTGAGTTATGTAAAGGAATTCAATGAAAATCACCGTATCAATGCAACTGCCGTATTCGAGCAGTCTTATGACAACAACTACAACCATACCGGTACAGGATATAACTTAGACTATATCGACATGATCGGTGTCAATAATCTGGCATGGTCCGATTCAAACCTCGCAGCCATTGCATCCGACCGCAGCATCAATACCCTTATGTCAGGAATGTTACGTGTCAACTATGTATTCATGAACCGTTACATGCTTACCGCCTCTATCCGTGCCGATGGTTCCTCACGTCTGAAAGATAAATGGAGTTACTTCCCTTCTGCTGCATTGGCATGGGATTTGAAGCAAGAAAATTTCTTGAAGGAGAATAGTTTCATCGACCAACTGAAACTCCGTTTGGGATACGGCTCCGTAGGAAACCAAGCTGTAGAGGCTTACCGTATCTATTCCAAAATGACGCCTGTTACCGTTACTACTCCAAACGGGAGTTCTTCTACCGCCTATAAGATAGACCGACCGGCTGCTCCTTTCCTAAAATGGGAACGCAACGACCAGTTCAATGTCGGAGTTGATTTCGGTATTCTGAACGGTCGCGTACGCTTAACAGCAGACTGGTATAGCAAATTGTCAAAAGATATTTTGCTGGAAGTGGCACGTCCCTCACACATGGGATATACTGCCATCCTTGATAACGCAGGTGAAATCAAGAACACAGGTGTTGAGTTTACAATCAGTGCAGATCCTTTCAGTGATAAAGAATTCAGCTGGCACACAGACCTGACGTTATCTCACAACAAAGGTACGTTCAACAAGATTCCGACAGCCAACCACCGCCAACAACAGGCCGGAAACTTCCAAAACCAGATATTCCAAATGATTGAAGGAGAGAAGTTAGGTTCATTCTGGGGATACACATTCGCAGGAGTATGGCAGGAGGATGATGTAAATGCTCCATTCGTAGATGCCAATGGTCAAACAAACGGCAAAACCAACGGAGAAGTGTACAAAGTAAAACCGGGTAACTCCAAATATGTAGATGTCAACAAAGACGGCGTATACAATGATGCAGACCAAGGCATTATCGGATGCGGACAACCGACATTCAACTGGGGCTGGAACAATACATTCAATTACAAAAACTTTGACTTCTCGTTCTTCGTAGTAGGTTTCCATGGATTTGACATCTACAATGCCACTCACCAAATGGGATATAACCTGATTAAGAGCCAACAAATGGCAGGCGTAACCCCTATGCGCGAGTTGCTGAACCGTTGGACACCGACCAACACCAATACAGATATACCGGGATTCGTGAAAGGCGGAACTGAAAATAAAGACTTCTTCAGCACGCGTTTCGTTGAAAACGGAAGTTTCATCAAGATGAAAAGCATCACATTAGGTTATACTCTTCCTGAAGCAACCTGCCGTTCATTGGGTATCAACAACCTGCGTGTATATGCCTCCGTACAGAATCCGTTCCACATCACCAAATACTCCGGTCTGGACCCGGAAGCTACTATGGGTAGTCCTTTGGTACAAGGTGTTGATTGGGGAGCCTATCCTAACAGCCGCAATTATTTAATCGGTCTGAATTTCTCATTCTAATGAATAACCTATTTAAATAAGAACAACATGAAGAAATTAATATATTTAACAGCAGTTGCCGGAAGTTTATTACTGACGACCTCTTGCGTAGACCTCACACAAGAACCCGAATCCTTTATCACAGAAGAAGAATACTGGAATACGGTAGACCAAGCAAGCCTTGAAAAAGCGGCAGACGCCCTTTACAGCGATTTATGGCAAGGAAATTACGGATTCAACAGCCGTCTGCAACGCATCAATGTATGTGCGGATGATATTACCTACCGTGCAGCCAAGGCCAATAACGAACTGGCTTATTATAGCAGACTGACTCCGAATCTTACAGCTAATGATGCTGACTTCTCAACTACTTGGACCCTGTTCTATAAGGTCATCAGCAGTTCCAACAAAATTATCAAGGGAACTACTATCCCCACCAACGAAAAAGAAGCCAAAGCATTTAAAGAAGTATTGGGCGAAGCCTATTTCATGCGCGGTCTTTCCTATTTCTATCTGACCCGTCTGTATGGCGATGTGCCTTTATTACTGGAAAACGATGAGGCAACCATCACCATGCCGAGAACATCAGTTGCCGAAATATACGATAAAGCGATTATTCCCAGTCTGACTACAGCTACCGAATGGTTACCCAACAAAGGACGTAGCGGCAACAGCACTCCCTCAAAATGGGCCGCAAAAGCATGCTTGGCAGATGCTTATATGACAATGGCAGGATGGCCGTTAAACAAAGGAACCGAATATTACGGTCTGGCAGCAGCCCAAGCCAAAGAAATCATGGACAATAAGGCCCAAGCCGGTCTTGTACTGACAGCCGAATATTCCGATTTATGGAAAGAAGACAAGAAAACAGAAACCAACGAAGTAATGTTTGCCCTGCAGCATAGTGCCAAACATAAGATAGCAAGTAACTACGGTAAATCTTACTATCCGAGCGATTATTCTCCTAATGCAGGATGGGCAGACTATTACGGCAATGAAGATTTCTTCAAGGCGTATCCCAATGATGACCGCAAAGAATGGAACTATATGACAGAATGGAAAATAAAAAGCGGAGAGATTATCCCATATACCGAAAGTGCAGACAAACTTCCCGCCATCTCCAAGTACTATGATTATGACGAAGGAGCCCCCGGTAAAAGTGCACAATCAAACGGTATAACTTGTATTTACCGCTATGCAGAAGTTCTTTTAATGTACGCCGAAGCTTCTACCCGTGCTACAAACTCTGTGAACCAAGATGCCCTGAATGCTATCCAGGAGGTACAGAAACGTGCCGGTTATCAAGACAGGCAAATAGAACTGACCACAACAACCGAACCTACCGCATTCTTAGCAGCCGTATCCAACGAACGAGGTTGGGAATTCTTTGCAGAAATGAAACGCTGGTTCGAACTGGTACGTTTGGAAAAAGTAAAAGAGGTACGTGCTGAAGAATGGGATGCTTCCACTTTCAACACAAATCACCATTACTATTTCCCGGTACCTTATCAACAGGTAGACCTTGCCGGCTGGACCAATAATGCAGGATATTAATATACCACAAAACTTCTAACCTTATTTTTATTATCAATAATCTGATAAACAGACCTTAATCAATTTAACATGTAAAGAGGGAAGGATCGTGAGATTCTTCTCTCTTTTTCTTATAAACAATATACCCGGTATACGAAAAACCTGTATCTTTGTTCACATCCAATTAACGCTATAACATTATCACATTCATGAAAAGATATAAGCTGATACTTTTCTTTAATATTTTCATTCTTCTGACAGCATCTGCGCAAAAAATAGAAAACCTGGTTGAGTTAAAGCAGCAGTCGGAAAACCGTTTGTTTCACCGCCTGGATAAAGCCCCACGCACACCTGCCTTTGCATCCGAAGGTTATTGGGTATGGGGCAGCTCAATAGTAAAGGGAGATGACGGTAAATATCACATGTTCGTATCCCGGTTTCCCAAAAAATTACCATTTCATCCGGGATGGATGGTCGCGTCTGAAATTGTACATGCTGTGTCCGATATACCGCAAGGACCTTATCGTTTCAGTGATATCGCACTTCCCGCACGCGGTGCACAGTATTGGGACGGGCGTTCTACACACAATCCGCGCATATTGAAACAAAACGGTAAATATTATCTCATTTATATGGGATCTACACACCCGTTTGCCGAACCGACATACGCGCAGCTCACCTTAGACAGCCCCTGGTGCACCGTTGCCCGCGCCAATAAGCGCATCGGACTGGCTGTAGCCGATTCTCCATATGGTCCCTGGAAACGTCTGAACGAACCGATACTCAAAACCCAACCGGGTACATTCTATAGTTTCCTTACCTCAAATCCTTCTCCAATCATACAGGAAGACGGTTCAGTTCTCATGATCTTCAAAGGCCGCCATTACACTAACAATTACGAACATTCGGCAATGAGTCTCGGAATAGCCTATGCTCCTGCAATAGAAGGTCCTTACCATGTATTGAACAACAATCAGCCTATCTTTGAAGTAGACGGACAAGGTGAAGCCGAAGACCCTTTCCTATGGAAAGACACCGAAGGCTATCACATCCTATTCAAAGACCATGTAGCCAAATTTACAGGAGAACGGGGCGGTGGTGTTATGGCACACTCTGAAAACGGTATCCAGTGGACAGTAGACAAGGCTCCCAAAGCCTATTCCCGTACCATAGAATGGGAAGACGGAAAAGTGGAGATGCAAGGGCAACTGGAACGCCCCTTTATTTTCTTTGAAAACGGCAAACCTACTTACATTTTCTTTGCCACTATGGATGGTCCCGGCGGATTCGAGAATGCATCACACTCTTGGAATATGGTTATTCCTATAAAGGATAAAGAATAAAAACGTATCTTTGCGGTTATGAACAAGAATTTATTGCCTATCCATTTCGCTCCTCTTCAAGGATATACAGATGCTGCTTACCGACAAGCACATGCTTGTATCTTCGGCGGTATCGACACCTATTATTCTCCTTTTGTACGTGTGGAACACGGTGAAATCCGCCGAAAAGACATACGCGATATAAACCCGGAAAACAATCGGAATATACACCTGATCCCCCAACTGATTGCACCCCAACCAATCATGTTGGAACAGATTGTATCCCTTTTTATCGAGCATAATTACCAGGAAGCAGACATCAATCTGGGGTGTCCTTTCCCCATGCTGGCCAAACGGCATAACGGAGCAGGAATGTTGCCGTATCCCGAAGAAATAAAAGAACTACTGACTGCTGCCACAGAAAAATATCCTCAAATCCGTTTCTCAGTCAAACTCAGATTAGGCTGGGAAAACGCCAATGAATGCCTTGCACTCCTACCGTTACTGAACACACTTCCCCTATCCCACATCATCCTGCATCCGCGTTTAGGGAAACAGCAATATAAAGGAGAGGTAGATTTAAACGGATTTGAGGCTTTTTATCATGGATGCGATAAACCCTTGTTGTATAATGGAGACCTGCATACAATAGAAGATATACAGACCGTTACCGAACGTTTTCCGAGATTGGCAGGAGTTGTAATAGGGCGCGGTCTGCTTGCCAATCCGGCTTTAGCTTGGGAATACCAGCAAAACAGAAAGCTGTCTCCTGATGAAATGCTATCCAAAATAAAACAGCTACATACAGCGATATACAACAGCTATGAAGAACAGTTACAAGGCGGTGAAACACAGTTATTGATGAAAATGAAGAACTTTTGGGAATATCTGCTGCCCAACGGTAACCGTAAAGCCAAAAAAACTATACATAAAACCAGTAAACTAACCAATTACCGGATAGCAGTAAACGATTTGCTATCTTCATACCAATAAGAATAAAAACAGAGAAAGAAAGTGTGTCAAAATGCTTTTCGGTCATTATCGGCCTAACGTCTTCCAACGATGATTTAATGACAGAAATGAAAGAACATTCTAAGCAAAGTTAATGACAGGATGTAAGATTATCAGCATTTTAACACACTTTCCGATTTACATATCCGGAATTAAATGCACCTCAGGACGTATTTGAACTACATGATGCAGTTTCATCCACTCATTCAAATAAGCACGATGTTGTAAGAGAATTTGCCGATATTTTTTCTCTATAGCCAAGTTCCTCATTTCTCCGCGGTCATTCAGCATGTCATAAAGCTGCTCACGATACAGCCCTTTATCATACAATACATATTTATAACGCGGAGTACGCAAGGCCCAACCTCGGGCAACTCCTTTATCAAATGTAGTCTCACTGACAATATAAGGCTGGTGTACCTGTTGAGGATCAGCTTTTTCCACCAAAGACCTAAAAGAGACGCCATGTAAACCTCCAGGAAGGGAAATTCCCGCCCAGTCACATACGGAAGCAAAGAAATCGACACCTTCATTAATAAGTTGGGGCATTTCTTTGCCGGCATTCTTCTTTCCGGGAAGGGTAACTATCAAAGGTACATTCACTACTTCTTCATATAAAGCCGATTTCTGGTTCCAATGATGCGCACCCATACCATCACCATGATCGCTTGTAAAGATAACTACCGTATTCTTCCACAAATTCTGTTTATCAATTGCATCGACAATCTTACCAATCTCGGCATCCACCTTTTCCACCAGCCGGAAGTAAAGGCTGCGATAACGCCGCCAATCATCAGGAGAATAATGACGGGTTGGATAAGCCGAATAGTTCAATGTCTGTTCATAATCTATTACATCGGCATCATAAGGATTACGGGCAAAATTTGAAGGAAGTCCGGGCCATTCATCTTGAGGAAGTTCGGGCAAATTGCCAAATGGCAAGTTCTGACTGCGCGCATACTCACAGATATTATGGGGATTATCAAACCCCACTACAAGAAAAAAGGGTTTGGAATGTTTCTGCTCAAGGAAAGCAACGGAAGCTTCAGCCAAGCCATTATCATTATGCGGATGAATGGTAGAAAAGCCGAACTCACCATCGGGCATGGAAGGGGTATGTACATGCCATTTTCCACCATAAGCACACTCATAACCGGCACGTTGCATTAACCAGCCTAAACTGGCAGTACGCAAAGAATCGGCCATAGGAACGTTGTTTCGGGAGAGTCCGACTTCGTGGGAAGTATGTCCTGTAAACATGGATGTCCTGGAAGGACCGCTTAACGGAGCGGAGCAATAAGCATTTTTAAATAAAATACCTGCCTGTGCCAAACGATCCATATTCGGCGTGTGTACATCTGTATTTCCCATACAACTCATAGCAGAAGCTGTCTGCTGGTCGGTTACAATATAAATAATATTAGGCAGCTCCTTGGCCCCCAATAAAGAGGGGGCAAAGGCAGTTGCACAAAACATGATATTCTTTAATTCCGTCATGACAAAAAAGATTTAATCAAAACCTATTTACGCAACAACTCTACATCAAAGCTTGCAGCATCCTTACACGTAAAACGCAACACTGTTTGTTTCTTATCTGCCGAAACAAGTTTGCAATACGGTGTTTCCGCTACTTTCCACCAACCTTTCAATGTAACAGTCACGGGAATTTCTCCACTCTCGTTATCAATCCACGGACGAGAATAGATACTCCGTTCAATCCGCTTTCCATCCTTATCAAAAGCCTCATCACTCGGACCGCGGTACAATGCCAAATCCGGCTGGGAAACAGTCAGTAACAGTTTGCCTCTATCTTCACGAATCATAACAAGACAGGAAGTATCCGCCTTCTGTAACAGACCGTCTGCAGGAAGCGTTTGAGGAGTTTCAAACAAAACATAAGAGGTAAGATTATCCGTCAAAGAACGGACTATGTGGGCATTACGATCCTGCTGAAGAACTTTATAGGAAGGCTTCTTCGCAAATGCTTTCAGGGAAGCAGCATCCGTACGGGGCAATACGGCATATTCATAAGAAGCACCTCTCGGAGCCTTACCATGTTGCAGCGTCAAGGAAACCCAATCGCCCGAAGTCGGCTTTGTACTTCGTTCACCGACTGTAACCTGCGGGAAATTCTTTTCATATTTCGCACTTCTCATAGAGGATTTGGAAAGATAGTACCCTACCCCATTCGGATCGATATAAGTCTGTCCGTCACTCTTGTAACCATCCCAGTATTTATGATTCTCAGGAGTAATGGCTGCTAATTGGAAAACAGTCGTCTCGGTAGGATACTCTGTATTCGTATTCTCAATGTCCGTACCTAAACATACTATCGTACCGTCAAAGAAGTGGAAAGACTTACGGGCACGGTGAGAGCCGTTATATTTGTCATGCTCATGCAGCTTCATACCGAAGTTACCATTCAGGCGGGCCTGGGACAGCCCACCGGCAAAGGCCTCATCGGAATAAAGCATTTCTTCCATACCTGAGTAAACATCCACATTCAATACCTTGGCGCGCAATTGCTCAAAAGGCAGATGAATACTCGTCACTCCCGGAATGCGATTCCAATCGAAGCCGTTTTCTTGCCAGCCACTAGTAGTAAAAGTCACCATTTCATCGGGTTTACCCGTTAATATCTGCATACTGCCATGTGCCAGATAACGGCCGTAGAAATTGGCGGGAAGATAGTGTTCGGCAGCCCACAGATAACGGGAATGTCCACGCACTACAGCCGCCCAATTATCCCGACGTTGTACGGAAACACAACCGTAGCCCAATGCAAGGTTGCCTTGCGGATCGGGTTCGGGGCGGAATCCCTGTGCTTCAAGCAGTTTCTTCATCTCCAACTCTTGACGAGTGGAAGCCTTCGGGAGATAATCAGGAGCATCTTCATCGGGCCTATTGACATAAGCCATCAAACGCAGATAAGCAGCAGCCATGTCGGCATCATATTCCTGCTTACCGTCCGGTGTCCCTGCAATAGCCATAGTAGCATATTGAATGGGAATCAGTTCTCCTTTTCCGTTAGGATGACGACCTGACATGGAAAGAGACCATTGCTTCAAATTACAATAAAACCGCATCGTGAGCAGCACATTCTTAACAGTGGAATGCGCCAGTTCAGACACCTTGAACTCTGTTCCGCTCAATAAATAAATCATATTCGTGGCTCCATCCAACCCACCGACAGCATAAGCGGGATAGTTATTACGATGATGAAAACAAGCTCCATCTTTCTTGAAAGAACCCGACAAGCCTTGAGCCGGACGGCATCCATAATCCAACCAACGCGAGAAAGAACGCAGATATTGCAGCTTTTCCGGAGTATCCTCCATAATCAGGATACTGGCCATACGTCCCTGAGTCTGCGTATTGAAAGAATCTATATCTATACCGTTTACGGTAGGTTTAGGATAAACCTCGTTAGTGATGGCATACCAGCGTAGCGTGCGTTCGGCTTCATTCAGCTTGCCGGCTCCATTCAGTACCTCCTTCATCAGGAAATAGGCCACATAGAGTCCGCGCATACTGTAACCGTAATGATGGATGTTTCCCCAACAACTGCCGTAAGCCACACCTTGGTCGGTAATATGGTCGTACATGGCAAGGAACTTTTGCTTCAATTCATCCTGCGCAGCAACATCCGCTGCATTGTTATAGGCTATGGCAATACGTTTCATCAGTTTGAAATACTTGTCCATTTCCATACCCAGCTTGGTAAACATATCCTTATCCCAATTCGGTATCATACGTTCGTAAGCTTCCGCCTGACGCACCATGAAGATAGGCATACCGCTCACTTTCCCGTTTTTGTACGTAATCTTATAGTAGTCATACTGTTTACGGATAGCCGTCATTTCCTTATCTGACAACTTTCCGGGTGTATAGAGCATATCCCTGAAGCGTTTTTCTATTTTCCGCATTTCCTGTTTCTGCGTTTCGCTAACGGCAGTCAAGGGTATATCCGGCTTCCACAAAGAATGTTCGTAAATAACAAGCCAATGATTGGTAGTTCCCTTATTCACAAACGGAACTTGCACGTCAGCCGTCTGCTGGCGGGCATCCACCTTACTGGCGGGTATAATATGATCTAAATATAACTTCCCTTTTGTATCGGGAGCAATAATACGGATTTCATTCATCCCCTCTTCCGGCGTCCCCACCATATCACGTTCATAGCACACCCATGCTGCACGCCAACCGGTAAAGTTGATTCCAAATGGGAAAGAAGTGCATTTCTTTCCATCTTTTAAAAATTCAAACTCTATTTTCTTGTCCTGTGCTTGCTCATTGTACACCCATACGATGAAAGCGGAAAGATAGGTATCTTTTCCGGTAGGGTCTTTTTTCTCGAACTTCAAATCCTTTTTGATAGAAAGCACAGCCCCCGGATTAAATGTCCAACTCAAGCTCTGCAAACCATCTTTATAATGTTCATCACTGATTTCCAAACGGGAATCCGTTCCCGAAATAAATACCGGTATTTGCGGGTCTTCAAAAGAAAGCAGTTCGTCATTCTTCACTACCTGGGCTTCTGCACTTACCGGTAACAAAGTCCCGAGGAGCATCCCTACTCCCATTGTCCATTTACTAAATTGCATCATATTTATTTACTTAAGGTTATTTATATGTTTCATTTTAAATACCCAACATCTCCTCCGCGTAAGTGAATCTTATAATTAAGTATTGTACAAAGAAAAAGCTCTTTCAAAAAAAAGAGTGACATAAATCGTACAGAAGAGGTCTAAAAATGTCATAAGCCCTTATATCATACCTCAGACAACAAGCTGAAACAGAAAAAGAGTTGTCATTCCCATTTGTCTGTATCATATTAATTTACATATTATTGATTAGGAAGAAATAGCGGAAATACATTGGATACGGTTCTTTACGGGCCTGCGATAGAAATAAATTCTCGTATTGTTTATTATGCATTTTACACATATATTTGCGGTCAATATAAGATATAAGAAATTTATATCTGTAGTTTTTTTAACCTTAATTAGTTATTTTATGAGAAAAAAGCAAGACCCGATTTCTCTACCCAAGAGAATTGTATTGGGAGCATCCTTGATTTTAGCTTCTACCTACACTGTTGCATGGGCCGGCAATACCCAGAACGAAACGCCCCATCATCATGCAATAGAAAGTATTACTCAAGTAAAAACTGTGACAGGCGTCGTAACGGACCAGTACGGACCGGTTATCGGTGCCAATGTACATGTAAAAGGAAGTACTACTGGTACAATCACAGACATCGATGGTAAATTTTCAATTGAAGTTCCGGTTAACTCTGTCTTGGAAATTTCGTACATCGGTTTTCTTACCGAGGAAATTCAAATTACTGGAACAACCAAAAATCTGAATATCCATCTGAAAGAAGACTCCGAGACCTTGGAAGAAGTAGTGGTAGTGGGTTATGGTACTCAAAAAAAAGTAAACATGTCAGGGTCTGTTTCTTCTGTAAATGTAGGAGAACTGACAGAAAGCCGTCCCATTACCAATGTATCACAAGCTTTGGCCGGTGTAGCAGCAGGTGTGAGCGTTATGAGCGGCAGCAACCAACCAGGTAATGACAATGCTACTATAACAGTACGAGGACAAGGTACCTTGAACGAATCGGCTCCCCTGGTCATCATTGATGGTGCGGAAGCCGGCATCAATACGGTCAATCCTCAGGATATTGAATCTATATCTATCCTGAAAGATGCCGCCGCAGCTGTTTACGGTTTTAAAGGTTCAAACGGTGTTCTGCTGGTTACTCCCAAGAAAGGGACGGAGCAGAAGGTAAAGATAGAATATAACGGCTA
>OKSA01001809.1_pt1 | contig 18662 bp, 18 predicted proteins | sample 1601181 | NCBI WGS metagenome assembly OKSA01 (sample SAMEA3541538, study PRJEB24748) | human gut metagenome | biome: human gut; feature: human-associated habitat; material: faeces | place: China | collected 2012
GTCAGCAGCGGATTGCGCCCCTTTCTTGCTGACGATTCCTACGGAGAAGATGGCAAGGTCATCCAGTTTCACGTTCTTGCCGTCCAGAATCAATTCTTTGGTGCAGGAAACCATGTCTGCCAGTACCCCCTTGATGACACCACTCGAATAGGGGGTGTTGTGATTGGACATGTGCTTGGCCAGCTTTTCGATGTCGAAGGTTTCTTCGATTACGGGGCGTGCATACCAGAGGCCTTTCAGTGGGCTGTCTTCGCCCGTCACTTGATACTTTTTGTAACGAATCATACAATTAAAATTTAGAAGTTAAAGGATAAAAACATTTGCTGTGTTGAACTCAACGATGCAAAGATAAGGCTGTGGATATGGGCGTTTGCCGGTTTTTGCAGGTTCTCGTCTGTTTGGGTCTGTTTTAGTCGGTTATTTACGCTTGCAAGTTTGATAATGTCATGATTTATAGTTACTTTTGATGAAATATAAATCGTAACTGTCAACTATGGATTCTTTTGTCATACGTACATACGGGCGTACTGAATTGGCCCAAATCTATTGTCCCAATCTTTGTCCGGAGGCTGCCTTCCGCAAACTGAAACACTGGATAGACCTTTGTCCCGATTTGCGTGACGGACTTTCCGCCTTGGGTGGTTCTTCCCGTTCCCGCTCTTATACGCCTGCCCAGGTGCGGCTGATAGTGGCTGCACTGGGAGAGCCTTAAACCTGAGGTTGGATGGCGTAAAGGTCAGGTCGGGAATCGTAAAGGTGAGGTTGGTACACTTGGTACAGAGGTTCATCCATCCTTTCGCCTCACACACATACGTGTGCGTGAAGCGAAGTGAATGTCAGACTTTTGGTTTCCGGTAGTTTCCCTTGCCATCTACATTTTCCACCAGCCCGTGTTTCTGCATGCGTTTGAGCCAGGTGGAGGCGGTTTCCGATTTGATGCCCATCTCTCCGGCTTTCTGCAGGAAAGAGGCCCGTGTGAATTCTTCTTCCATGCTGTCTACCAGCGCATCCCGGTCGGCATTGCCGCGGCTTGTCACTTCGGTGTTGGGCAGGAAGGAGAGGATATGGGTGGTATGCCGGTAAAGGCTTTCGGCCAGTGAGAGTACGGCATGAAAGTCATCGGAAGCAATGAGGAGATTCCATCGGCTGACAATGTGGTCTTTCAGATTGTCTGTGGCTGTGTGAGGGTCGGGCGACACGTAAGGCGAGGCGGTGATTTCCCCTTGTTCCATTGCGCGGAGCATGGCCACCACTTCCATGATGCGGCAGATGTTGATGGCCAGACGTGCCACGCTGCTTGACATCTCGTTTCCGTTGGCCAGTCCGGAGCGTATGAAAAGCCGGGAGAAGAGCCGGTTGAATTCATCTTTCTGTCCGTCCGTAAGGTGAAGGGTGAATATTCCGTTCATGACAATGGTTTTCAGTTTGTCCTTCCATTCCATGCCCAGAGCCTTGAAGGTATCTTCAAGATTGCTGTCATTGCGGTCGAACTGGTTTTGCCAATGATGTATGGCAGGCATGTAGTAGAATATCTGGCGGGAAAAGAGCCCGTTCTCAGCAGTGGGAATCAGGGGTTTTACTTGTGAGGGAGTGCCTGACAGAAGTACGGAAAGATAAGTTTTCTTTACCTCTCGGTATTCGTGGTCGGTGCGCCGGTTGTAGGACAGTCGGTCGTGGTCGAAGGCTTTGCGCATGGTGTCGCTCCAGTGTCCGTATTCCGAACCGATGGCGGTGGAGATGGTGTCGGCTTCGCTTTCGCATATCAGTCCGGTACCGTCGGAGTCCATCAGGTTTTGCAGGATGCCGGTTCCGGTGTTGTTGCCCGAGATGAGGAACATCTTGTTGAGAGGCATTACGGGAGTCTCCGTTTTTCCACGTTCCTTGCCCAGTGTGTCGTATTTTGCTTTTTCGCGGCGGTAACATGCCATGCTTTCGTTTACCTGCCCACGTATTTCATCGTGAATGGGCTCGGCAAGCAGGCGTACCAAGGAGAGCACTCCTTTACCGGATGCAGGCAGGGCTACTACAAAGGTTTGCAGGCAGGGGGACATCATTTTTCCTCCGTAGGAACATCGGACGTGTTTTCCCATACTGGCACCCAATACGGTGACGGCACCCAGTAGCAGTACATCATATTGGGCGGGGGAGGTTCCACAGCTCATGATGCGATTCAGGGGATAAGGCCAGTGGAGGTGTTCGTCGAAAGTGGGTAATGGAGACACTGGTTCAATGCCCGATGCGGACTCTTCCTCGCGTGCGCGTGTGTGTGAGGCAGAAGAGAGGGGTGAACTTTGTGTACCAAGTGTACCAATGGTGGTTGCGGCTTCATGCTGAATCTTCACGCCGCAAAGCTCGGCCAGATGAAAGGCGGTTCCCAGATGCACGTCGTTACGGCCGGTCTTCAGGGCATTGCTGAAGAGCTTGTCGGCTGCCCGTTGGTCGTACTTGGACGACAGGCTGCACAGACTTAAAAAATCATGCCGTCCTGCTTCTCCGCAATCGTTGGCAATGGCAAATGCCAGTTGTATATATTCTTGATAGGTTGGAGCAATGTCTGCTCCTGCATTTCTGACTGCTTCGGCCAGAAGGTGCAATGAAGATAGTGGTTCCATCAGATTTGGTAATTTATAATTAGTAATTTGTAGTCGGTGATTTGCAATGACTCATAATTCGAAATTCACAACTTTTCTGAGCAGTGCTTTCGGGTCGTGGCAGAGGAAACAAGCGCGTACGAGGTCTTTTCCCGAAGTGTCCACTCCTTTTCCGGGTTGTGTGTTCTCGGCGTCATACATGCAGTGGACGTAGTTCATGGCCCAGCGCACCGCCTCCGTGCTGTCCTGTCCGGCAGGGCAGGGTACAAAAGCCTTTACACCTCGTCCGGTGGGGCTGACGAACACCAGTGCAGGGCATAGATAGGGGTCATCGAACAGTTTTTGCCGTAAGTTTTCCGTTTCTTCTGCGGATTCAAGGTGGTCGATATCGACTACAACCAGGCCGGAGGATTCCGTGAGGCAGTCGCTCCGTCGTCGGGTGAATACGCCGCAGGGGGTGACGTAGGGTAAGGTTTGCTGTTTCAGCATCCGGCAGTTGTTATCATCGCCTTGTAGGGCAGCTTCGCGGATGGCTTGGGTCAGGATAATCAGCCGTTTGTTGGCTGTGATGAGTTTGTAAACTTCTTTCAGTTCCAAAGTACGCAGGGGGGTGAGTGTGGCGCTTTTCACGGTTTTCCCGGTCGCTCCGTCCTTCATCGGTGAGATGGGTGGCATGAAAAGCGACATTTTAAAAGATTTTGGCATATTATATGTTTAAATAGTTGGCTCAAAGATATTCTTTCTCTTTCTTTGAATCTTTCTCACATGTGAGAAAGATTTTAAAGGAACGAAGTAAATAATAACAATATATAACACATTATTCTCTCTAATTACTTAAAAACTATCTAAATGGCTAAAAACTTTATTCACCCTTCATTGGGCTTTTTTATCGAGCGAACGAGAAAACAGAGTGGAGTCACCATCGAAACTCTTTGCAAGGATTTGCATATTTCTCCATCTACGTACATAGACTTAAAAAAAAGGGCGTAATGCCTCACTTAGTACATACGAAGCTCTTCTACGATACTATATCGATGAACTGGAGGAACTGGATGATGACGAAATCAGGAAATTGGCCGGCGAGTGGGTGGAGAAATGGCTGGAGGTTAGGAAGAAAGGGTAGTGGCGCTTGGATTGGTTAATTATTACTGACAATTTTGAAATAATTTTTTAGGGTCATTGAAAAGTGACCCTAAAAATGAAGGATAACTATTTAAAGGATATGCTTCTATTAGAGCATTAGTTAAGAAATTTGAAATGAAGATTTTAGTAACCGGTGCAGCCGGATTTATAGGCTTTTATGTCTGTAAAGGTCTTTTGAATAGGGGAGATATTGTAGTAGGATTGGATAATATCAATACATACTACGATGTAAGTTTGAAGTATGGTCGCCTTGCTGTCTTAGGTATTCAGCAGGAATATGTTGATTGGTATAAATTCGTCCAAAGTAATGTATATGAGCAGTTTCGTTTTGTCCGTATGAATCTGGAGGACAAACAGGCTATGCGAATGCTTTTTGCCAATGAGCATTTTGACAAAGTCGTGAACCTTGCTGCACAAGCCGGAGTTCGCTATTCTATAGAAAACCCGTACGCTTATGTGGAAAGCAATATAGACGGTTTCTTGAATGTATTGGAGGGCTGCCGTCATTATCAGGTGAAACATTTGGTTTACGCTAGTTCCAGTAGCGTTTATGGCCTGAACGGAAAAGTACCCTTTTCAGAAAAAGACAGCATCGCACATCCAGTAAGCCTGTATGCGGCGACTAAAAAATCAAATGAATTGATGGCTCATACGTACAGCCATTTATATAGCATTCCTTCTACAGGTTTGCGCTTCTTTACGGTTTATGGTCCTTGGGGACGTCCGGATATGTCACCTTTTCTTTTTGCCGATGCCATGTTGCACGGGCGGCCGATAAAGGTTTTCAATAATGGTGACATGCTGCGCGATTTTACTTATATTGATGATATTGTCGAGGGGATTCTTCGTGTGATAGACCATATCCCTGCTCCTGATCCTGACTGGAGTGCCCAGGCTTTTGATCCCAGTTCTTCTACCGCTCCTTATAAAATATACAATATCGGCAATTCGCATCCGGTGAAACTAATGGATTTTATCCATGCTATAGAAGAAGCGATAGGTCGTCCGGCAGAGAAAATATACCTTCCGATGCAGCCAGGGGATGTTTACCAAACGAATGCGGATACTTCGGCTTTGCAGAGTGAATTAGGATTCAAGCCTGACAAGCCGATTAAAGAAGGAGTTCAGGAAACGATAGACTGGTATCGTTCTTTTTATCGATTGTAATCAAAAGTAAACCAAGATAATATGAAAATAGCAATAGTTGGTACCGGCTATGTCGGTTTGGTGACTGGCACGTGTTTCTCAGAGATGGGCGTTGATGTGACTTGTGTGGATGTGCAGGAAAGTAAGATAGCAAATCTGAAGAAAGGCATTATTCCCATTTATGAACCGGGTTTGGAGGATATGGTCCATCGCAATTATACAGCGGGTCGTCTGAAATTTACGACAGACTTGAAGGAGTGTCTGGATGAAGTGGAGGTTGTGTTCAGTGCGGTTGGTACCCCTCCTGACGAGGATGGCAGTGCTGATTTGAGATATGTGCTGGAAGTTGCGCGTACCATTGGCCGTAACATGAATAAGTATGTGCTGGTTGTGACCAAAAGCACGGTTCCGGTGGGTACCGCACAAAAGGTGAAGGCTGCCATTCAGGAAGAGCTTGACAAGCGTCATGTAAAGATGGAGTTTGACGTGGCTTCCAATCCGGAATTCCTGAAAGAGGGTGATGCGGTGGATGATTTCATGAAGCCCGACCGTGTGGTGGTAGGTGTGGAATCGGAAAAGGCCAAGGCTATTATGGGACGTCTTTACAAACCTTTCATGATGAATAACTACCGGTTGATATTTACGGATATTCCGAGTGCCGAGATGATAAAGTATGCTGCCAATTCCATGTTGGCCACGCGGATTAGCTTTATGAATGACATCGCCAATCTCTGTGAACTGGTTGGGGCTGACGTGAATATGGTTCGCAAAGGCATTGGTGCGGATAGCCGTATTGGCAGTAAATTCCTGTATCCGGGTTGCGGGTATGGTGGCTCTTGTTTTCCGAAAGATGTGAGGGCGTTGATGAAGACTGCGGAGAAGAACGGTTATTCGATGCGTGTGTTGAAAGCTGTGGAAGAGGTAAACGAGAGACAAAAGAGCATTCTTTTTGAGAAGTTGTTGAAGCATTATAATGGGGACTTGAAAGGTCAGCAAATCGCTTTATGGGGTTTGGCTTTCAAGCCTGAGACCGATGACATGCGCGAAGCTCCGTCCTTAGTCTTGATTGATAAACTGATAGAGGCCGGCGCAAGTGTGAAAGTTTATGATCCGATTGCGATGGATGAATGCAGACGTAGGATCGGGGATAAGGTACTTTATGCTACGGATATGTATGATGCTGTATTGGATGCAGACGCTTTGCTGCTTGTGACGGAGTGGAAGCAATTTCGTATGCCTAGTTTGGGAGTGCTGAAGCGTACTATGGTTCGTCCTTTGGTGATTGACGGGCGGAATATTTATGATAAAAATGAGTTAAAGGAGTTGGGGGTGGAATATGATTGCATAGGGTAAATGAAGATAAAGCAACAGAAATATTTGATGGATGTAGTAGTTATTAGGTTGGTACTTATCTTTTTATTAGTGTTCTACCATGCCTTTGCTATCTATTCTGGAGCTTGGAGCAATCCCTTTCCTGCATGTCAAGTAAATGCGGTCGATGTTCCGTTATATAGTTTTATGGCCAAACTATCTCATAATTTTCAGTTAGAAGCCATGACCTTTATTTCGGGATTGCTGTTTGGATATTCCATCAAGCACCATCCTGAATATATGACTTTTCAAGGGTGCATAGTTAAAAAAGCAAAGCGTGTGTTGCTTCCTTGCTTCTTTTTCTCGGCATTTTATTATGTAATATTTTTCGATTTGTCGGCTTCGTGGTACCATGTCTTGTATGACATTCTACAAGGTTGTGGACATCTTTGGTATCTTCCTATGATATTTTGGTGCTTTGTCGGCGTATATCTTATAGAAAAATATATTAGAATATCGCCCCAATTCTTTTGGGTGTTGGCTGCTTGTGCAGCGCTTCTGTCCTTGAAAGTATATTTGCCCTTGAGATTAGGACACACAGCTACTTTTTTCATTTATTTTCTATCTGGCTATTTCGTAATGAAGTACGATTTGTCACAACGTATTGTTTTTGACACTAAGGTCAGTATGTTGCTCATTGTGTTATATGTCTTGTTTGGGGTATGCCTGAAAGAAAACGTGATAGATTGGGAAACGCACTCTCTTTCTTTGAAAATATGTAGAATATTGACAATGAATACACTGCATTTATTGGGGGGGGGAATGATGATATTGTCACTTTATGGTCTTTCAAATAAGGCTATAGTACAGGAATATCTTCATAATCATTCAAGATTTATAACTCTAAGTGGTTATTGCTATGGGGTGTATATCTTCCAGCAATTCGTATTAAAGTATTTATATTATAAAACAGATTTTCCCATATTATTTAGTTCAGTTACTTTGCCTTGGATTTCATTTCTGCTTGCTTTGGTTCTGTCGATACTTTTTTGTCACTTAATGTTGAAAACAAAATTCGGAAGATTTCTAATAGGCTAAAAATTATCAATTAAGATGAGTTATTTAAATAAAATGAAACAACAAAATGATATTGAACCTATTTATGAAGAAGAGGTTAAAATAGACTTAGTAGAAGTCGCTCTACATATATGGTCTAAACGGCAATGGATAATTAAATGCTGTGTGATATCTTTATTGGTGGCATTAGTCATAGCTTTTAGCATCCCTAAAGAGTATAAGTCGAAGGCAATAATAGCACCCGAAGCCTCTGAAAACAAGGGGGGTGGTTTGCCTTCCTTAGCAGCTATTGCTGGTTTTAATTTAAATCAAGCAGGTGCGGATGCTATTTATCCGGAAATATATCCTGATATCGTCAAATCGACTCCTTTTATTACAGATTTGTTTATAGTACCTGTTAGTGTACCCGAAGCAAAGGTTGATACAACCCTTTATGCTTATATGGTGGGCTATAATAGAATCCCATGGTGGAACTATATAGTAAATGCTCCTAAGAACTTATTACTTTGGGGAGTATCTTTATTTAAAGATGAAGATATTCTGGAGCAAAAAAAATCGAATGCTTTAACTCCAGAAGAAAATAGTGTCGTAGAAAATTTGTCAGAACGGATAACGGTACAAATGGATAAGGTGACTGGTTTAATTTCATTGACTGTGAAAATGCAAGATCCGCATATTGCAGCTTCATTGGCGGATACGGTTATTGTAAAACTTCAAAATTACATTGTTAAATATCGTACCAACAAAGCACGGGAGGATTTCAAATTTCAACAGGATTTGTATGAAAGAAAGAAATTGGCTTATGAAAAAGCACAAGCGGATTATACAAAATTTGTAGATGCAAATAATAATATTATTTTACTCAGTTATAAAGCAGAACAGGTAAGATTAGAGCAGGAAATGAATCTTGCTTATGCAGTATATTCTTCAGTGGCTCAACAACTGCAAATAGCAGAGACTAAAGTACAAGAGATAACTCCGATATATTCTATTGTAGAACCTCCTATGGTTCCCATTTACGCTTCAGAGCCCCACAAAATTCTTATTTTATTAGTTTTCCCATTTCTTACGTTATTGGGCTGTAGCTTTTGGATTGTATTAGGGAAAAATATTTTAAATGCAATCAAAAGTAAAAAGAAGATATTTGTTGAAGTGGATAATAATGGGGGAAAATTCTGTAATGTATAGAAGCAAAAGATGAGTCAATTGTATCAAAAATTCAAACGCTATTATAACAGTTATTCGATAGTGATAGAGAATATGTCGTATATTACCATATTTCAGGTCTTTACGATGCTTGTCCCTTTAATTACATATCCATATCTAATCAGAGTACTTGGTGCTGATTTATATGGATGGGTGATTACAGCGCAAATCTTGGTAAGCTACGCAACGTTGTTTATTGATTATGGTTTTAGAAAAGTGACGGCAAGACATATATCCATCCATCGGGATGATGTGGATAAATTGTCAGAGATAGTATCGGCTGTTACGATTATGAAAATGTTGTTATGGGCTTTTGCTTTTGCTGTATATCTTTTCATAATATTCATAATTCCTTCCTATAGAGAATATTTGTTGCTGTTTTTAATTACTTTTGGGTTGACATTCAATGAGTTATTATTTCCTCAATTCTATTTTCAAGGAATAGAAAAAATGAAATATATAACCATACTGAATATCTTGATTAAATCGGTATTTGTAGTGTTGACTTTTATGTTCATTGACTCGAAAGATGATTATATTTTGGTTCCGCTATTTTTGACTTTTGGTAGTATATTGGGTGGGGCTATTGCATTTTATATTATGTTTTATCAACATAAATTATCGTTTACAATTCCAGCAAAGAGTACATTGAAATATTATGCAAAAGATGCTACACCAGTGTTCTGTACCGATATGATTTGTACTATAAAGGATAAATTAAACTATTTTCTTATTGGGGGAATGTTAAATATGAAAGATGTGGCTCTTTATGATTTGGGTTCCAAGATAATGAATGTAGTGGCCCGATTTGTTTCTGTGATAGGAGTCGCAATGTTTCCACGAATGGCAAAGGATAAAAATATCAGACTCTTTATGAAAACAGGTGGATTAATTATATGGCTTACTGTTATTATAGTGGTCGTATTACAATTATTTCTCCCTTTTATTGTGCCTTTCTTATATGCTGAAAAAGTCGATCTGCTTCCTATAAGATTATATCTTTTGGCTCCTCTTTTTTTGGAAGTCAGTAGTTATATATCTTCAAATTTGTTTATTGCTCAGGGCTATAACAAATATGTGTTATACAGTATAATCTTTACTACGATAATTTATATATTGATTCTGATTGTGATGTGGGTTGGAGGTTATCTGTCAACGGTAACAGCATTTGTGATAATGGCATTAGCATCCTATGTTGTAGAATTTTTGTATCGGATATATTTAGCACATAAAATCATATCCCGTTAATTCGTATGAATAATTATCTTGGAGATAAAGTCGTAAATAGCTTTTTAGAGATAGATTTGAGGCAATCTGTTACTCTTTCAATAGCTATTTACTTGATTTCTAATATGATTCGTGGAGGGGTTATATTGTCAACAGGAATAACCTTTTGGGGACCATTGATACCGTCGCTTTTGCTTTTATATATATTATTTACTCGAAAAGTTACATTTGAGAAGAATTATATCATTTGGATAGTTTCTTTTTTATCATTTTCTCTACTTTCTGTAATTTGGACAATTGATACAAAGGTTACGTTATATGTTTTTAAAAATATATTACCAATACTTTCTGTGTCAATGCTGATTATGATCTATTATAGAAATGAAAATGATGTGTATAATTTGTTGAACTTGTTTTATGCCTGTTCAATCATACTTTGCTTATATGTAATACTATTGACAGATACTTCATCTTTTGCCGGGAGAGGTGAAGGTTTATTTGATGGATGGAATTTGAACTCTATTGCAGTAGATTTATGTTTGGGCTTATTTTCCGGCTTTATTTGGAATAGAAGATGTGGAAATGCAAAAACGTGGTTTATATTGATGGTGGTATCATTACTTGCTATATATGTTTTGATGCTATCTGGATCGCGTCGTGCTTTGCTCATATTTTCATTGTTATCTTTACTCTCTTTTTGGTTTTTATTCAAGACTCCTTTTTTATATCGTATCGCGATAATTGTTGTCGTATTATCATGTGTTTTAATTTTGGTATTTAGTGGTGTTTTTTATGAAACAATGGGAGCGAGAATTGAAGAAGCTGCCAATATATTGGGTGGAGACAAATCGGGTGATAATAGCAGGGTTTTTTTGCTGTTTTGGGGGATTGACTGGTTTCTTGAAAAGCCTCTTTTAGGGCATGGAATAAATTGTTTCCGCGTATTATCAAACCAAACCCCAATGTTTGCTGGAAAGAACTTTTATGCACATAATAATTATATAGAATTGCTTGTGGGAGTTGGTATAATTGGACTCATTATCTATTATTCATTTCTGATTAGACTTTTGCTTATCTCTTATTCTCAAAAGTCGTACCTTGGGAAAGTGTCTGTAGTTTTAATTATAACAATCCTTTTTAGTGATTTTTTTAGTGTCGCTTATTATTTATTTGATACGCAATATTTTATTATCATGTGCTATTTGATGGTGTTTGGCTATAAAAATAATTACAAGAAAGTATTATGATGAAAAAATTAGATGTTGTGATATTCGGATCATTGACACGTCCAATGGGACCTGCCGGCACAATGAGGCGTATATTGAAAAATGAGGAATATTTCGTTTCTCGAGGTTATGAAGTAACAGTAATATCATCTGATGGCATAGTTGATAAATATGATGATGTGCAAAAGTTATTTTCAGTGCCTAAAGTCGTTCCTCGGAAGAATTTCCTTACTTCTATAAAAAGGCAAATTCGCCAAATGGTTAAGTCCAGTTTTTTGTTAAGTTCCATATTTTATCTTAGAGATATTAAGTGTAGCAATGAAGTAGTGAAACAATATTTGAAATATAATAGAGAACCGGATATTGTTTCATTTCATTCTATTGATGCGTGCTATTACTTTTTGAAGCATAATAAGCGTGATGTAAAAGTGTTACTCTTTTTCCACAGTGATGCTATTCCTTTCAAGATGATCTCTTATAATTATCCATCTTTAAAGGGATCATGGCTTAATGCTAAGCATGTAAGAAAAATAGAGTATTGCATTAACCGTGTTGACAAGTGCGTATTCATATCTCAAATAGGGATGAACAATTTTAAAAAAATATATCCCCACATATCTAATGAAAGAATTTCTTTGGTGATTAACGGTATTGAAGATTATAGCAATGAAGAGAAACTTCAACTTAATACGCAGGTTTTATCCCTCACTCCTCAATATCGAATGTGCTGTGTTGGTACCATAAATGGAAGAAAGGGACAACAACTTATTTGCGAAGCGTTGTCTAAAATCAATAAATCTTTGTTGGACAATATCCATGTATCTTTTATTGGCGATGGTTCTGAAAAGGAAAATTTGATAAAGTATTGTTCAGATAATGGATTGGATCAACACGTGTCTTTTTTAGGTACTCTCTCTAATACTGAAATATATAAATATCTTGCCCAAAATTCTATTTATATTCTGATGAGCTACAACGAAGGGTTACCTATATCCATCATTGAGGCAATGCGTGCTGGACTTCCCATAATATCTACTAATATATCCGGAATTCCAGAGCTAATCCATACAGATGGAGAGTCTTGCAATGGAATTCTGTTAGAACCAAATGTTGATCAATTAGTAAATGTTTTCTGTGAAATGAGTGATTACGATTGGGAGAAGATGGGAAAGAATTCAAGAATGCGATTTGAAGCGGATTATACATTTGAGAAAATGAAAATTGCATATTGTAATATGGTGGATTCTATTTTTAAATGAAAATGAAGAATATCGCAATAATAGGCGCAGGTAGTTATGGACAAGAAATTGCTTGCTTGATAAGAAAAATCAATAAGAGAAATGCAGATGGAACAAAATGGAATTTCATAGGCTTTTTTGATGATAATGAATCTTTACGAGAAACTTCAAATAATTATGGTGTTGTGTTAGGGGCTGTTTCTTTATTGAACAAATGGACAACCCCTCTTTCTGTAGTCGTTGCAATAGCGAATGTGAAGGTTTTAGAAAAGATTGTCTCTAATTTGGTCAACTCTGTTTTAGATTTTCCTAATTTGATAGATCCGGATACATCATTTATTGATATTGATACTTTTCAGATAGGAGTTGGTAATGTGATAGGTGAAGGATGTCGTTTTTCTCCCAATGTGCGAATAGGAAATTTTAATATTGTGGTGAATGATTCAATTTTTGGCCATGATGTAATTATTGGGAATAATAATGTTTTTTTCCCAGCTGTACGTCTATCCGGTCACGTAACGATAGGCGATAAAAATCTGCTGGGTGTAAGAACTACTGTGCTTCAGGGATTTAAAATTGGTAATAATGTGAAATTGTCAGCAGGGTCTTTATTAATGAATAACGCAAGAGATGGTTTTACATATCGTGGTAATCCGGCAAGAAAATTTATAATTTAATTAAATAGCCTATGTTTTTGGATATTGATAAAAAGCCTCAAGATAGAGTTGCGGCAATCGATGATAGCAAACAATCCGTCACGTATGGCGAATTATGTGCTTTTTCAGAAGAGTTTGAGCAGAGTGTAATATCAAGAAGTCTGATTGTGATATTTGCGCAGAATTCTATAGGTTCATTGATGGGGTATGTGGCGTCATTAAGTGCTAAGATTGTTCCTCTAATACTGAGTGCCAATACAGATAGGGAGTTGTATGAACAATTGATTGAAAAATACGCTCCTCAATATATATGGTCTCCGGAATCTATGTGTGATAATTTTAAAGGTGAAAGGTTGTTTTCCAAATGCAATTATGTATTGATGAAAGTTGCTTCATGTTCACCTCCATTATATAAAGAACTTTCATTGTTGTTACCTACATCGGGCTCTACGGGTAGTCCTAAATTGGTGCGACATAGCTATCGTAATATAGAAGCAAATGCTCATAACGTAGCCATGCTATTTGGATTAACTAAAAACGAAATCCCTGTTGTAGCATTACCCATGCACTATACAATGGGGTTGTCTGTGATAACAAGCCATCTTTTGGTCGGTGCAAAATTATTTATTTCTTCAAAATCTTTGATGGATAGATCTTTTTGGAGTGATTTGAAGGAGTATAAGGTATCAAGTTTTACAGGCGTTCCTTTTAGTTATGAAATAATGGATAAGATTCATTTCTTTAAAATGGATCTTCCAGACCTTAAAATAATCACTCAGGGCGGTGGAAAACTAAGCTCTGAATTGTTTAAAAAATGCAGTGAGTACGCTATTCAAACAAATAAAAAATTCATTCCAACGTATGGGCAAACTGAAGGAACGGCGCGAATGGCTTTTTTAAAACCGGAAAGGGCAGTTGATAAAATAGGAAGTATAGGCCAGGCTATTCCCAATGGAACATTGTCCATTATTGATTCTGAAGGTGTAGAGACTACAGAAGGTGAAGCGATAGGCGAGATGATATATCGAGGGGAAAACGTGACATTAGGTTATGCTGTATGTAAGGAAGACCTACAAAAGGGTGATGATAATAATGGAATTTTGCATACTGGTGATATTGTACGAAGGGATAGTGAAGGTTTTTATTTCATAGTTGGTAGAATGAAGCGCTTTTTGAAAATATTTGGCTTAAGAATTGGATTGGATGAAGTCGAATATTTAGTGAAGTCCAATTTTAATACAGATTGTGTTTGTAGTGGTAGTGATGACTTTTTGGAGATTAGAATAACTAATCGGGAAATAGAAAATGCAGTACAGGCCTTTATTATGGAAAAGACAAAGTTGTTTCATAAAAATATAAGAGTGATAACAGTGGAATCTATCGAGAGAAATGAAACCGGAAAAGTCGTTCTTAATAAATAGAAAATATGGATAAATTGTTGGATAAAAAAGTTTGTCTCGTTACTGGGGCCGCTAACGGTATTGGCAAATCAATTGTTGAACGATTTGCTTCAGAAGGTGCAATTGTGTTTGCAAATGACTTGATAGGTTCTGATATGAATGATTGGAGCGTTTCTTTATCAGAAAAGTATGCTACCAAAATTATTCCTATCTGTTTTGATATTACTGAATTTAAAGAAGTAAAGGCGGCTATTACTCGTATAAAAAAAGAGTATGGACGGATTGATGTATTAGTAAATAATGCAGGTATTGTAACTTATGAGATGCTTCCTATGATTGATTTTGCTAAACTTCAAAAAATGTTTGATGTTAATGTCATGGGACTTATTCATCTGATTCAAATGGTATCAAAATTGATGGTTAGGCAATCGTCTGGTTCGATAATCAACATGGCAAGTCTTGTTGGTTTGAAGGGTGCTAAAGGTCAGTTAGCTTATTCGGCTACAAAGGGAGCTGTTATCGCTACAACTTTATCTGCTTCGAAAGAACTGGCAAGCTATAATATAAGAGTCAATGCTGTGGCACCGGGTATGGTGGCTACGGAACGTTTTTTGAAAGAGATTGAAGGACGTTTTGAAGACAGACTTACAAGTGTAGGTATGGGACGTTACGCCTTGCCATCAGAAGTAGCAGATGCATTTGTTTTTTTTGCTTCGGATATGTCTAAATATGTAACAGGGCAAGTTATGCAAGTAGAAGGTAGTTTCGCAATTTAAAAAATATTATTATGACTAATTTAGAAAAGTACAATGAAATCTTTGTAGATGTTTTTGCAGTAGAGCAAGCGGAATTTAATGATTCATTTTCACGTGAGAATGTTAAGAATTGGGATTCAATTCATCAATTGAATCTCATATCGTATATAGAAGATGAATTCGATATTATGTTTGATGCGGAAGATTCCTTATCTTTAATATCATACAATAGAGGAATAGAAATCCTAAGTAACAAATATGGAATAAAATTTTGAGAAACAATGAAACGTGTTTTATACAACACTTGTGTGGTAGATCCATGGGTTAAGGTAGCTGGCGTACTCAAGGAGAAACATGGTTATGAACCTGTTTATTGGATTGGATATAGTTATGATAACTCTTACCATATTGTAAGAGACAAGTTCCCTGAAATAGAGTACCAAAGTACGGAAGAGGCATGGAAAGCTGTATTCCCACAAAAAGTACAAGCGCACTTTAATGATTACCAAGTTGACATAGATTTCATACATAAATATTCTTCTTATGAAATTCAAGCATTTACAATGATGAATCGCATTGATTATGATAGAAGAAGCTTTTGTTACATGGAAAGGGAAAGGCATTATAATAACTTGATTAAATATTGGGAAGCATGTCTTGATTTATATAAAATAGATGTTGTAATCAGTGCTGTAACCCCACATCGAGTTTATGATTATGTATTGTATCTTTTGTGTAAGGAAAGAGGAATACCTTTTTTGACTTATCAATATTCTATGACAGAAGGAAGAATCTATTCTTCTAAAGATTTTGAAGTTCTAGATGATAGATTTACTGAAAGCTACAACAAATACCTGGATTTAGGAAATTTACAATGGGATGGCATTGATAAGAATATTCGTAAATCCTACGAGTCTGTAATTTCTGACTATTCAGTAGCTGTTCCTTATTATATGAAGGAACATAAAGCCAATAGCCAAAAAAGTAATAAAATTTCATATTGGATTACACAATATATTGAGAGACGATTACAATTTGCAAAACAGACCCCTCATGGCTCAAAAAAGCATTTTTGGAAGAATACTCAAACTTGTTTTAAAAAGAAAGATTTAAGCTTGGAGTCTACATATATGACTCCTTTTAATTATTGGGTATTATGGAAAAGGGCAATGAGTTTTAAGACAAAGCTTAGAAAGTTTTATGATTTGTCCACCACAATGCCAAATAAAAATGATAATTATATTTTATTTCCACTCCATTATCAACCAGAACAAACAACATCACCAACCGGTGGCTTGTTTGTCAATCAATTGTTGGCAATTGAGATGTTGTTGAAATATACACCAAGCGATTATTATATATATGTAAAAGAGCATCCGACAGAATTTATGGCTCAATTTCTTGGACAAACATCACGAACAATTGATTTTTATAAAGACTTGATTAATAATCCAAGAGTGAAATTAATGCCTTTAAATGCTAATCCCTATGAACTGATGAAAAATGCCAAAGCTGTAGCGACAATATCAGGCACTGTAGGATGGGAGGCTATTTGCAATAAGAAGCCAGTTGTTATTTTTGGGTCTATATGGTACGAAAAGTTTAATGGTGTCCTTAGAATTAAAGATAGTTTATCTGCATCAAAGATTATGAATTTTATAGATAATTATAGATTCAACGAACATGATTTATTGGCTTATCTTTACTCTTTTCAAGAAAATTCCATAGTGGCATATCACTATGATGGCTATAAAGAACATTGTGATGTTACAGAAGAAGAAAGTGTGAATAATCTTTCTGATGATATTTATAATATTTTGGGTAATTAGTTATTAGAGGTGATGAATATTCGAAAAAAACTTTGGGGAATTCTTGTTGACTTATACCCTTGTTATCTTCGTTGGAGATACGGAATGGATATAGGCAGGAATTGTAGGATTTCATGGAAAGCCCATTTGGACAAGTCTGTTAATCCTAAAGGTATTCATATTGGAGATAATACTTGGGTGCTTTCCGGTGCTATGATATTGGCGCATGACCATTGTAGGAATTTAAAAGCTGATACATATATCGGCGCTAATTGTGTTATAGGCGTACGATCTATAATTATGCCAGGCTTAATTGTTGGTAATCAGGTGGTTATAGGGGGGGGTAGCGTGGTAACTAAAGATATTCAGCCTAATTGTATTGCTGCTGGAAATCCGGCAAAGGTATTGAAAGAGAACGTTAATATTCTAAATGGAAAAATACTAATGAATAGATAAATAGAGAGTATTATGTATTCTTGTTTTTTGAAACGTGTGATTGATTTTATTATCGCCTTTTTTGTATTGGCTGCTATTTTCCCCATATTGCTTCTTCTGATTATTTTCCTCTATTTTGCTAACAATGGTGCAGGTGTTTTCTTTACCCAGAATCGTCCGGGCAAAAATGCAAAAATATTTAAGGCCATCAAATTTAAAACAATGACGGATGAGCGGGATTCTGAAGGAAATTTATTGTCGGATGCTGAACGCTTGACAAAAGTTGGAAAAATAGTACGCTCGCTTTCAATAGATGAACTGCCACAGTTACTAAATGTCTTGAAAGGAGATATGTCTCTTGTTGGTCCGAGGCCATTGCTTCCTAAATACTTGCCTTTATATTCAGAAGAACAGTTTCGTCGTCATGAAGTCCGTCCAGGCATTACGGGATGGGCACAGGTAAACGGACGGAATAATATCAGTTGGAAACGTAAGTTTGAGCTGGATGTGTGGTACGTGGATCATATCTCTTTCTGGCTGGATACGAAGGTTGTTCTGCTGACTATAAAGAAAGTGTTTGTAAGAGAAGGAATTAATAAGGAAGGTAATGCTACCACTGAGGCTTTCAACGGCCATAACTGAAATGAATATTCATCAGATTGCAGATTGTCAATTCAATAGAAATATTGTCCCTATAAAGAAGTTTGTTTAGGAAAAGGGCGGAACGGTACACTCTTTGTTGCTGACATATATTTCGATATTAAAGTTATCGCTTCATTCCTTAACGGTGATAAGGAGGATTCGCGAATCTCGGAAGGGCATATTATGGAGCTAATAAAGGATTGCAGCCTATATCCCGGTCATGGAAACATTTATGAGTAGATTTTCCCGATTTATAAAGCCCTTTCCTTTCTTTTTATTCCTCACTACTTGAGAAAGTCGCATTGTTAGAATAATCACATATATATATTATGGATAAGAGAATTTATCTTTGCCTCGCTCACATGAGCGGCAAGGAAATGGGCTTCATACAGGAAGCCTTCGATACGAACTGGGTGGTTCCACTCGGTCCGAACGTGAATGCCTTCGAGCAGGAACTGGAACATTTTGTTGGTCATAACAAGAAAGTGGTCGCCTTGAGTGCCGGTACGGCAGCGGTGCACCTGGCTCTGCTGGCCTGTGGAGTGGGGCAGGGTGATGAGGTGATAGTGCAGAGTTTTACCTTTTGCGCCTCAAGTCATCCAGTGACGTATCTCGGTGGCACACCCGTATTTGTGGATAGCGAAAAGGATACTTGGAATATGGATCCTGTACTTTTGGAGGCAGCGATTCAAGACCGTATCAATAAGACGGGTCGGAAGCCGAAAGCGATTGTCCCGGTGGCTTTATATGGGATGCCCTACAAGATAGACCAAATCATGTCGGTGGCAGATAAATATGATA
>OKSA01001811.1_pt1 | contig 18644 bp, 19 predicted proteins | sample 1601181 | NCBI WGS metagenome assembly OKSA01 (sample SAMEA3541538, study PRJEB24748) | human gut metagenome | biome: human gut; feature: human-associated habitat; material: faeces | place: China | collected 2012
AAAAAAATAGCGGCAGGAACGAATTTCCTGCCGCTATTTTTTCAGCTGGTTATGATTCCCGGAATAATTCGTCATAGGTGGTGTGCAGGACGTCTCGGATGCCCCGGAGCTGGGTGGCTTCAATATGTCGGACACCACGTTCGATCTTCACCAGTGTCTCACGGGTCATGTTGATGCCCTCCAGCTGCAGCAGCTGCACCAGCTGGGTCTGCTTGATGTGTTGAGCCAGACGGATGCGGCGTATATTCTCTCCGATGCGGATGCTGTCCTGCTTGATTTTCTGTTCCACGGGCTTACCTCCCATAAAATTATGGTTCGGGGTACTCTGATATTTGCTGCTCAATTTGCCGGACGATATCGCTGGGCGGAATATCCAGCGCCTGTGCGATTTTGAAAAGGGTATCGAGGGTGGGACTCCGCAGTCCACGCTCGATTTTGCTGTAATGGGTGCGGTCCAGACCGGCCAGACCGCTGAGGACCTCCTGTGACATTCCCTTTCGGAGCCGATAGCTTTGAATCACCTGCCCCACCAGAGCGGCGCTGACCATGACCTCACCTTCTTTCCCTGTTATCATAACAGGAAGCAAAGAACGGAATGAGGTCACTTGACCCCGACGACAAAAAGGTGTAGAATGGACCTATCTAAATTGGGGGGTGGAATAGATGAAGCGGGTGGAGATACTGGTGGAGGAGAGCCTATACGAATTCTACCGGAAGGTAGGGGCGCAGGCCGGGGGCCTGCCGGCGGAGCGGGTCATGGCGGATGCACTGCTGAAGCTGGCAGGGGAGTTGTCGCTGCAGGCGCTGGAGAAAAAGCGGCGGCCGTGAGAAAGGAAAAAACCGTGGAAGCACAGCTTCCACGGTTTTTTGAACGTAAATTTTACTCGGCGGGGTAAACAGAAACCTGCTTACGATCCTTGCCCAGACGCTCGAAGCGAACCACACCGTTGGCCTTGGCAAACAGGGTGTCGTCGGAGCCACGGCCCACGTTGGCACCGGCGTGGATATGCGTGCCACGCTGGCGAACCAGAATGTTGCCGGCCAGAACGTGCTGACCATCCGCACGCTTGGGACCCAGGCGCTTGGACTCGGAATCACGGCCGTTCTTGGTGGAGCCCATACCTTTTTTGTGGGCGAAGAATTGCAGACCAATGTTCAGCATATTTCAGTACCATCCTTTCTGTAAGGGTAGAGAAGAGGAGGGCGGTCAGCCTTCCATAACTTCAATGTTATCGGGATATTCGTCGTGAAGCTGCGCCAGATAGACCATCAGCCCCGTCAGGAGATTCTGACAGGTGGACTCGGCCGTGTTGGCCAGTCCGCCGGGGAGCCGAAGGGAGATCGAGGCATCCGCTTCCCGCACCTTTACCGCAGCACACAGACCCATCACGTCGTTTACGGTGGCCTCCACCAGACGGACGGCGCTGGTAATGGCGGCGCAGACGATGTCTTCGCCGGATTCTCCCCAGCCGCTGTGGCCCTGCACGTCAAACCCGATGATGCGTGCATCCTCCGTGAGGAATGTAACGGTCGTCATGCCTTAGAAAGAGATCTTGCCGATCTCCACCTTGGTGTAGGGCTGACGATGACCCTGCCGTTTGCGGTAACTCTTCTTGGGGGTGTACTTGAAGATACGGATCTTCTTGCCCTTGCCGTTCTTCACCACGGTGGCATCCACCTTGGCACCCTCCACCACGGGAGTACCGAACTTGGAGTTCTCGCCGTCCACGATGGCCAGCACCTGATCAAAGACCACGGCGTCGCCGGCGTTGACGTCCAGCTTCTCGATGAAAAGCGTATCACCCTCGGAAACGTTGTACTGCTTACCACCGGTCACGATAATTGCCTGCATTACTTGTTGCACCTGCCTTTCCTTTATAACGGACTCGCTGTCGGGGGCGTCGGCTGCGGGAGCCGAAACTTCTACCCATTCAAAGCGGCTTATAAAGTATACCAGCCGGGCGCAACTTTGTCAACGCCTTTTGGGGAGATTTTGCGGCATTTTCTCCGGAATATTCAAAAAAATGTCATGACTTTTTCCGTACAATGGGGTACAATGAATGAAAATAAGTGTTTGGAGGAAATTTCCCTTGAGAAAGCTCTATGACGCCGCAGACCGGTTCTGCGCCCGGCATCCCCGCTTCGGCGTGCCGGATCTGATGCGCTATATCGTTATCGGCAATGTGGTGGTGTTTTTCCTGATCATGCTGACCAGAGGCACCAACGCCAGCGCCCTGAACTTCCTGTATTTTGATCCGCAGATGGTGCTGCGGGGTGAGGTGTGGCGCATCGTCACCTACATTTTCGTACCCAGTACCACCAGTGTGTTCTGGCTGGTGGTGGAGCTGTATTTCTACTACTGGATCGGCTCCACGCTGGAGCGGGAGTGGGGAACGGCACGGTTTAACCTCTACTATTGGAGCGGCGTGCTGCTGACGGTCATCGGCGCTCTGCTGGCCAGCGCCATTACGGGCGGCAACTTTGCGGTGGCGGGGACGAGCTACGTGAACCTGTCCATGTTCCTGGCCTTTGCGCTGCTGTTCCCCAATACGCAGGTGCTGCTGATGTTTATCATCCCGGTGAAGATGAAGTGGCTGGCCTACATCGATGTGGGACTGTTTGCGGCGGGTATCATTCGGGCCATTTTGGTGCAGAACTGGGGCGGCGTGATTTTGCCGGTCATGGCGCTGCTGAACTTCCTGATCTTCGCATGGCCCACCCTGCAGGGCTGGGCGCAGCGGCAGCAGTATCAGCACTCCCGACAGGCGGTGAACTTCAAGAAGGCCGTCCATCAGCAGCAGAAGCAGCAGGGGTATCACCACAAGTGTGCCGTGTGCGGCCGCACGGATACGGACTATCCGGAGTTGCAGTTCCGGTATTGCAGCAAGTGCGTGGGCTATCACTGCTTCTGTCAGGATCATATCTTCTCCCACGTTCACTTTACGGAGTGAGGAAAACAGAAGAAACAGAGCGCCGATCCATACGGATCGGCGCTCTGTTTTTGCCTTTTTGTGCGCTTTATGTATCCAGCTCCAGCAGGTGGAGGCCGTAGTCGTTGAGGTAGGGCTTCACCAGATCATAGGGGATGAAGAAGGTCTGCTCACCGGCGGAATAGGGGGCGATGTCGTAGGTGTTGAAGACGATGGTCACACCCTTGGCATTATAGAACACGCTGCGCTCGATCCAGTCCAGCACCGTTTTGTCGTAGTCGCTGAAATAGGAGGTGTCGCCGCTGTCCTGAATCTGACGGAGGATCAGCTGGTACACGGCCTCCTCCAGTTGGTTGATGTCGGTGGCCAGATCCGTGACGGACACGGTCTTGCCGGTGGAGAGGTCGAAGGAGACGGCCTGCCGCCAGGTGCTGGGGTGGGCGCCGCCGGTATAGGAGACATAGGACAGGGTGACGCACAGCAGGCGCTCATTCTGCCACCAGGAGATCCCTGCCTCATCCCGATAGGCGAAGTCCTCGGTTTTCCAGCGCTCTCCGCCGGTGATCTTGTACTCCTCACGAGCCATCTGCTCCATCTCGTCCAGCATATCCACCTGCTGATCCCGCCAGTCGGTGAACCAGTCGTTGATGCGCTGCACGGCGGCCTGCCGGTTCTTGGCGGCGGTGTCGCTGTTGTCAGGGCTGCCGGTGAGGGTCAGCACGGGGATCTGATATCGGGCGGTGAGCAGCACTGTCTCGTCCTGCTCGCTGACGGTATATTGCCGCTCGGTCCACTCCGTGGAGATGACAGGGACGTCCGGGGAGGTCACGGCCACCTTCGGGGTGTCGTCTACCATCATGGTGTTGGCGGCGGAGACCTTACAGCCGGTCAGCAGGCCCGTCAGAACGGTACATAAGACCAGCAGCATGGCCAGAGCCAGTAGCTTTTTCATGGGGGATTCACCTCACAGAAGGATGGGGTTCGTGCGCCAGTCGCTGCCGCAGACGCTGCGGGAGGACTGGGGATAGGTCAGGACATAGAGGTCCGTCCAAAGGGCCTCCCGGCGGAAGAGAGCTTCCGCCGCAGGCCCCAGGCGGGACACGTCACCGGGGCGGGTCAGTACCGGTGCGCCCTGCCGCTGCATCTGCCGCAGCAGATCCCGGCCCCGCTCGTTGGCAGCCAGCACACGGAGATAGGGGATACCGCCCGTCGGGGGCGTGACATCCAGCCACGCTGACAGCAGCATCCGCCGCAGCCGGGAGGTGGGGTAGCGCTTGGTTTTGGCGGTCTCCAGCAGCGCCTCAGGGGAACAGGAGGTGCGTACTGCCTGATAGAACCGGTGGTACAGGCCCTCCTTGCCGCCGTCGTAGGGGAGGAAGTCCTCCTCCCGCAGCTGCCGCAGCCGGGCCAGAATAGCCCGTTGGCAATAGGAGAGGTCTGCCGGGGCCTGTCCCAGCGCCAGCTCCCGCCGCAGCACCTGCGCCGCGGGGGCGGGAAGATAGGAGAGGGCTTCGTTGGTGCGGCCGGAGCGCAGCAGCGTCCGCAGATAGGAGGCGGAGGCCGTGTCGCCGGAGGGTGCGCCGTCGTGGCCGGCACCCTGACGCTGAACGGCCAGCGGCTCCATGGGAGCCTTCTGCCGCCGCAGAGCCTTCAGGTACTCGATGGCCAGAATGTCGTTGGGGCGGGAGAGCATCTGCAGGGGAGCGCCCAGCTCCTCCGCCGCCTGCTGCCGGGCCGGGGCATAGGCCATGCCTTGGGCCAGCAGCTGCCGGATGCGGGGCATCAACTCCGGGCGGGAGAGGGCCGCCTCCGCCGCCTGTAAGGCAGTCAGGTCACCGCACTCGCTGCCGAAGGCCAGATGGGACACCACGCCGGTGGAGGTCAGCAGCTCCACACCGCCGTCGGCAAACCGCTCCGCCGAGGCCATGGCCCACGGGGTGGGCAGCTCCAGTACCAGATCGGCGCCGCAGCGGACGGCCATCTCCCCACGGGCGTGCTTGTGCGCCACGGCGGCGTCGCCCCGCTGGACAAAGTTGCCGCTCATGGCGCATACAAGGGGGGCGTCGTACTGCCGCCGCAGGCCCTCCAGCATCCGGGCATGGCCCAGATGGAAGGGATTGTATTCACATATGATACCAATGGCGTTCACGATGTTCCCCCTTAAAATGTTACAAAAGGTTACAATTCAGTTGCGGGATGCACGGATTTGTGGAAATTTCTCTGGTTTCAACGGAGAAATAAACAATTTATCGGGTATTTACGAGATCTTGCCAGAATCATACCATACATCCGCAGATTTTGCAACGGAACACTTGGGCGTTGCTTTTTTCCGGCGGTGTGATACAATAGGGCCAACTGATAAATGAAAGGCGGTAATCGCAATGAACAGCGCTGAAAAGCTCCGACTGCTGCGGCAGCGGATGCAGGAGCAGGGCATGGACGCCTATGTGGTGGTAACGGATGATTTCCACGGCTCGGAGTACGTGGGTGACTATTTTAAGGCCCGGGAGTACCTGTCGGGCTTCACCGGCTCTGCCGGTACGCTGGTGGTGCTGCCGGACAGCGCCGCCCTGTGGACGGACGGACGGTACTTTTTGCAGGCGGCGGATCAGCTGGCCGGGAGCACCATCGACCTGATGCGGGCGGGGCAGCCCGGCGTTCCCACCATCGGGGCTTTTCTGGCACAGAGGGTGCCGCAGGGAGGCACCGTGGGCTTCGACGGACGCACCGTCAGCAGTCTTTTTGCCCGGACGATGGCCGCTGCGCTGGAGGGGAAGAACGTCCGCTTCGCCTATGAGCAGGATCTGGCCGGGGCTGTGTGGCCGGACCGGCCGGCGCTGTCGGCGCAGCCGGTGTGGGAGCTGCCGGCGGAGTGCGCCGGGCTGACCCGTGAGGAGAAGCTGCGTCTGCTGCGGGAGAAGATGCGGGAGACCGGGGCAGAGGTACTGGTGCTGACGGCGCTGGACGAGGTGGCGTGGACGCTGAACCTCCGGGGCGACGACGTGCGCTGCACGCCGGTGTTCCTGTCCTTCCTGCTGCTGCGGCAGGAGGAGGCCACCCTGTGTGTGCAGGAGCAGATCCTGTCCGGGGAACTGAAGGAGAAGCTGGTGGCCTGCGGCGTGGCACTGGCCCCCTATGAGAGCATTTATGACCGGCTGCGGGCCATCCCGGCAGGGACGGCGGTGCAGACGGACAGCGCCACGGCCAACTACTGCGTATTGCAGAGCCTGTCCGGGGCCAAGGTGCTGGACAGACCCAGCCCGGTGCAGCTGATGAAGGCCATGAAGACCCCGGCGGAGCAGGAGAACTTCCGGGCCGCCCACATCAAGGACGGTGTGGCGGTGTGCCGGTTCATCTGCTGGCTGCAGAGCCATGTGGGCAAGGAACCCATCACCGAGTGCAGCGCTGCCGCCAAGCTGGAGAGCTTCCGGGCTCAGCAGCCGGACTATCTGGGGCCAAGCTTTGACTCCATCATGGCCTTCGGTCCCCACGGAGCCATCGTCCACTATGAACCCACGGCGGAGACGGATGTGCCGCTGGAGCCCCGCAGCTTCTGCCTGGCGGATACCGGCGGACACTATCTTCAGGGGACCACGGACATCACCCGTACCATCCCGCTGGGGCCGCTGACGGAGGAGGAACGCCGGGCCTATACGGTGGTGCTGAAGGGCCATCTGCGGCTGGGAGCGGCCCGGTTCCCGGAGGGCCTGTGCGGGCAGAATCTGGATATTCTGGCCCGGCTGCCTCTGTGGGAGCAGGGGATGGACTACAACCACGGCACCGGTCACGGCGTGGGGTATGTGCTCGGCGTCCATGAGGGGCCGCAGCGGCTCCACTGGCGGCTGCCGGAGAACCAGAAGGTCACGGCGCTGGCAGAGGGCATGGTGGTGTCCAATGAGCCCGGCTACTATGCCGCCGGACAGTTCGGCATCCGCCATGAGAATCTGGAGCTGGTGCAGCGGGACGGCGAGAACGAGTATGGCCGCTTCCTGCACTTCGAGCCGCTGACCATGGTTCCCTTTGACCGGACGGCGCTGGAGCTGAGCCTGCTGTCGGAGGAGGAGCTGGCGCTGCTGAACGCCTATCATGAGAAGGTGCGGGCTGCCATCGCACCCCATCTGGATGGGGAGGAGCTGGCGTGGCTCATGGCTGCTACGGCACCCATCCTGCGGTAAGAGAAGAATAGAAAAAGCCGTCCCCGGCCACTGGCCGGGGACGGCTTTTTTATACGGGAAGCTCACCGTTTCAGCAGGGCTTGGCGGCGCCGCCAGTCCGGCAGGTAACGCTCCACCTCGGCGTAGAAGGCGGGGCTGTGGTTTTTATGGCGGATATGGGCCAGCTCATGCACCACCACATACTCGATGGCCTCCGGTGGATAGGCCATCAGGTACAGGGAGAAGCAGAGGCTGTTTTTCCCGGAGCAGCTGCCGAACCGTGTCCGGGCGGAGGTGATCCTGATCCCGGTGGGGCGGACGCCCATGACCCCGGCCCAATAGGCCACCCGCTGCGGCAGAAGGGTCTTGGCCTGCTGGCGAAGGGCCTCCTGCTCCTGAGGGGTGGGCTCCGGGTGCTCCGCCCGATACCGGCCCTGACGCTGCTGCTGGCGATGGATCCATGTCTCGTGCTTTTCCACGAAGGTGCGGATCTCCTCCACCGGGAGAGTCATGGGCGCCCGTACCACCACGCTGCCGGACTGGTCCACCTGTAGGGCCACGGTGCGGCGGCGGCTCCGCACCACCCGATAGTCCGTCATCGCTCTGCCACCCAAATGAATCGGGGGCCGTGATAGCCGTCCCGGTCTATTATTTCCGTCCACATGGACGCAGGGCGCACCCATAGGCCGCCGTCGCCGTAGAGGGCCCGGTACACCACCAGCTCCTCCAGCGTCTCCGAGTGGCGGGCGATGCCCAGCACCTGATATTCATTGCCCTTGAAGTGGCGATACCGCCCCGGTTGAATGTCCGCCATATACTCCACCTCCGTTTTTGGGAACAGTATACCACATCGGTTCCCAAAAGGCAAAAACTGTGTTATCATACAGGAAAGGACATATGCTGAAAGGGGAGACTGCACCATGAAGAACACCACCCTGTGCTACATCGAAAATCCGGCCGGGGAGTATCTGATGCTCCACCGGGTGAAGAAGGAGAACGACTGCAACCACGACAAATGGATCGGTGTGGGCGGCAAATTCGAGGACGGAGAGAGTCCGGAGGAGTGCGTCCTGCGGGAGACGCTGGAGGAGACGGGGCTGACTCTTACCGACTATCGGTATCGGGGGATCGTCACCTTTGTCTCCGACCGGTGGGAGACGGAATATATGCATCTGTTCACCGCCACCGGCTGGACGGGCCGCATCCGGGAGGATTGCGACGAGGGCGTGCTGGAGTGGATCCACCGGGATCGGCTGGCGGCCCTGCCCCAGTGGGAGGGGGACCGCATCTTTCTGGAGCTGCTGCGGCGGGAGGTGCCGTTCTTCTCCCTGAAGCTGCGCTATGAGGGGGAGCGGCTGGCCTATGCCGCCCTCAACGGAAGGGAGATGGAGCGATGAAGCTGCTGGTCAGTGCGTGTCTGCTGGGAGTGGCCTGCCGCTACGACGGGCGGAGCAAGCTCCACCCGCTGGCGCAGAAGCTATGCCGCCGCCATGAGGTGATCCCCGTGTGCGGGGAGATCTTCGGGGGGCTGCCCACGCCCCGGCTCCCCTCCGAACGCCGGGAGGGCGGCGTGTTTGCAAGCGACGGCGGTGATGTCACCGATGCCTTCCGCCGGGGGGCGGAGGAGGTGGTGCGTCTGGCCCGGCTCACCGGGGCACAGGCGGCCATTCTGAAGGAGCGCAGCCCCTCCTGCGGCTCCGGGGAGATCTATGACGGCACCTTCACCGGAACGGTGGTGGAGGGCTGGGGCGTGACGGCGGAGCTGCTGCGCCGGGAGGGCATCCCGGTGCTGGGGGAGTCCCGGATGGGAGAACTGCTGACAGAGGGCGAGGCGTGTTTGGTCAAAATCACAAGAGACCCGGCGAAAAAACTGTGAGATTCTGAAAAAATGGTCCGGCCCCATTGACAGCCTATGTATAAGTTGCTAAGATGGTAGCGTCAACAAACCGAAAACGTTACCGGAAAGGTTTCCAAGTTTTCGGTACTATCTCCGGAGGGATTACCGATGACCATCAAAGATATTGCCCGGCTCTGCGGCGTCAGCGTCAGCACGGTATCCCGTGTGCTCAATGACCGACCTGACGTCAGCGAAGAGAACCGACGCCGGGTGCTGGAGGTCATTGAAAGCTCCAACTACATCCCCAACAACACCGCACGGGATCTGGTCAAGACCAAGTCCGACGCCATTGGGCTGGTGGTGCGGGGCGTGTCCAACCCCTTCTATACCGACATCATCCGGGCCGTCGAGGACAGCATCACCGCCGAGGGCTTTACCATGGTGATGCAGCAGATCGGCACCTGCGATGACGAGATCAAGCGGGGGGCTATGATGGAGCGGGAGAAGCGGCTGCGGGGCATCGTGTTTCTGGGCGGACGATCCGACTATACGCCGGAGGAGCTGACCGTGCTGAACGTACCCTTCGTCTGCTGCTCCTACGCCAATCAGTACGGCACACTGCCGGAGGGCTCCTACGCATCGGTGTCCATCGCTGACGAGGAGGAGGCCTATCGGGCCGTGACGGAGCTGTACCGCTGCGGACACCGCCGCATTGCGGCGCTGGTGGCCCGCACCGATGACCGGGCCATCAGCCAGCTGCGCTATCAGGGGTATCTCCGGGCGCTGGCGGACTGCGGCCTGCCGACGGAGGAGGAACTGGTGATCCGCGCCGGGTCCTTTGACATCGGGGACGCCTACCGGGCCACGGCGGAGAGGCTGCGGCAGGGGGCGGACTTCACGGCGGTGTTTTCCATTGCCGACAACATGGCGCTGGGCGCCATGCGGGCGCTGCGGGAGGCGGGACGCCGGGTGCCGGAGGACTGCTCCGTTATCGCCATCGACGGCCTGACCATGTCGGAGTATTTCCATCCCATGCTGACCACCCTCTGCCAGCCTATGGAGGAGATGGGGCGGCGCAGCGTGGAGATTTTGATGGACATGATCCACGGCCGGGGACGGCCTCGCTGCGAGACGGTGCGGACCGTGCTGCGCCGGGGAGCGTCTGTGCGGCGGATCAACTGAGTTTTTCCCATCCCAAGGGATGTGAAAAATAATAAATGAAGGAGAAATGAAAATGAAGAAGTTTCTTGCATTGGCTCTGGCTCTTGTTATGGCGCTGTCTCTGGCAGCCTGCGGCAAGAAGGCAGATGACAACAACAAGGGCAATGGAGACGAAGCGAAGGGTTCCGTGTACTACCTGAACTTCAAGCCCGAAGCCGACAAGGCCTGGCAGGATCTGGCCAAGACCTACACCGAGAAGACCGGCGTGGAGGTCAAGGTCGTCACCGCCGCCTCCGGCCAGTATGACACCATGCTGACCTCCGAGCTGGACAAGTCCGCTCCTCCCACCATGTTCCAGGTGGGCAATCAGGGCGCCGTCAACTCCTATGGCGATTTCTGCTATCCTCTGGATAACACCGACGTCATGAAGGAAATGACCACCCAGGACTTCAACCTGAAGAATGCCAACGGCGAGACCGTGTCCATCGGCTACTGCTATGAGGCCTATGGCATCATCGTCAACAAGGCTCTGCTGAAGCAGGCCGGTTATGAGATCACCGACATCACCAACTTCGAGTCTCTGAAGAAGGTGGCCGATGATATCCACGCCCGTGCCAACGAGCTGGGCTTTGACGCCTTCAGCTCCGCCGGCCTGGAGGGCTCCTCCAGCTGGCGCTTCTCCGGTCATCTGGCCAACATGCCTCTGTTCTATGAGTTCCGGGATGACAACGTCACCGCTCAGCCCGCCACCATCAAGGGCACCTATCTGGACAACTTCAAGAACGTCTGGGATCTGTACACCACTGACTCCGCCACCACCGGCGCTGCTCTGACCACCGCCACCGGCGACACCTCCGAGGCCGAATTCGGTCAGGGCAAGGCCGTGTTCTTCCAGAACGGTTCCTGGGAGTATGCCAACCTGGTCACCAGTGATGACAAGGGCTTCAAGATGAACCCCGAGGATCTGGCCATGATCCCCATCTACTGCGGCGTTGAGGGCGAGGAGAAGTCCGGCCTGTGCTGCGGCACCGAGAACTGCTGGGCTGTTAACAAGAACGCCAAGGAAGAGGACATTCAGGCCACTCTGGACTTCATGAAGTGGGTCGTTACCTCCGACGAGGGCACCACCATGCTGGCTGAGCAGTTTGGACCCTGCCCCTTCAAGAACGCCAAGACCCCTGAGAACGTGTTCTTTGCCGATGCCAACGCCTATACCGCTGCCGGCAACTACATTGTGACCTGGGCCTTCAACTGGACTCCCGCCGTGGATGACTGGCGTGCGGGCGTGGTGGACGCTCTGACCCAGTACACCGTCAACGGCGGCAGCTGGGACAACGTCAAGACCGCTTTTGTGGACGGCTGGGCCACCCAGTATGCCAAGGAGAACGGCTGAGCTATAAGCGCTCCGTTGTAACGCAATAGGACCGGGGGCGGGCTTATCGCCCGCCCCCGATTTTCTCACCTGCGGCGCACAGAGCTGTTGGCCGGTATGGACCGGGCAAGAGCTCCGGGCGCCGCCCGGAAAAAACATAGATAGGAGAGAGGCGTCATGAAACTTCCGAAACACCGCCGGGACGAGGCCGCGCTGAATTCCCGGCTGATCCGCCGCCCCATCAAGCGCATGGTGTGGCTGTTTTTGCTGCCCACCTTTGCCGCCTTCTGCATCGGCTTCCTGTACCCCTTCTTCAAGGGGCTGTTTCTGTCCTTCTGCAACTTCCGCATTACCAGCCAGTGGACATGGACGGGGCTGGAAAACTACCGGAAGGCCTTCCAGGACCCCGGCTATATGCACGCGTTCTGGTACACGGCGCTGTTTGCTCTGGTGAGCCTGATCGTTATCAATCTGTTTGCCTTTACCATTGCCTATGCACTGACCCAGAAGTTCAAGGGCACCAACGTGTTCCGCACGGTGTTTTTCCTGCCCAACCTCATCGGCGGCATCGTGCTGGGCTATATCTGGTCCATGATCTTCGACGGCATCCTCATCAAGTACAACACCTCCGTGATCCTGGAGACGAAATACGGCTTCTGGGGTCTGGTGATCCTGGTGTGCTGGCAGCAGATCGGCTATATGATGATTATCTATATTGCCGGACTCCAGGCCGTGCCCGAGGATATGCTGGAGGCGGCCCGCATCGACGGCGCCAACCGCTGGCAGACCCTGTGGCGGGTCACTATCCCCAACGTGATGCCCTCTATCACCATTTGTATGTTCCTGAGCCTGACCAACGGCTTCAAGCTGTTTGACCAGAACCTGGCCCTGACCGCCGGGCGTCCCTTCCAGCAGCTGGGCAACGGAGAGACCATCAAAACAACGGAAATGCTGGCCCTGAACATCGTCAACGCCTTCGGCACCAGCGGCGGCGGCAACCGCGGCGTGGGTCAGGCCAAGGCCGTGATCTTCTTCATCGTGGTGGCGGCCATCAGCATCATCCAGCTTCAGGCCAGCCGCCGCAAGGAGGTGCAGCAATGATCAAAACCGAAGCTCTGCGCCGCAGAGAGCGCCGTCAGGCGCTGCTGACGGTGGTGTTCACCATCATCTCCGTGATCTATCTGATGCCGGTGCTCCTGGTGCTCATCAACTCCCTGAAGGCCAACGCCTTTGTCAACACCGAGACCTTCAAGCTGCCCACGGCGGAATCCTTTGTGGGGCTGAAGAACTATGTCAAGGGCATGACCTTCGGCAACTTCGCCTTCTATAAGGTGGTATTCTACAGCTTCTTCATCACCATTACCTCCACGGCGCTGATCCTGCTGTGCACGTCCATGGCGGCGTGGTACATCTCCCGGGTGGGGAGCCTGGTCAGCAAGATCGTGTACTACCTGTGCGTATTCTCCATGGTGGTGCCTTTCCAGATGGTCATGTACACCCTGGCCCGGACGGCGGACCGGGTGCATCTGAACACCCCCTGGACCATCCCCGTGGTATACCTGGGCTTCGGCGCGGGCCTTGCCGTGTTTATGTTCACGGGCTTTGTCAAGAGTCTGCCGCTGGAGATCGAGGAGGCCGCCGCCATCGACGGCTGCGGCCCGGTGGGCACCTTCTTCCGGGTGGTGCTGCCTATGCTCAAGCCCACCATGATCTCCGTGGGCGTGCTGGAGATCATGTGGGTATGGAACGACTATCTGCTGCCCAGCCTGGTGCTGGACATCAACCAGTACCGCACCATCCCCATCCACATTCAGTACCTCAAGGGCAGCTACGGCACCGTGGACATGGGCGCCACCATGGCCCTGATCATGCTGAGCATCCTGCCGGTCATCATCTTCTACCTCTGCTGCCAGAAGCACATCATCAAGGGTGTGGCAGCCGGTGCGGTGAAGGGCTAAGGAGCATAGAGCCTCCGCTCGGAGGGCGGGGCTGATAAGTATTTCAAAGCATTTCTATAAGTAAGTGAGTGACTACCTATGAATCGAAGCAGCGGCATTCTGATGCCCATTTTCTCCCTGCCGTCCCCCTATGGCATCGGCACGCTGGGCAAAGCGGCGTATGACTTTGCGGACTTTTTGGCGGAGGCGGGCCAGCACTACTGGCAGATGCTGCCCCTTGGCCCCACCAGCTATGGGGACTCCCCCTATCAGAGCTTTTCCACCTTTGCCGGTAACCCCTATTTCATCGATCCGGACCTGCTGGTGGAGGACGGCCTTTTGACGAAGCGGGAGGTGAAGGCCTATCGCTGGGGGGATGATCCCCGCCATGTGGACTACGGCGCTGTGTATAACAGCCGGCTGAAGCTGCTGGCCAAGGCCAAAAAGCGGGGCTGGGAGCGTGACCGGGAGGAGGTCACGGCCTTTGTGGCAGAGAACGCCCGGTGGTTGCCGGACTACGCCCTGTTCATGGCCTGCAAGCGCCATTTCGGGATGCGCTCCTGGACGGAGTGGGAGGATGAGGACATCCGCCTGCGCCGCTCTCCGGAAGTGCTGGAGCAGTACCGCACCCTGCTGCGGGAGGATGTGGAGCTGTTTACCTATATCCAGTATCTGTTCTTCCGGCAGTGGGAGGCCTTGCGGACCTATCTCCATGAGAGGGACATCCACGTTATCGGTGACCTGCCCATATACGTGGCCATGGACTCCGCCGACGTGTGGGCCGAGCCGGAGAATTTCCAGCTGGATGACCGCTGTGTCCCCACGGAGGTGTCCGGTGTGCCGCCGGACTACTTCAGCGCCGACGGCCAGCTGTGGGGCAATCCCCTTTATCGCTGGGATCGGATGCAGGCCGACGGCTTCGGCTGGTGGATTCGCCGCATCGACGGCGCCGGGAAGCTGTATGACGTCATCCGCATCGACCACTTCCGGGGCTTCGAGAGCTACTGGGCAGTACCCTACGGCGAGACGACGGCCAAAAACGGCCGGTGGGTCAAGGGCCCCGGCATGGCGCTGGTGGGTGTGCTCACCGGTTGGTTCCCGCAGCTGGAGTTTATCGCTGAGGATCTGGGCTATCCCACCCCGGAGGTGGCGCAGCTGCTGCGGGATTCCGGTCTGCCGGGCATGAAGGTGCTGGAATTTGCCTTCGATTCCCGTGATACCAGCAGCTATCTGCCCCATAGCTACGGGGAGAACTGCATCTGCTATACCGGCACCCATGACAACAGCCCGCTGGCCCTGTGGCGGCAGGAGGCGGATCCGGCGGATATCGCCTTTGCCAAGGAGTATCTGGGGCTTAATGACGAGGAGGGCTTCAACCGGGGAATCATCCGGGGCGGCATGAGTTCTGTGGCCAACCCGCAGGCTGTATATACCGATCAAAGTCACAAGCAGGTTGGAAAGCAAAGTGGAAAAAGCGATCATCACAACACCTTTGCGGAATATCAGAACGAACACTCCCGACAGAGTGAATTTTGCCGCAGCCATCAGAAGATTCACACCCAATATCCTGCCGCCGTTCCCGCGCGCCTTTTCGATCGCTACATACACATTGTTGAAGAAGACAAACACCAGGTTCACCATGATCACCCGGTAATAATTCCAACCAATCTCCACCAGTTCTTCGGGGGTGTTAGCCAAGCGGAGCACCCATTTGCCAGACAGTATCAGCGAGATTGCCAGCAGCAACGCGCCGCCTACTGCGAGAAAAAAGGTGGTGTTCACCGTTTTTTTGACATTTTCATAATCGGCGGCGCCATAAAATCCGGCAATAAGGATTCCTGCTCCGATGGAAAGGCCTGTTCCCACGGCTGTCACCGAGTTGTTTAGCTGGTTGAAAAACGAAACCGCCGCCACCGACTCCGGATTGATGCGGGCTGTAATGGCCAGGTCGAAAACTCTGAACAGTTCGTTTAACAGCTGGAACGCCGCCATGGGCACACACACCGTCAAAACCCCTTTGAGTATATTTCCTTCCAGAAACAATTCTCTTTTTTTCAGATCCTTTTCCGCAACTGTAAGCGCCATCTTTTCGCCAGACCTTTCTCAGCGTTTATCCTATCTGGTTTTGCTTCCCGGTCCAGCCGGTTCATAGCTATGAACTAAGTTCATAGCTTTTCTAAACACAGTATACACTACCCCACAAAGGCCTGTCAATGCGATTTTTATCGTCGTTTTTTATATATTTTGCATCATTTTTTTGTAATGGTTCACGTTTTACACATTATTTTTTCAAATTTTTGTATTTTTCGTGCATGAAACTGCTGCAAATAAAATTCTGTTCCAAGCAAACTTATTTATTTTTCCGAGACACTTGACGAGCAGAAGCTGAATGTGCTACTCTTTTTATGAACCGTATTCACAATTTTACATTTTATAATTTAAACGGGATTTTGAAATATGAACAGAACTGTTGAACGCACGCTGGCCATCCTGGAACTGATTGCAAATAGTGAAAACGGAATCACTCTTCAGGAAATTGCGCAGGCAATGGATATGGCAAAAAGCAGCGCTTTTGTCGTTGTTCATTCGCTGCTTGAACTTCAATACATCAAAACTGTGGAAAACAACGACAAAAAATACTGCCTCGACATACGAACATTTTCCCTTGGCATGAAGTATGTCAGCGATCTGACACTGATAAAGCAATGCGGCAGTTATCTGCCTGCTTTAGCGGAAAAATATAATAAAACCGCCTTTGTAGGTGTTTTGAACGGCACACAGGTGGTTTATCTCTACAAGTATGTAGGCCGCAATGCGCGTCTGGCTACCTGTGCCATCGGCTCCAGCAAACCAGTATACGCCACCTCTCTGGGCATGATTGCTGCTTCAACAGCTGCTTTTTCTTTGTCAATTAAATCAATACGAGCGGAAATTTCTTTGATTCCCATACTAATGTTACGGCTAATTGCCAAATCAGATAATTGTGGTTCAAAGAAGGCTTTGTATTCTGCTAAACGTTCATGCGTCTTAAAGGTACTTGCTGGATAAATGACAAATTTGTCAAAACTCATATCTCCACCAAGAGCTGCCTTAATCCAATCCCAATTGTCACGCGCCCAAGTCCAGACAGTTCCTTGTGTGAAATCATGTTGTAAGAAAGTAAAATACCAGCTCATTGCTAAATCCTGCGGTTTTACAATATCTTTATTTTTCCATTCTTCTAAAAGTTGAGTGAGTGTTGTTTCGTTCTTCGTATAAGAAAGAGCCGAAGCCAATTGACGTTGGAAGTTGCCGTCAACCGTTGTAATGTATTTTGCTAAATATTTATCGGTCAATTCTTTTGTCTCATGGCGTTTGATTTGGTTAATCAAAATTTGCAAGCGAGTGGCTGCAGGAAGTTTTTCCAAACTATCGTGATAAGCTTCAAAAATTTGGCTAGCTTTTTGACTCGCTTTTTCATCATCAGCCGCAATCATATTCGCTACAACGATTTGACGAACCAATTCATCTTCATCTGTTTCGCCTGCTTTAGCTTCAAAACCAAGTCGGTCAAAGTTAGCTTGATTCAGCTTAACAAGTAATTTCTTAAAAGCAACCTCTGTTTCTGTCCCTTCGTCCACAAAAGTCTTCAAACTATTTAGCACAGCTTTCACAGCAGATACTACAAGATAAGATGTTTCATTGGTTAACTTTTCAACCACTGGAATCAAATCTGCAAATGAAACAAAACCAGCTTCCGCCAACAGACGACGTTCTTGTACCACTTGCAACTTACTTGTATTATCTAAGTCTGTAATAGTTGCCAAAATATTGTCTAGCAATTCGCCTTGATAATCAGTAATGTAATGCGCTGTATTTTCTGTATTAAAACGAAGTGCTCCTTCATTTTGAGCTGCAAGAGCTGTATAATTTGGAATTTCAAGCGTTTCTGTTTCTAGAGTATCTGGGATACCAGTCCAATTACTATTCAATGGTACAACCCATAGACGACCTTTTTCTTCTTTTTCACCAATAAAGAATTGTTTTTGAGAAATTTTGAGAGTGTCATTTTCCACAATCGCTGTCAAAACAGGATAGCCTGGTTGTTCTAGCCACGAATCCATAAAGGCTGCTACGTCACGTCCTGAAGCTGCACCAAGAGCATTCCATAAGTCACGACCAATTGTATTACCATATTGATGTTTGGCAAAATAAGCATTCAAGCCTTTTGCAAAAGCTTCATCTCCTAGCCAACGACGAAGCATGTGCATGAGACGACTTCCTTTAGCGTAAACAATCGCAGGATCAAATAAGGTATTGATTTCGTCTGGATGTTTTACTTCCACATGGACAGATTGAACACCGTCAGTCGCATCCCGTTTTAGAGCCAGAGGAACGCCACTTGTTTGGAAATCCTCAAAGATGTTCCAAGTTGGTTCAATGGCATTCACACAGACATATTCCATCATGTTAGCAAAGCTTTCATTGAGCCAAAGATCATCCCACCATTTCATTGTGACCAAGTTACCAAACCATTGGTGCGCCAATTCGTGAGCAATCACAAGAGCTACTTGCTGACGACTAGTAACAGTTGAATTTTCGTCTACTAAGAGGTAAACCTCACGATAAGTGACCAAGCCCCAATTTTCCATAGCACCTGCAGAGAAATCTGGTAAAGCTACATGTAAGGATTGAGGAATTGGATACTTCACCCCATAATATTCTTCATAAAAGTCAATAGAGCGAACTGCAATATCTAGGGCAAACTCTAAGTTTGAAGCAGGGTGGGCTTTAGTAGAGTATACCCCCACCAAAGTGCCATTCTTTGTTTTAGCTGTAACACCTTGCAAATCGCCAGCTGCAAATGCTAAGAGGTAAGAAGACATACGAGGCGTTGTTGCAAATGTCCAGATACCAGTTGCTTTCCGATTTTCTACATCAATTTCCGGCATATTTGAAAGCGCTATTTCTCCTGCTACTTGGTCGAATTTCAAAGAAAGATCAAAAGTTGCTTTTGCTTCTGGCTCATCTACGCTTGGAAAAGCTTCACGCGCAAAATGACTTTCAAACTGAGTAGAAAGCACTTCTTTTTTAACTCCATCAACAGTATAGTAAGAAGGATAAATTCCTGTCATATTATCTGTAATTTTACCTGTATAAGAGAGAGTTACTTCAACAGTTCCTGAATGACCAAGCTCAATATAAACTGCTTCATTTTCATTATCTACAGAGAATGGGCGTGATTGACCAGCTACTTCGACAGATTGAATCACT
>OKSA01001812.1_pt1 | contig 18629 bp, 18 predicted proteins | sample 1601181 | NCBI WGS metagenome assembly OKSA01 (sample SAMEA3541538, study PRJEB24748) | human gut metagenome | biome: human gut; feature: human-associated habitat; material: faeces | place: China | collected 2012
AGGCCGTCTTGACGCACGCCAAGCGGGCCACAACGCCGACATCAGGTTTAACAGGGAACATACGCACAAGGCGATCAAGAAGACCCACGGGTTGAACAGCATCCCCATGGAGAGCGATACGTCCACGCCATCCGGGGCGGCATCCGAGAAGCCGTTGCCGATCTTGAAGACCCACGAGCTGGCGAACGTCACCAGCAGGAAGGAGGACAGCAGTCCCACCAAGCCGCCCAGCAGCGTATACAGGAAGTTCTCCATCAAGACCTGCCCGATCAACGCCCCCTTGGGAGCCCCGAAAGCACGCCGCACGCCCAGCTCGCCCAGACGGCGCAGGGTATCTTCCATGTAGACGCTACTCTGCACCTGCCGGACCAGCAGGGCCGGGATGCTGTCCTCCGCAGCCTTTTCGCGGCCCAGGCAGTTGAACAGCACCGGAACGCGCATTTCGCCGAAGGATTCGGTCTCGAATCGGCGGGCGAGGGCGTCCCCGGCGGGGGCCATGAGCCGGGTATGGAAGGGGCCGCTCACGTTGAGCGGGATGCAGCGGCGGGCACCGGCGGCTTTCGCCAGCGCGGCAGCCTGCTCCACCGCAGCCTTTTCGCCGCCGATGACCAGCTGACCCGGACAGTTGTAGTTGCAGATCTGGACACAGCCCAGAGCCGAAGCCTGTTCGCAGCACTGCGCAAGGGTCTCGCGGTCCAGATTCAGCACGGCGGTCATGCCGCAGGCGATGCCCTTGGCGGCATCGGCCATGGCTTTTCCGCGGTAGGCGGCCAGCTCGATGGCCTGTTTCGCGGTGAACACCCCGGCTGCTTCCAGCGCGGAATATTCGCCGAGGGAAAGCCCGGCGGTGTATGCGGGCTGTACGCCCTTTTCGGCCAGCACTGCGGCCACGCCGCAGGCAAAGGCCACCATGCAGGGCTGGGTGTATTGGGTCTGCCCCAAAACGCCGTCCGGGTCCTCGAAGCAGACGCGGTGCAGGTCAAAATCCAGCACGGCGCTGTCGAATGCGGCCCGGAAGACGGGCGATGCTTCGTAAAATTCTTTGCCCATGCCGGGGTGCTGCGCACCCTGGCCGGCATACAACACGGCAAGTTTCATGCGTTCTGCCTCCATTCGGTCACAAGTTCGTCCATCAGTTCACGGACGGTGTACATCCGGTCCAGCCGGCCCACATTGTCCCCGCAGAAGAAAAGGCCTTCCTCCACATTGCCCTTGACCGCTTCGATCAGTGCATGGGTGATGCAGTAGGGAACACAGGCGGGGTCGCAGGTCTTCAGGCAGCGGGCGCAGTGCCGGGGCGGAAAGCGTCGGCCTTCCGCCAGCGCCTGCACCAGCGGCGTGTTCAGTGCCCGGCCCGGCATCCCCACCGGGCTGTGGATGATGCGCACATCTTCGGGGCGGGCCTTCAGCAGAACGTCCTTGTACCCCTGCGCAGCATCGCACTCCACCGTTGGAATGAAGCGGGTGGCCAGCTGGACGCCTGCGGCCCCCAGCTTCGTAAAATGGGCCATGTCGGCACCGGTGTAGACGCCGCCCGCCACGAAGACCGGGATAGGGTGGCCGAACTGTGCCTCATAGGGCCGGACTTCGGCCAGGACCTCCGGCAGGATGTCGTCCAATGTCTGGCAGGCCCCGGCAAGAAGCTCTTCTTCTGAAAAGCCGAGATGCCCGCCCGCCTTGCAGCCTTCGATCACCACAAAGTCAGCGGTCCGGCCAAAGGCTTTGGCCCAGCGGCGCAGGATGAGCTTTGCCGCCCGGCCGCTGGATACGATGGGGGCGATGGCCACGTCCGGCGTGTTCACAAGGCCGGGCAGTTCCAGCGGCAGACCCGCACCGGACACCACGGCGTCCACACCGGCTTCGACCGCTGTGCGGATGGCGGCGGCATAGTCCTGCGTGGCTACCATCGCGTTGATGGCCACCATGCCAGCGCCCTTGGCGAGGTCTTTGGCCTTTCGGATCTCCGCCGCCAGCGCGCGGTGGTTGGCGCGGACCGGGTCGCGGGCAAAATCCGGTTCCCGGTAGCCTGCATCGGCGGTGGAGATGCACCCCATGCCGCCGCAGGCCGCCACGGCCCCGGCCAGCCCGCCCAGCGAAACGCCTACGCCCATGCCGCCCTGCAGGATGGGGACGGACAGGGTCTTTTTGCCGAGGGTCAGCATTCCTCGTTCAGCGCGGCGATGCGCTGCCTCCCGCTGTTCCACAGGTCGTCGAGGATGTCTGCCACCGGGCGCACTTCGTGGAGCATACCGGCCACCTGACCGGCCATCAGGCTGCCGGTGGCGGTGTCGCCCTCAAAGACGGCGCGGCGCAGACTGCCCAGCGTGTACTTCTCCAGCTCCATCTTGTCGGCTCCGGCCTTTTCCTGCCGGACATATTCCCGGCTCATCCGGTTTTTCAGCACACGCACCGGCGAGCCGCCGATGCGGCCCGTCACGATGGTATCGCTGTCCTTGGCCTTGAGCAGGGCCGCTTTGTAGTTTTCGTGGATGGGGCACTCCTCGCTCACGAGCAGGCAGGTGCCCACCTGCACACCGCAGGCACCCAGTGCCAGTGCGGCGGCCAGCTGACGGCCGTCGGCGATGCCGCCAGCTGCGATCACGGGCACATTGACGGCGTCCACGACCTGCGGGACCAGCGCCATGGTGGTCATTTCGCCCACATGGCCGCCGCTTTCGGTGCCTTCGGCAATCACGGCGTCAATGCCCAGCGGCTCCAGATGCTTTGCCAGAACGGCGGCGGCGACCACGGGGATCACCTTGATGCCGGCGGCTTTCCATGCGGGCACATATTTGCCCGGATTGCCTGCGCCGGTGGTGACCACCTGCACGCCCTCTTCCACCACGATCTTTGCAAATTCATCGGCCTGCGGGTGCATCAGCATGATGTTCACGCCGAAGGGCTTGTCCGTCAGCTGCTTGCAGCGGCGGATGTTCTCACGCAGGGTGTCGGCGTTCATGCCGCCTGCACCGATGATGCCCAGCGCACCTGCGTTGGAGCAGGCAGCGGCAAACTCGCCGGTGGCGATGTTGGCCATGCCACCCTGGATGATGGGGTATTTTGTGCCTAAAATTTCATTCAACAGTTTCATACGCACTCTTTGTATTGAAAAATCGCGCCGCCCCAGGTCAGCCCGCCGCCGAAGCCGATGCAGGCCAGCAGCTGGCCGGGCTTCAGCTGCCCGCTTTCGGCCAGCTCGTTGAGAGCGACAGGGATGCTGGCGGCGCTGGTGTTGCCGTGACGGTCCATGTTCTTATAAAACTTTGCCGGGTCGGCCCGCAGCGCCTTGACGCAGTGGTCGATGATGCGGCTATTGGCCTGATGGCAGACCACCCACGACAGATCGTCGAGGGTGCGCTGCGTTTCGTCCAGCACGGTGTGCAGACAGTGGGGCAGCGCCTCCACGGCAAAGCGGAAGACGGCCTTTCCATCCATCGTGATGGGCGCGGAGCCTGCACGGGACGGCCCGCCGGCGTGGAGCACATCGCTGCCGCGCGCGCCCAGCGTGAGCGCAAAGGGGGTGTCCGCCAGCCGGAAGACTGCGGCACCGGCTCCATCTCCGAACAGCACACAGGTGGAGCGGTCGGCCGGGTCCATCAGGCGGGAAAGTGCTTCGCACCCGATGACCAGCGCATACTGCCCGCCCAGTGTTGCCAGCAGGCCCCGCGCCACGCCCATGCCGTAGAGGAAGCCGGAGCAGGCCGCGTTGACGTCCAGCGCAGGCCGGTCTTCGGGCAGACCCAGCGCCGCCTGCACCTGGCAGGCCACACTGGGGGTGGCATCCGGCGCAGACAGCGTGGCGCAGATGCAGCAGGCAATGTCCGCCGGGGCAAGGCCGCTGCGCTCCAATGCCTGTTTTGCCGCCCGGACGGCCAGCGTTGCAGCCGATTCTTCGTCTGTGCACCAGTGCCGGGTGCGGATGCCCGTGCGGCTGGTGATCCATTCATCGCTGGTGTCCACCATGCGGCTCAAGTCCTCGTTTGTGACCGTCCGGCCCGGCAGTGCCCCGCCGGTGGCGATCAGCTGCAAACCCTTCATGCGTTCCTCGTTTCTCCGATCTGGCGGTATTTTTTGTAGCGCTGGTCGGCCAGCTGTCGGCCATTCATGCGGCACAGCTCCCGCAGGTGGTTGCGCAGAGCGGTATCCAGGTGTTCGAACAGGGCCGCATGGCCGCGCTGTGCGCCGCCCAGCGGCTCCGGGATCACTTCTTCCACGATGCCGTCACGGTACAGATCCTGCGCGGTCAGCTTCATTATCTCGCAGGCTTCGCCGCTGCGGGAGGCATCCTTCCACAGGATGCTGGCAAAGCCCTCCGGGCTGAGCACCGAGTAGACGGCGTTTTCCAGCATCAGGATGTGGTTGGCCACGCCCAGTGCCAGTGCACCGCCGGAAGACCCCTCGCCGGTGACGACGGCAATGACCGGAACGGTCAGGCCGCTCATCTCCATCAGGTTCCGCGCAATGGCTTCGCCCTGCCCGCGCTCCTCGGCATCCTTGCCGGGGTATGCGCCCGGCGTGTCGATGAAGGTGATGATGGGGCGGCCGAACTTTTCAGCCTGCTTCATCAGACGCAGGGCCTTGCGGTACCCTTCCGGGCCGGGCATCCCAAAGTTGCAGGCCAGATTCTCTTCCAGCGTGGAACCCTTGCGGTGGCCGATGACGGTCACCGGAAGCCCATGGAACCGGGCCACGCCGCCCAGGATGGCGCTGTCCTCCTTGCACTGGCGGTCGCCCCGCTGCTCGAAGAAATCGGTGAACAGAGCCGAGACCGTTTCGTCAATGTGGGGACGCTCCGGGTGCCGGGCCAGAAAGACCCGGTCCTCGGCGGTCAGCGGGCCGCAGGAGCGCAGGATCTCGTCCTCTTCCACGGCCAGCTCGGCCAGTTCGGACGCATGGGCCGTGATGGCCTCCATGTCATTGCCGCTGCCTTTCAGCGCGGCGATCTGGGCATCCAGCGGGGCCAGCTGCTCTAAAATCTCTTTGATCATGCGTGTTTTCCTCCTGCATGGAGCTGCAAGACCTGGATCAGCGTATCCCGCAGCTGACTGCGGGGCACCACCTGGTCCACAAAGCCGTGCTCCATCTGAAATTCACTGCGCTGGAACCCGGCGGGCAGCTTTTCGCCGATGGTCTGCTCAATGACGCGCGGCCCGGCAAAGCCGATGAGGGCGCCCGGCTCGGCCAGCATGATGTCGCCCAGGCTGGCGAAGCTGGCCGTCACACCGCCGGTGGTGGGGTGGGTCAGCACACTGACGTACAGCCCGCCTTTGGCGGAAAAGCGCTGGATGGCGGCCGAGGTCTTTGCCATCTGCATCAGGCTGAAGATGCCCTCCTGCATCCGGGCACCGCCGCTGGCAGAAAAGATGACCAGCGGCAGGCGCTTGGCGGTGGCATACTCCACGGCGCGGGTGATCTTATCGCCCACAGCGGTGCTCATGCTGCCCATGAAGAACCGGCTGTCCAGCACGGCGGCCACACAGGCGACCCCGCCGATACGGCCCGTTGCCGTGACAGCGGCTTCGCGCAGGCCGGTCTTGTTCTGGGCGGCGGTCAGCTTTTCCGCATACTCCGGAAAATGCAGCACATCCTGCGGGGCCAGATCTGCATCCAGCTCCCGGAAGCTGCCGTGGTCCAGCACCAGACTGAGCCGGTAATACCCGCCGATGGGCATGTGATAGCCGCAGTTGGGGCAGACATAAAGGCTTTTCGTCCACAGGGTGCGGGCGGCGCGGCGGCCGCACTGCTTGCACTCCACGAACTGCGGTTCGTGCCAGACGGCTCCGGCATCCCGTTTGGCCTTCAGCTGAAAGGTGCGCTCCCGCATCCGGCCGGGGAGCAGGTCTCGGATATCGTTCATAGCGTTCAGCCTCAGACGTGTGCGGTGATGTAGTTGTAGATGTCGCCCACGGTCTTGAGGTTTGCCAGCTCCTCGTCCGGGATGGAGACGCCGCAGGCATCCTCCAGCGCCATATTCAGTTCCACAGCGTCCAGGCTGTCGGCTTCGAGGTCCTCGGTCAGGCTGGCTTCCATGGTCACCTTGTCGGCATCGCAGTTCAGGGTGTCAACAACGATCTTCTTCATCTCTTCAAACGTCATGGTAGGTTTCTCCTTTATTGTTTCAATGATTATCTAAATAATTTGAGGTTTCTTGCGAACACGACCATTATACCCAAATCGTTGGATAAGTCAAGAAAAATAGTTAAAATATTTTATCTTTTACAATTCTGACACACTTTGGCTCCTCCAATTGCACGAAAAAAGCGCGGAGTTTTCAGCCTTTCGGCCAAAAACTCCGCGCTTTGCGGTCCGTACGGTCCGGCAGACCGTACCTATTTTACTTTCTACAGAACCGTTCGTCAGACGAGATACCCTTCGAAGCAGTGGAGGTCTTCGGTCTTGACGATGCCTTCCAGATAAAGGCCATCTTCCCGGTACTCCTCCACCTGTACGCTGCCGCGCTCCCGCATGGGGGCGGCGAGGCCGAGTTTGTCGTAGGGGAGCAGGACCTTGAGGGTGTGGATCCGGTCGCTGAGGGTCTCATCCAGCTTTTGCAGCAGCTTGTCCAGACCATAGCCGGTCTTGGCGCTGGTCAGCAGGATATCCGGGTCAAAGGACAGGGCACCGGGCTTGTCGCACTTGTTGTAGACGGTCAGGCGGGGGATGTCGGCGCAGTCCAGCCCGTCCAGAACTTCGTCGGTGACGGCCAGCTGCTCTTCGCGCTGTTCGTCACCTGCATCGGCCACCCGGACGATGACGTCTGACCAGGCGGCTTCTTCCAGCGTGGATTTGAACGCCTCGACCAGATTGTGGGGCAGACGGGAGACGAAGCCGACCGTATCCACCAGCAGTACCGCCATGCCGCTGGGGAGCACCAGTTTCCGGCTGGTGGGGTCCAGTGTAGCGAACAGCATGTCGGCCTCAGCGACGCTGGGGCCGCACAGGGCGTTCATCAGGCTGGATTTGCCCACGTTGGTGTAGCCCACCAGACTGACCACCGGCATCCCGGTCTTGGCGCGAGCCTTCCGGCTCTCGCCCCGGCGCTTCTCCATCTCGGCCAGCTTCTCAGCCAGGGCGTCGATGCGGGCGTGGACGTGGCGGCGGTCCAGCTCTAGCTTGGTCTCACCGGCACCGCGGCGGGCACCGCCGCCGCCACCGCCGCCGCCCTGGCGGCTCAGGCTCTCGCCCATGCCCTGCAGGCGGGGCAGACGGTAGCGCAGCAGAGCCAGTTCAGTCTGCAGTTTGCCTTCGTTGGTCACGGCGCGGCTGCGGAAGATCTCCAAAATCAGCATGGTGCGGTCGATGACTTCCAGCCCGCCCAGCGCGGTGGAGATGTTGCGGATCTGGCTGCCGGTCAGCTCGCCGTCAAAGACGGCGCACACGGCACCCAGCTCCTCGGCGGCGAGATGGGCTTCTTCCAGCTTGCCGCTGCCCAGCACGATGCCGGTCTCCGGGGTCTGGCGCTTCTGGGTCACTTCAGCCACGGCCTCCATGTGGTTGGCTTCGCACAGGGCCGACAGCTCGGCAAGGCTGCGCTCGCAGTCCCACAGGCCCTGGTCCAGTGCCAGAAGGATGACCTTCGCCGGGGGTGTTTCGACTAAAATATCGTAAAGTTCGCTCAAAATAGTTCCTCTCTGTTGAATTGCTCATTCACTCAACAAAATGTTGCGAAAAACGGGCAGAAAATGCGGCCCTTACCGGCAGGCAAGGGTGTTGTAATGTTCTCTTGTCAAAGCATAGCACTTGCAGGAGATCGGGGTGCCGTCGAATTTGTGGTATGCGGAGTCGTGGTCGTAGACGAAGCCTGCCCTGGTCATGACCCTGCCGCTAGCGGGGTTCTCGAATGCGTGTGCGCAGGCCAGCCAGTTACTGTCTGTATTTTTGAACCAGTATTCTACAACTGCGCGGAGGGCTTCGGTGGTAAACCCTTTGTTCCACCACGCTCTGCCAATGCAGTAGCCCACTTCCCACACGCCGTTCGTGTGGTCGAAACCGGGCCAGGGGTCGCGCTCCGGTTCGGCGGAACTGGATGTGAAAATACCGATGGTGCCAAACACCTGCCCGGTGGCCTTTTCCACAATGCCCCACTCGTAGTAATCTCCATTCGGGTAGAGCAGTGCCCATGCGGTCAGCAGTTCGCGGGTCTCTTCGGCGTTTTTATGCGGCTCCCACCGCAGGTATTTGGTCACCTGCGGGTCGTTGGCCCAGTTCGTGTACATCATCCCGGCGTCTTCCGGGGTCAGGCGGCGCAAGATCAGCCGCTCCGTTTCGATCTCCTGTGTGCCTGCATGGCGCATGGCTCTTCCACTCCCATCCATAAAAGTTACGCATAGGATAGCACAAAATTGCCCCCGGTGCAAGCAAAACCGTCCCATGCGCCGAAAAAATGCTTGACAAGGGCGAAAACTTCATTAAACTGAAGAGAGAACGAAAAAATCCCCGAAGGATCGGGGAGAGGGTTCAATGAGGTGCAAGATCGGTCTTCAGGATGGATTCCCAACTGCTTTTGCCGTAAAGGAACCGAAGGATATGGACGGTCTGTGCAGCTTCATCGACCTGATAAAAGGCCAGGTAGCTTTGCACAGGCACAAACCGGATGCCAAGGCTGGCCAGAAATGGGTCACGGACAACGGGATAGCGTTTGGGAAAAGTGGAAAGCTGTGCCAGCTTCTTTTCGGCGGTATCGACAAGAACATCGGCAGCCAATGGATTTTTCAGAGTAAGGTCAATATAGTCGAATGACTCTCCCAAGTCCTGGTCGGCCTTGTCGGTTACATGGACGAAATAATTCATCGGAAATTCCTCCGACTGCGCAGATCGGAAATAACATCTTCCAGTGGGCGCGTCCGCCCAGCGGCGACATCGTCAAGGCCTTCCTGAAGTTTGCCGTATAATTCAAAACGGCCGACCATCTCTTCGTAGGTCTCGATGCTCATCACGGCCAGATCTCCCTTGCCGTTTTTCGTGATGAACACGGGTTCGGCATAGGTGTGGCAGAACGTGGAAATATCGTTGTAGTTGTTGCGCAGGTCTGCGCTGGAACGGATCTTGGGCATAGAATACACCTCCCTTATAACAAAATTATATCTGAATTTTTGTACAAAAGCAAGCGAAATAGGAAAAAGGGGCTTTTATTTATATGAACGATATTCGAGAATTCTTATCCCGCAGGCCGCTGCTGTTCGATGGCGGCATGGGTACCTATTATAAAGCGGCACCGGGCATTGAGTGCGAACGGGCGAACCAGACCGACCCGGCCGGGGTGCAGGCAGTCCACCGGGAATATCTGGAAGCCGGGGCGGATGCCATCAAGACCAATACCTTCGGCCTGCCCCGGATGGCGGCGGCGCATATGCCGGGCTGGGAATCGCTGGCCGAAGCGGGCTGGAAGCTGGCTGAGGCGGCAGCGGCGCCGGCCGGTGCCTTCGTGTTTGCAGACCTTGGCCCGGCTCCGGAGACCGAAGCACTCCCGGCGGCGCAGGTCTACACGGCAGTGGCCGAGCAGTTCCGGAAGCTGGGGGCAAAGAACTTCCTGTTCGAGACGCTGAGCTCGGATGCAGGCATTCTGGAGGCTGTGCGCACACTCAAGGCCGCGGAGCCGGACGCCTTTGTGCTCGTCTCGTTTGCGGTGCTGCCGGACGGCTACACCCGCGAAGGTCTGTATTGCAAAGACCTTGTCCGCCGGATGAGCGAGAGCGGCTGCGTGGATGCGGTGGGCCTGAACTGTGTGTCGGCCCCCGGCGCGATGTGCACGCTGGCCCGGAGCCTGAGCAGTACACTGCCGCTGTCGGTGATGCCGAATGCGGGCTACCCGGTCGTGACCCGGACGCAGGTGCGGTATCAGGGCAAGCCGGAATACTTTGCGCAGGAACTGAGCGGGCTGGCGGCAGACGGCGTGGTCCGCATTCTGGGCGGCTGCTGCGGCACGACACCGGCCCACATCGCGGCCCTGCGGGCTGCGCTGGACGCCCTGCCCGAAACGGCGGCTCCGGTGCGGGCGAAAGAATTTTCCACACCGGAGGCAAAACCGGTGGAAAACGAGGACGCCTTCCTGCGCAAGCTGAACGCGGGCGAAAAGGTCATTGCCATTGAGCTGGACTCTCCCCGCAATGCAGACCTGACGGCTTATCTGGAGGGGGCACGGAAGCTGCAGGCGGCGGGCGCAGACCTGCTGACCATTGCGGACTGCCCCATCGCGCAGGCCCGGATGGATTCCTCACTGGTGGCCTGCCGGGTGCACCGAGAGCTGGGGATGTGCACCCTGCCCCACATGACCTGCCGGGACCGCAACCTGAACGCCACCAAGGCGCTGCTGCTGGGGCTGTATGCCGAGGGGGTGCGGGAGGTGCTGGCCATCACCGGCGACCCCATCCCCACGGCAGAGCGGGACGAGGTGAAGAATGTCTATCAGTTCAACTCCCGCAAGCTGGCGCAGTACATCGTCTCGCTGGCAGGCGAGGGACGCGAGATGCCGTCGGCGATGACCGTCTTTGGTGCGCTGAACCTGAATGCCCGCAACTTTGAAGTGGAACTGCGCCGGGCGGGTGAGAAACTGGAACACGGCATGTCCGGCTTCCTGACCCAGCCGGTGCTGTCCGGGCAGGCGGTGGAGAACCTCCGCCATGCGCGGGAAGTGCTGGGCAGCCGGGCCAGGATCCTGGCGGGCATCATGCCGGTGGTCAGCCAGCGGAACGCCATCTTCATGGAGAACGAGATCAACGGCATCCATGTGGAAGAAGACATCATCCGGCAGTTTGCTGGGCTGGACCGCGCTCAGAGCGAGGAGCTGGGCCTTGCCATCGCGCTGAAGATGGCGCGGGAGGCCCTGCCCTATGCCGACGGCTTTTATCTGATGACTCCCTTCAACCGGGTCGCCCTGATGGAACGGCTCATCGCCCGGCTCCGCACCGAGGTGCTGCAGGAGTCCTGAAGAGGGAAACGGCAAAACAATTCGATGAAAGGAGCGACAGTCTATGGCAGAACCGACCATCAGCATCATTGTCCCGGTCTATAAAACGGAAGCCTACCTCGAAAAATGTGTGGATTCCATTCTGGCGCAGACCTTCCGGGACTTTGAACTCCTTCTCATAGACGACGGCTCCCCGGACAACTGCCCGGCGCTGTGCGAGGAAGCAGCAGCGCGCGACCCGCGCATCCGGGTCATCCACCAGAAGAACGCCGGGCTTTCTGCTGCGCGGAACACCGGGGTGGAGGCTGCGCGTGGGGAATGGATCGGTTTTGTGGACAGCGATGACAGCATCGCCCCGGAGATGTACGAGACACTGCTCACCTACGCCCGGCGGGACGGGGCACAGATCGCGGTCTGCGATTACCTGCTGGTGACGGAAGCCGGAGAACCGCTTCCGTCGTCGTATCGTCTGGAGGAAGACAAGGTGCTCGACCGTGTGGGGGCGCTGGAACAGATGAACCGGGGCCACTTCAAAGTGGCATGGAACCGGCTGTACCGGCGGGAGCTCTTTGAAACGGTGCGCTTTCCGGTGGGGAAGATCCACGAGGATGAATACACGGCGCATCAGTTCTACTGGCGGTGTGAACGGATCACGATTGCAGCAAAGCCGCTGTATTTTTATGTGCAGCGGGGCGGCAGCATCATCCATACCGATTCGCCCCAGAAAACGATGAATCTGGCAGAAGGCATTTTCCAGCGGGCCTGCTTCGAGCAGGAGCAGCAGCTCACCAGGCTTGCCATAGAAGCAGCCAAGACGTCGATGCTGGTGTTTGCGCAGGCCCACAGGCGGAAGGACCTGCAGCCGGCGCAGCGGCGGTGGTGCGCAGAGATGCGCGGCCGGATGAACGCGCTGGCAAAGACCCTGCTGAAAAGCGGGAGCGGCTCGCGGGCCGACCGGATCAAGTTCCGGCTGTTCCTCTGTTCTCCAACGCTGTACCGCGCGGCGCTGTTGACCAAAAGCTGGATGAACAAGATCGGTTTCTGAAAAAAGAGATTGACAAAACGCCCAAAAACGGCTATATTCTTTGTATAAATGCAATGAAAAAGAGTGTGCATCGCAGGCAGCTTTCCAGAGAGCCGGGGCAGGTGAAAGCCGGTAAGTGTGCGGAGATGCGCTGTCGCTTTTGAGCAGAGGCGGGGAAATCAGTAGTCGCCTCCGGGCCTGTCCCACGTTATCGGGGCATCAAGGGGCACAAAAATGCAAGGCGCTTTTTGTGCAATTTGGGTGGTACCGCGGTGTAATTGATTTACAGCCGTCCCATGGAACGTTCCGTGGGGCGGCTTTTTTCGTCCCACGCCATCAACAGTTTGGGAGGAACCCCTATGAAAGAACTCGCAAAACAGTACGACCCCAGCCAGGTGGAAGACCGCATCTACCAGTTCTGGCTGGACGGCGGCTACTTCCACACGGAAGCAGACCCCGACAAGAAACCCTACACCATCGTGATGCCGCCGCCGAATGTGACCGGCCAGCTGCACATGGGCCATGCACTGGATAACACTATGCAGGATGTCCTCATCCGCACCAAGCGGATGCAGGGCTATGCTGCCCTGTGGGTGCCCGGCACCGACCATGCGTCCATCGCCACCGAGGCTAAGGTCGTGGAGGCCATGCGCGCCGAGGGCCTGACCAAGGAGATGGTCGGCCGCGACGGCTTTCTGGAGCGCGCCTGGGATTGGAAGACCAAGTACGGCAACCGCATCGTCAGCCAGCTGAAGAAGCTCGGCACCAGCTGCGACTGGCAGCGGGAGCGCTTCACCATGGATGAGGGCTGCTCGGATGCCGTCAAGGAAGTGTTCGTCCGCCTGTACGACAAGCAGCTGATCTACCGCGGCAACCGCATGGTCAACTGGTGCCCGCACTGCAACACCTCCATCTCGGACGCTGAGGTCGAGTATGAGGAGAAGGACGGCAGCTTCTGGCACCTGCTCTACCCGGTCAAGGAGACCGGCGAGATGCTGGAGCTGGCTACCACCCGCCCGGAGACCATGCTGGGCGATACCGCCGTCGCCATCAACGGTGAGGACCCCCGCTATGCGCACCTGCACGGCTGCCATGTCATCCTGCCGCTGCTGAACAAGGAGATCCCCATCGTCTGCGACGAACACGCCGACATGACCAAGGGCACCGGTGTCGTCAAGATCACCCCGGCCCACGACCCCAACGACTTTGAGGTCGGCCTCCGCCACGACCTGCCCATCGTCCGCGTCTTCACCTACGACGGCCGCATGACCGGCGCTGCCGACAAGGCGGCGGCCGATGCCATCTTCGCCGCAGGCAAGAACACCGTGAACGAGCCGGAAGTGCTGGACTGCGGCAAGTATGCTGGTATGACCACCCTCGAAGCCCGCAAGGCCATCCTGGCCGACCTGAAGGAGGGCGGCTTCCTGAAGGAGATCGAGCCTCTGAAGCACGAGGTCGGCACCTGCTACCGCTGCCACTCCACCATCGAGCCGATGGTCTCCAAGCAGTGGTTCGTCAAGATGGAGCCGCTGGCAAAGCCCGCCATCGAAAGCGTGGAAAAGGGCGAGATCAAGTTCGTGCCGGAGCGCTTCACCAAGAACTATATGAACTGGATGAAGGGCACCCGTGACTGGTGCATCAGCCGCCAGTTGTGGTGGGGCCACCAGATCCCGGCGTATTACTGCGATGACTGCGGCGAGACCGTGGTCGCCAAGGACGCCCCCTGCACCTGCCCCAAGTGCGGCGGCAGCAAGTTCACCCAGGACCCGGATACTCTGGATACCTGGTTCTCCTCTGCGCTGTGGCCCTTCAGCACGCTGGGCTGGCCCGATGAGGACAGCGCCGACCTGAAGTATTTCTACCCCACCAACACCCTCGTCACCGGCTACGACATCATCGGGTTCTGGGTCAGCCGCATGATCTTCTCCGGTCTGGCCTATACCGGCAAGGCACCGTTCGACACCGTCTGCATCCACGGCATCGTCCGCGACAGCCAGGGCCGCAAGATGTCCAAGAGTCTGGGCAACGGCATCGACCCGCTGGAGGTCATCGCCAAGTACGGCGCGGACGCCCTGCGCTTCATGCTGCTGGACGGCTCCACCCCCGGCAACGATATGCGTTACAGCGAGAAGAAGGTGGAGGCTGCCCGCAACTTTGCAAACAAGCTGTGGAACGCCACCCGCTTCGTGCTGATGAATCTGCCCGAAGACTTTGAGCCGGGCCTGCCCGCCGACGACCGGCTGGACATGAGCGACAAGTGGGTCCTGACCAAGCTGAACCAGGTGGCCGGTGCCATGACCGACAACCTCGACCACTACGAGATGGGTCTGGCTGCTGCCAAGATCAACAGCTTCATCTGGGATGTCTATTGCGACTGGTTCATCGAGATCGCAAAGCCCCGCCTGAACTCCGGCGATGCCGAGCAGGCCGACACCGCCCGCCGTGTGCTGGTGTATGTGCTGGACAAGGCCCTCAAGCTGCTGCATCCCTTCATGCCCTTCGTCACCGAGGAGCTGTATCAGGCGCTGCCCGGCTCTGCCGAGACCATCATGACCCAGGCCTGGCCGACCGTGGACGAGGCCCACAACTGGCCGGAGGAAGAGGAAGCCTTTGAGAAGGTCATGGACTACATCAAGGCGGTGCGTACCATGCGCACCGAGATGAACGTCCACCCCGCCAAGAAGACCAGCATGATCATCGAGACTGCCGATGCGACCCCGTTCCAGAACGCACAGGTCTATCTGGCAAAGTTCGCTTTTGCCACCGAGGTGACCTTCACCGCCAAGTACGAGGGCAGCACCGACGGCATGGTGCAGGTCTCCACCCACGCGGCCCGCGGCTTTATCCCCATGATGGAGCTGATCGACCGCGAGAAGGAACTGGCCCGCCTGAACAAGGAAAAGGCCAAGGCCGAAAAGGAACTGGCCATGTTCGAAAACCAGCTCAACAACCCCAAGTTCGTGGAGCGCGCCCCGGCGGCTCTGGTCGAGGATATCCGTGCAAAGCACGCAAAGAGCCAGGATAAGCTGGCCAACATCGAACAGAGCATCCAGGCGCTGGGTTAAATACAATGGCAGAAACATCAAATCGCACCTCGCCCTGGCTCATCGCCTGGCGGGTCATCTTTACCTTTACGCTCATCGGCTGCATCGTCTTCATCTTCTCGAATTCGATGCAAGTGGCGGCTGTCTCCGAGGGAGCCAGCGGACGGGTGCTGGACTTCATGCAGAAGGTCCTGCGCAAGCTGGGCATGCCCGGTGCGGCAAACCATCTCACGATGCACATCATCCGCAAGCTGGCGCACTTCTCGGAATATCTGCTGGAGGGCTTCCTGTTCATGCTCTGCCTGCGGGTCTACACCAAACATGTGATCAAGCATGTCTCGTGGCCCATCCTGGGCGGCCTGCTCACGGCGCTGATCGATGAGACCATCCAGCTGTTCGTGCCGGGGCGCAGCAGCCAGGTGACAGACGTCTGGATCGATTTTTCCGGCGTGATGACCGGCCTCATTGTGGGGCTGATCCTGCTGGGGCTCATCCGGATGTGCATCCTGCTCTATAAACATCGAAACGAGGATTGACGCAATGACCATCGAACAGGCAAATCAATATTTTGCTGCTCTGCCGGAGGGGTTCGCCCCGGCGGAAGAACTGCGCGCGGCGCTGCCCGCAGCGGCGCAGCAGGTGGCCTATGTGGGCGTGGCCGGCACGGCGGGCAAGACCGCTGCCGCCGCCCTGACGGCAGCTGTGCTTCAGGCCGCCGGTTTCGTCACCGGTCTGTACCGTGCAGGCTGCGAGCCACTGGAACAGCGGGTCCGCATCAACGGCGAGCCGGTGGCAGATGCCCTGCTCTGCGCCGCAGCGGAAACGCTGAGCCGTGCAAAGCCGCTGCCCCGCGCGGCGGCAGAGCTGGCCGCAGCAGCCGCCTGCTTTGGGGCTGCGGGCTGCAGGCTGGCTGTGGTGGAGCTGCCGGATGCCGGTCTGGCCGAAGCACTCTCCCACATGCCGGTCTGCGTGGTGACCTCCATCGGCCCGGACGGCGTGAGCCGCTCGGTGGAGCGCTCGGCGGCTCTGGCTGCGGGCGTCATGCGGGAAGGTGCCATCTGCGTCACCGCACCGGAGCAGCCCAAGGCCGCGTTGAGCGAGCTCATCGTGGCGGCTGGCCGCGAGGACTGTGAACTGGTCGTGCCGGACCCGGACGACATCACCTTCCTCGAAGCTGAAAAATTCACAAGCAGGGTGGATTACGGCGGCTATACCGTGCCGCTGGCCTTTCTGGGCCGTCATGCGGCGGGCAGCGCGGCCATTGCAGTCGAGACGGCGCTGGCCCTCTGCAAAAAGGGCCTCGACATCCCGGACGAAGCAATCCTCGAAGGCCTTGCTGCCGTCGAGAACCGCAGCAGCATCCGGGTGCTGTCGCAGCGCCCGCTCATCATTCTGGACGCCTGCCGCACCCCGCAGCAGGCCATGGCCCTGCTCCGCGTCCTCAATATGGCCAAGGTGCGCCATCTGAGCGCCGTCATCGGCCTGACCGAGGAAGAAGGCGCCGAGGCGTTCTTCACTGCGCTGGAGACCGGTCTGACCCCGGATGAGCAGAAGAAGGACAAACAGTCCATGCCCGGCATGAGCGACAGCCCCTTTGATAAGGTGTTCCTCGTCACGCCGCAGGGCATCGACGACGCCCTGACCGAGCGCTTGCTGGAAAAGGCCCGGTATCACTTCGACGCTGAGCGCTGCACGAGCCTGGACGAAGCCATCGGTCTGGCCAGAGCCAACAGCCGCCGCGGTCTTCTGATCTGCGGCAGCGAAGCCATCGCGCTGGAAGCCGAACAGAAGCTGGAAGCCCGCTGAGCGACACCGTTTTCTAAAATCTACCCCGAAGAGCCTGTACACTGAAGCTGTGTACAGGCTCTTTTTTATGCCATCAAGGAGTTGATAACATGGCGACTGTGACCTTCAGCGCGGCGGACGATCTGCTCTATGCCTATCTGGCGGGCGAGATCGACCACGATGCCGCGCAGGACCTTCGCATCCAGTTGGACGATGCGCTGCTCACCCGCACACCCCACACGCTGGTGCTGGATCTGGGCGGGGTGGGCTTTATGGATTCGTCCGGCGTGGGGCTCATTCTGGGGCGGCAGCGCTGTGCGCGGAGCCTCGGCGGGACCCTGCGCATCCAGCACGCCCCGGAACAGCTGCGCCGTGTGCTGCGGCTTGCGGGCATTCCGTGCGCGGACGAGCCCGGCCGGGAAGAACAGGAGGAATGAGGATGAAAGCGGAAAACACCACAAAAATTCAATTTGACTCTCTCAGCGTCAACGAGGCCTATGCCCGCGGCGCAGCGGCGGCCTTTCTGGCCCGGTACGACCCTACCGTGCCCCAGCTGGCAGACCTGAAGACGGCCGTGTCCGAGGCGGTCACCAACTGCATCGTTCACGCCTACCCGGACCGGGTCGGCCCGATCGTGATGACGCTGGCGGTCTATCCGGGGCGGCTGGTGAAGATCACGGTGGCAGACAGGGGCGTCGGCATTCCGGATATCCCCAAGGCGATGGAGCCGCTGTTCACCACCGGAAACCCCGAAGAGCGGTCCGGTCTCGGCTTCGCGGTCATGCAGAGCTTTATGGATAAGGTGCGGGTCAGCTCCACGCCGGGGCACGGCACCCGCGTCACCCTGACCAAGCGACTGGAGGAAAAGCCCTCTACATAAAAAAGAAAACGAGGGGATACGATGGTAACGGACAAGACCCGGCGCAGTGAATTTATCGAACAGAACCTGGGGCTGGTGCATTCCTGCGCCGGACGCTTCCGGGGGCGTGGCATCGAATACGACGATCTTTACAGCGCAGGCTGCATGGGGCTCGTCAAAGCCTGCGATGCCTTTGACCCGGAGCGCGGCGTCTGCTTTTCCACCTACGCGGTGCCGGTCATCCTTGGCGAGATCAAAAAGCTGTTCCGGGATGGGGGCACGGTCAAGGTGAGCCGGTCGCTGAAAGAACTGAATCTGCGGATCAACGCAGCGCGGGAGCATCACCGGAAGCTCTGCGGCACCGAGCCGACGCTTTCGCAGCTGGCGGAAGAGCTGGGGGAGAGCGTGGAGAACATCACACTGGCCGTTCAGGCAGCGCAGCCTGTCATGAGCCTGACGCCGGAGAATCGGGATGAACCGGACCGCCAGATCGACATCCCGGTAGAATCGCCCGAAGAGGCACTGGCGGATAAGATCGGTCTGGCAGAGGTCCTTGGGATGCTGCCGGAGGAAGACCAGCGCCTCATCCGACTGCGCTTTTATGCGAACCGTACCCAGAGCGAAACGGCAAAGATCTTACACACCACCCAGGTGCAGATCTCCCGGCGGGAGCGCAAGCTCCTCAAGCTGATGCGGGCAAAATTGCTGGAGGAGTAAGAAAATTGGATTTTCTTGAAAAAAGTTGAAAAAAGGGCTTGCTTTTTGTCCGGGGCTGTGCTAAAATACATTACTGTCAGGCAGACGTCTGACAGACAAATCTCAACAAAAACGGATGAAAAAGTACGAAGTTCCACGAGTTCTTCCAAGAAATTCAAAAACTTCTGAAAAAAGTGCTTGACATTCAAAACAAAATCTGGTAAAATGTTTAAGCTGTCAGCCGATGAGGTTGAGAGACGGGACCTTGAAAATTGAACAATATCGAAAAACTTGTAACGGAACCTATTTTCGTGT
>OKSA01001813.1_pt1 | contig 18624 bp, 16 predicted proteins | sample 1601181 | NCBI WGS metagenome assembly OKSA01 (sample SAMEA3541538, study PRJEB24748) | human gut metagenome | biome: human gut; feature: human-associated habitat; material: faeces | place: China | collected 2012
ATGCTCAACAAGCACAATGTTTTGCATAAGAGCTTGTATACATTGCACAAAAATGACGAATGACCTGAAAAGCAGGGCCGTTTTGCCCCGGTTTGCTCAGATGCCGAGCCTGCCGAACAGCTCTGCAACGCCGTCGTGATCGCAGTCGGCTTCGCTCACAATGCTGCCAATGGCCTTGATCTGGGGCATTCCGTTGGCCATAACAGCGGCGATCCCTGCCTTTTCCAGCATGGCGCGGTCGTTCTCGCTGTCGCCCACGGCAAGGGTGTTCTCGTGGGGGATGCCCAGCAGGTCGGCCAGAGCCAGCAGGGCACTGCCCTTATCCACACCGGCAGCGGTCACTTCAATGTTATCCGGCGAACCCTGCACCACGGCCACGCCCGGGATAGCCTGAAACTTTGGCAGGGCAGCGGCGGTCTTTTCGGTGCTGTCGAAGAACATGCACAGTTTTTCGATCTCGTGCGCATGGCGGGACATCCAGCTCTCGATGCCGGGAATGACGGTAAAGCGGCCGTCGGTCAGGTTCTGCCGCGCCTCGGAGGAGAGAAAGCGGGCGGTGCGGGAGGTGAGCTTTGCAATGCCCTCCGGAGTCTTGATGGCAAGGCCGTCGCTGAATACGCTCAGCTCGCCATCGTACTGCTGGAACAGGTCAAAAGCTTCCCGTGCCACTTCTGTCGGCATCAGGCGGTGCAGCAGGCAGGCGGGTTCGCTGGTGTGGCGCTGGGCAGCGTTGGCATAGCGGCTGTGCACAGCACCCATGGGGTCATCGCCAAGGTCCCACACGGCGGCACCGTTGGAGGTGATGGCATACCGGATGCCGGGCAGCTTTGCCACAACAGGCGGCAGACTGGCCAGTGGGCGGCCTGTGGCGGGCACCACCACCACGCCATGCTCTACAGCGCGGGCAATGGCTTGACGGGTGGCAAGGGTGACCTCGTTGTTCCGGTTCAGCAGGGTGCCGTCCAGATCCAGCGCGGCAAGGCGGACAAGGGGAAAGCTTTGCAACATAATGGCTCCTTTTATAATAGGTACGCTCAAAAACAGAGCGCAAGTTTACAACACTCTTTTTATTTTATCGCACCGGAAAGGTTTGCGCAAGATGGCGTGATGTGGTATAATCATATCTTATCACATTGAAAATATAGGAGAAATACCATGAATCCCAAACAATTGTGGAGTCGGCGCCGTCCGCACCTGTGGTTCCAGCTGTACTGGGTGGTGTATCTGATCTGGTTCTTCTGGCTGGATCTGACCATCAAAGATCCCAAATATATCATCCACGCCCCGCTTGATGATCTGATTCCCTTCAATGAGTGGTTCATCTTTCCGTATTGCAGCTGGTTTGTGCTGCTGGCTGGTGTGACGGCCCTGCTGTGGTGGTGCGACACCCAAAGCTACGATAAGCTCTGCCTGACCATGTTTTCCGGCATGACCTTCTGCCTGATCCTGTACATGCTGCTGCCCAACGGTCTGGATATCCGCCCCACAGTGGATGCGGTGGGCCGCAGCAACATTGCAATGAGCATCATGCAGCTGATCTGGAGGGCGGATGCCTCGGTCAATGTGTGCCCGTCCATCCATTGCCAAAGCTCGGCCTGCATGGCACTGGCGTTCAGCCACAGCAAGCTGGCAAAGGAGCGCCCGGCCCTGAAAATTCTGGCCTGGGTGTGGGCTGCACTGATCTGTGCGTCCACCGTGTTCACCAAGCAGCACTCCATCATTGATGTGGTGTGCGGTCTGGCCGTGGCCTTTGTGTGGGTGCCGGTGGTGTACCGTTCCGCTAAAAAGTAAACGCAGCAAAAGCCCTTCACCCGGAGGGCTTTTGTGCTGCCATGGGGCCTGTCTTGACAAAACAGAGAAAAATGTTGGCGATTTTTAGTTGCAGCCACACTTGACAGCCGCCCTGTGGTTGGGTAATATGGTCTTGATAACTTCAATACTAGTATATCAATTTTTGCTTTACACCGGAGGTTGAAGGGAGAGAGACCACATGCCATTACTGAGTGCGCGCGAAACGGCATACCAGACGATCCGCAGCCGGATCATCACGATGGAGCTGAAGCCCGGTGATCCGCTGAATGACCGGGAGCTGGCCGAAGAGCTGGGCATCAGCCGTACGCCCATGCGGGAGGCTTTGCTGATGCTCAATCTGGCCCGCATGGTGGACATCAAACCGCAGAGCGGCACCCATGTGGCACCCATCAACCTGAAGTTGATGGAGATGGAGCAGTTTGCCCGCTATACACTGGAAAAAGAGATCCTGAACCGGCTGCGCGGCCATGTGACACCCCGGCAGGAGGAAGAATACCGCAGCAACATTGAGACATACCGTGTGCTGGAAGCGGATATGAGCCAGCCGGACCGCACTGCCCGTATGCTGGAGCTGGATAATGCATTCCACCGCAAATCCTTTGAGTTGTGCGGCATGGAAGATCACTACGACCACATGCTGGCCAGCCTGCAGCATGTGGAGCGCATCCGCAAGTTCAGCCTGCAGACCGAGGAAAACAAGTCGGTCTGCTCCTCGCACACGGCAATTCTGGAAGCACTGCTGCACGGCAGCACGGACGACGTGAGCGAAGCGCTGGAAAGCCACCTGAGCCGGTATAAGCAGTCGGTGGCGCAGGCCCGCAGCGTCCACCCGGAATATTTTATTGATGAATGAACTTGAGGGAGAAACCACTGGAAGAGGGCAGGTTCCTCTTTTTTGCATAAAATATAAAAAAATTGAATTACTTGAATCACGTTATTGACCAAAACAGCGTTTTGCGGTAGAATCGAGGTACAACAGGCATGGTATCATGCCGGTTCCCGACGCAGTGTGCCGTGGGGCGCGGCTGTGCGATCCCTTTATAGAATAAGGAGGTCTTAAGCAATGAAGGCCAAACGATTGATAGCTCTTGCACTGGCAGCAGTGTTCATGCTCAGCGCGGCAGCAACGCCGGTGTTTGCCGCAGCAGCTCTGCCGCAGGAAAATGCAGCGCTGGAGCAGCAGAATGATATGGTTTCCATCCGGCTCAAAGCCACGGGCGACCTTGTTTATGGCTCCAACTACAAGCTGGAGGTGCAGACCAACCCTGCCGATACCCAGTATATCGGTGTTGTGGTGGGCGTTGGCGGCGAAGCGAATGGCTATGTGACGCTGGTGCTGTCGGATAAGATCCGCACGCTGCTCAAGATGATCCCGCTGCCCAAGAAGATGTCCAAGACACCGGATCAGGCAGAGGAGTTCAATGTGTACAGCTACCTCAAGCAGCTGATCGACGGCAACGATGTCAGCGTGCTGCTGCGGGTGGCCGATGAGGCCGTCTCGGTGATGGATGTACTGCACTTCTATGTGCCTACCATCGATCAGGTGTCCAACGGCCTGCGCCTTGCGCTGAACCTAATCCGCAAGTATCTGCCGGAGGGCGCGTTCAGCCGCATTTATCTGGACGAGCAGCCGGTGGATGCCGGCAACTATGTGGCCGGTGCACTGGCGCTGGAAAGCAGCGATATGAACACAGCAGGCTTTGCCATGTTCAAGATCAAGCCCAAGACAAACGGCGTGCGCATGTACTGGGCACAGCAGGCCGAAAAGCCCATGACCGCCGTAGAGCTGCAGAGCTTCAATGAAGCGGCTGTGCTGGAAGTGGATGGTCAGGTGGTGCCCACCGATAAGATCCGCTACAGCTACAAGAAGTCCGGCTGGGGCAGTGATGCCACCAGCGAGCTGCCCACAGAGCCGGGCACCTATGTGCAGACGGCAGAGATCGGCGGCAATTACTCCTGCAGCAAGATCAGCCGCAACATCACCGTAAAGTGATGTCGTAAAGCAAAAACAAGACCCCGCACCAGAAGGTGCGGGGTCTTGCTGTATCTTATGAGAAAAACGGGATCACATGCGGAAATGGAAGCCCCAGCCGCCGCAGCAGCAGTTGCAAAGCAGGTTCAGCAGGATCATGCTCCAGCACCACTGCATCAGGCCGCCGGGGCTGGTGTAGGTGGCCTGTGTGGTGCGGTAGGTCTGGCCGGGGTTCTGCATCCGGCGCAGGTGCATCTGGTACTCGGTGTTGCCCGGGTCCAGCTGCACGGCACGGCGGGCATCCTGCAGCGCATCGATGCGGTTGCCCAAGCCCTGATTTGCGAGGGAGGAAAGATAATACCACCGGGCATTGCGGCCGGTCATGCCGTCCAGCACGCGGCGGGCCTCCGCATAGCGGCCATTGGCCACAAAGTTGCGGGCGGCCTGCATCTCCGGGCTGTCGGAGCCGGAATAGCTTGCGCCCTGCTGGCCGTAACCCTGCTGGTAGCCGCCAAAGCCAAACCCGAAACCGAACGGGTCAAAGCCATCGAATCCGTCAAAACCGCCGTAACCGTTCTGATAACCCTGCTGCTGGTAGCTCTGCTGGCCGTAACCCTGTTGTTGGTTGCTGCCGTAGGGATTTCCGCCCATCTGGGGGCCGGTCTCGCCCTTGGTAATGGCATCGTAAGCCGCCTGCACTTCCTTGAAGTGCTCCTCGGCGGTAGGATCGTTGGGGTTCAGGTCCGGGTGCCAGCGCTTGCACTTGGCGCGGTATGCTTTTTTGATCTCGTCATCGCTTGCGCCGCGCGAAACGCCCAGCACCTCATAGGGGTCTCTCATGGATATACTTCCTCACGTCTCATTTCGCGCAGCCACAGTGCCGCGCAATGTTTATAGTCTACCGTATTGCCGTGGAAAAATCAAGACAAAGCCGCCATTCAGCCACGGCTGCGGGCCTGCTTGGCTGTTTTGCAGTTATATTTGAGCCATACGCCGGAGTAAAGGATGTTGCGCAGCAGGTCTGCGTCCTCCACGCAGGGCAGGCGTTCAAAGCTCTGGGCACACTGCGCCAGCAGCAGCTCAAAGATCTCTTTCATCTCTTCCTCATAGCCGGGCTGCTGACTGAGTGCTTTCAGCGGATTGTAGGCCCCCTTGCGCTGGTCATGCTCCAGATCGTCATAGGCATCCAGCAGGTAGATGAACTTGCCCAGATGGAAGCCGATGCTGCGCAGCTCCGGCGACCAGTGATCCTGCCGGTAGTCGAACAGCTCTGCCATCAGCTCGCCAAAGCAGCCGGACACGGCATCCAGATCTTCGCTCCCGGCAGCTTCATATTCTGCCAGCCTGTCCAGACAGGTGCGGATGGCGCTGCACTGACGGGGCCAGCGGCTCTCGGCAGCCTGCTTACAGTCGGTAAGCAGCTTTTCATATCCAAGGCCCAGCAGGCTGCGGTCGTCCTTCCACTTATCCTCGGCGTTGTAGTAGTGCAAGGCTACGCTCAGATCTGCACAGTAATCGGTGGGGGAGGCCGCCCGCCATTCCACACCGCCCAAGGGGTGGATGGGGCACCGGTCGTGGCCGGAAGAAGCTTCGGTCTCGCCCTCGTACAGGCTGCACAGCAGCAGGTTCAGGAAGGTGAGGTCATAGCTCAGCGTAAAGCGGCCCCGCAGGCCGTGCAGTGCGTCGATGCGGCGGCACAGCCCGCAGTAGGCGGTGCGGTAGCGCTTTTGTGCTTCGTCCGAAAGCGCAGCCTGATTGGGCACAACATAACCAAACATGGCCGCTCAGCTCTTTTTGATGAACTGGGTGCCGCAGCGCGGGCAGGAGATCTGGATGCGGCCGCGGCCACGGGGCACACGCAGCTTCTGACGGCACTTGGGGCAGCGGTAGTAGTGGTAGAGCTTGCGGTTGGCCCACTGATCCTTCAGACCGCGGAACTTACGGTCTACGCGGTCCTTCAGGGCATAGTACTGGTAGTTCTCCTCCGTGCGCTTGGAAATGTTGCGGCTGAGCGAGCGGTAGTAGCACAGCACCAGCAGCACCAGACCCAGCCATGTGAACAGGCTGAAGCGGGTGAGCAGCGAGATCAGCAGCAGCACGATAGACGCGATGCTCAAAAACTGGTTCAGGCCATCGGTACCGTAGCGGCCGATCATAAACTGACGGAATTTTTCTCTCATAACTCCTGCATCCTTTGTTTTGGAATCAAAGCGGGCGCGCCCGCCGTTATTTTACAGTTCTTAGGATACCAGTCAACCATGATGAAATTTTGAACAGAGTGCAAATCTATCATGAAGGGACGGAAATTAAGCGTCCCGGCAGCGGATGGTCACCACGGCATCGGTATCCAGCGCACCCTCCATGCGGCAGTGCAGCACGGCGCGGCCCGCTTCGCCGGTGGTGGCAAGGTAGGTGCCCGCCATGCCGCCGCGCAGCGGCACCACGCTGGGACCAATGATCTTCAGCGGGCCGTCCACGCTCAGCTGAACGGCTTCGCCGCAGTAGGGCAGCAGGCTGCCGTTCTGGTCGATGGCGCGCAGGCTGACAGCGGCGCAGTCCCAGGTGGGGCCGTCGGTGAGGATGGGGTTGTGCACGGTGCATTCCAGCCGGACGCTCTGCACCGGTTCCCGCACCACGGTGCGCACGGTGCGGCCATGCCACACGGCTTCAAAACGGTAGGCTGCGCACGGTGTGCCCAGCACGCCGATGTATTTGTAATACATGCGGGCTACCTCGTTCCAGCTCAGCCGCAGCGAAAGCATCCGCGCCTTGGAAAGCGGCGAAAGCTCCATGGCATCCCGGCGCATCTCGTTCAGGATAGCGGCTGTCATCTGGGCGGAGGCCGGGTCCATGCCCTCGTACTTTTCCAACAGAGAACCTACAAAATCGTTGATCTCAATGGGCGGATGCGTCATGGCGGCAAAACGGCCGTGCCGGTCAGGCGTGAACTCGGCAATGTAGTCGTTGCCGCGGTACAGCCGTACGCTTTCGGCGTTGGTGAACACCCAGCAGGCCGTGGGAACGCCGCCGGGCAGGTCGCCCAGTGCCATGCCGGAAGAGACTTCCAGCACGATGTCCGAGGGGGAACGCGGCGTTTTCTGGCTTGCATATACCGCCGCCGAAAGCTTCGGGTTGCGGAACATATCCATCACACCGTGGTAGCAGATGCGGTCGCCGCTGCCAAATTCCCGGTGGGTGTTGTAATCGGCCATGCACCAGCCAAAGCTGCCGGCCACGCCCTGCTGCGCAATGGAATCGTTGATCCCGGCGGCATAGCGCAGAGCCTGCACCAGCCGGTGGGTCTCGTCGTCAAAGGGCTTGGTGGGCAGCTGCTGCCCGCCGAACTCGCTGATGAGGTAGCCCTTACGGGGATCGGAAGTCACCGCGGCGCGGGCTTCGCAGGCGGCACCGCGCCCACGGTAAGAGTAATCGTTGTAGGCGTAAACATCCTCCAGCAGCTGGCTCTTGCGGTGGTTCCGCGCGCCTGCCGTGGGGCGGGTGGGGTCCAGCCGGTGGATGGCCTCGTTGGTGCGCTTATAAAACGCTTCGTCGTCGGCGCTGCCGTTCACACGGGCACCCCACAAAAAGATGCTGGGGTGGTTGCGGCACTGGCATACCATTTCGCGGCAGTTCTGCAAGGCCTGCGCCTTCCAGCTCTCGTCGCCGATGTACCGCCAGCCGGGCATCTCGGTGAACACCAGCAGGCCCAGCTCATCGCAGGCATCCAGAAACGCAGGGCTCTGAGGGGAATGGCTGGTGCGCACCGCGTTGCAGCCAAGGTCTTTTTTCAGGATCTGAGCATCCAGCCGCTGGATGCTGTCCGGCATGGCATAGCCCTGATAGGCGTAGCTCTGGTGGCGGTTCAGGCCCCGCAGCTCCACGCGCTGACCGTTCAGGTACAGCCCGCCTGCCACGAACTGCACGGTGCGGAAGCCGAAGCGGATGGTCTTTTCGTCCAGCACACGGTCCGGCAGACCGGCAGAGCCGGGGCGGATCAGCTGTACGGTGAGGGTGTACAGGGTGGGATGCTCGATGCTCCACGGGTGCACACCGTTCAGCACGCCGGTGATGGGCAGGGAAAGCTCGCCGCTGTAGGCGGCGCGGCTGCCGGAAGGGCTGCGGATCTCGGCCTGCAGGGTGCAGCCAACCGTCTCACCCACGGTGGAGGTATAGATGCGGAAATCGCCCTCGGCTTTTGCCTCGATGAACACATCCCGCAGGTAAGCGGGCTCCTTGATGTCCAGACTGACGGCACGGTAGATGCCGCCGTAGGTCAGGTGATCGATCTGCCCGCCAAAGGGAGGAATGTTCAGATCCTCGCGGCTGTCGCAGCGCACAGCCACCACGTTTTTCTGACCCAGATGCAAAGCGCTGGTCAGATCTACCGTGAAGGCGGTGTAGCCGCAGGCGTGGTGGAACAGCCGCCGCCCGTTGCAGAACACGGTCGCGTCATGGGCAACAGCACCAAAGGTGAGCAGAACAGTGCGGCCTGCCCACTCTCTGGGTGCAAAAAACTCCCGCCGGTAGCCGCACAGGCACTGGTATTCATTTTCGTTGCAGTAATTGTAGGGCAGCACCCGCACAGTGTGGGGGATGCGCACCGGTTCCAGTTCCAGTCCGCACTCCGGCCGCACCAGTGCCGGGTCGAACCGGGGCGTGAACAGCCAGCCTTCATTCCAATCGTAGTGTTCCATACAAGGGTCTCCATCCTGCTAAAATCACTTTACATCTTATAGTAACACAAACTTATGAACGAAAAAAGAAGCGGAAGGCGCTTTGAAAAAGGTTTTTTGCTGTTTTTGGCACGAAATGGCGTGGACTGCAAAGAAAAAGAGGCTCAGAGCAGCTTACGGACTGTTCTGAGCCTCTGGATCAGAAATTGATTTTCCGATCAGCGGATAAAATTGGTCATGGGGCGCTTGGGGTTCTGCGGGTGTTCAAAGCCAGCGGCCCTGCCTGCTTCGATGCAGTGCAGCAGCCATGCCATGTTGCGGCCCAGCTCCTGCATTACGGCGCAGCCCTCGGCATCCTGCAGCACCTGCTCGGCGTTGGAGCCGTGCACCATGGCCCAGTAGGAGCCGTTCACCAGCGGCATGTGGAAGAACTGCGGGTACTTTACCAGCTGGTCCAGCGTGGTGGTGGTGCCTGCACGGCGGGCCGAGCAGCAGATGGCGGCGGGCTTGTAGGCCAGATATCTGCCGCCCGCGTAGGCAAGGCGGTCCATGAAGCTGGTCATGTTGCCGGATGCGGATGCATAGTGCACCGGGCTGCCGAACACGAAGCCATCGGCAGTTTTGGCCTTCTCGATGGCCTCGTTGACCACGCCGCCAAACACGCAGCCGTTGCCTGCGGCACAGCCGCCGCAGCCGATGCAGCCGCCCACGGGTTTGCCGCCGACATGCAGGATCTCGGTGTCCACACCGGCATCATTCAGTTCCTTTGCAATGAGCGAAAGGGCGGTATAGGTGCAGCCTTTTTCGTGCGGGCTGCCGTTGATGAGCAGAACTTTCATGGGAATACTCTCCTTTTATGCCAGAATGCGCCGCAAAAGCCCGGCGCTGCCGGTTTTATTGTAGCACAAACCGCCAGACGGCGCAACGCGCGGCCCTTGACAAGAATATGCAGTTGGGTGATAATAAAGTGATACAAAAAACGTGTTTGCAGCCACATCTTCCGGCTGCAAGGAGGAGGAAAGAGAACATGCGCGTGATCGCAGGAGAAGCCCGGGGCCGCAGTCTGGAGGCCCTGCCGGGGACCGACGTGACCCGGCCCACCCTTTCGCAGGTAAAGGAGGCGATGTTCAGCATCGTCCAGTTCGACCTGCCCGGCGCACGGGTGCTGGACCTGTATGCGGGCAGCGGCCAGCTTGGCATTGAAGCACTAAGCCGCGGCGCGGCGCGCTGCGTGTTTCTGGACGAGAACCGCGAGGCGGTGAACATCATCATGCGCAACTGCAAGGCCTGCGGCGTGTTCGACCGCAGCCGTGTCAATATCGGCGAGGCTGCGCGGTATCTTTCCGCCTGCCGCGAGCAGTTCGACATCGTACTGCTGGACCCGCCCTTCCGCAATGGTACACTGGAAAAGATCCTGCCTGCGGTGGATAAATGCACCGCGCCCGGCGGCATCGTGCTGTGCGAGAGCGAGACCGGCATCGTGCAATACTTTATTCTTTATAACCTCTACAGGATATGCTGACGCTGATCCTGTTGATTCTCCTCAATATAAAATACCGGGTGGAGAATTCCATATTGAACGTTGTTCTGCTCTGTTGAACCTTTATTTGGCAGCTATTTACGGTGAAGGACAATGGGTGGAGGCGCATTTTGAGCAGCAAATATACTTGAATCATAAGCTGATAGAGCAGAAACAACTGAATATATCCGAGATATTAAATCGTGCGGCAGAATTCTTGGTACAGTTCAGCGGAGTGAAAGATGTGTATTCTTCACAACGTTTGCAATTGGGAGCGTGGACTCCTACCATTGATAAAATTAAGAATTACTATAACCCGATATGTTCCGGAGATTTATGGATAGAAGTCTTACCAGGCTGGACTGTATTCCGTGAACATTCGCTTGATACGCAGGTGCAACGCTATTCATATGCGTCGGCTCCATTGATTTTCATTGGGAACGGAATGAAACCGGAAATAATCCATGCGCCTATAAAAATAGGCAATATAGCACCCACCGTAGCCCATTACATGCGTATTCGTGCTCCTAATGCAGCCGTTCTGGCACCAATGACAGACATCAGAAAATAATATTAAGGAGAGAAGTGCAAATAAATCAGCATTTTATTGTAACTTTGCACTTTCAAAAGTAATCAAATTAGAAAATAATAAAAACAAAAAATACAATGGGATTTAATGAATTTATTGGCAAATTGTTTGGAAATAAGGCCACTCGTGACATGAAAGAAATCAAGCCATGGGTTGATAAAATAAAGGCTGTTTATCCGGAAATTGCCAAATTGAGCAATGACGAGCTTCGTGCAAAAACAGTAGAATTAAAGAAGTACATTTCTGATTCGGCTGCTGAGGAACAAAAGAAGATAGAAGAATTGAAAGGTACTATCGAAACTACAGAACTGGAAGATCGTGAGGGCATCTTCGCGCAGATAGACAAACTGGAAAAAGAAGTGCTGGAAAAATATGAAAAAGCACTGGATGATGTACTTCCGCAGGCTTTTGCCATTGTAAAAGACACTGCACGCCGTTTTTCTGAAAATCCGGAATTGGTTGTAACCGCTACCGATTTTGACCGTGAACTGGCTGCTCAGGGAAAAGATTTTGTGCGTATTGAGGGCGATAAGGCGATTTGGCAGAACCATTGGATTGCTGGTGGTAATGACATGGTATGGAGCATGGTGCATTACGATGTGCAGTTATTCGGTGGTGTAGTGTTACATAAAGGCAAGATTGCCGAAATGGCTACTGGTGAAGGTAAGACGTTGGTAGCCACTTTGCCTGTGTTTTTGAATGCACTGACCGGTAATGGCGTACATGTAGTTACTGTTAATGATTACTTGTCAAAACGTGACTCGGAATGGATGGGGCCATTGTATCAGTTCCATGGATTGAGTGTGGACTGTATTGATAAACACCAGCCCAATTCTGATGCACGCCGCAGAGCTTATATGGCCGATATCACTTTCGGTACGAATAATGAATTCGGTTTCGATTACTTGCGTGACAATATGGCTGTCAGTCCAAAAGACTTGGTGCAGCGTAAACATAATTATGCTATTGTCGATGAGGTGGACTCTGTATTGATTGACGATGCTCGTACTCCGTTGATTATTTCTGGTCCTGTTCCTAAAGGTGAGGATCAGTTGTTTGAGCAACTCCGTCCTTTGGTAGAGCGTCTGTTTGAAGCTCAGAAAAAGTTGGCTACCCAATATTTGGCCGATGCCAAACGCTTGATTGCATCGGATGACAAGAAAGATCAGGAAGAGGGATTTTTGGCATTGTTCCGTAGTCATAAGGCACTGCCCAAAAATAAGCCGTTAATCAAGTTCCTAAGTGAACAAGGTATTAAGGCAGGTATGCTGAAGACTGAGGAAATTTATATGGAACAGAATAACAAGCGTATGCCTGAGGCCACTGATCCATTGTATTTCGTAATTGATGAAAAGCAAAACAGCGTAGATTTGACCGATAAAGGTATCGACCTGATTACAGGAAATGCGGCAGATCCTACTTTATTCGTTTTGCCTGATATTACTTCCCAATTGTCTGCTTTGGAAAATGAGACAGATTTGACAGAAGAAGAAAAACTGGCCAAGAAAGATGAACTGATGACAAATTACGCTATCAAGTCTGAACGCGTACACACTATCAACCAGTTGCTGAAGGCTTATGCCATGTTCGAAAAGGATGACGAATATGTTGTAATCGACGGACAGGTTAAGATTGTTGACGAACAGACAGGACGTATTATGGAAGGCCGTCGTTATTCTGACGGTTTGCATCAGGCTATTGAGGCCAAAGAAGGCGTGAAGGTGGAAGCTGCTACCCAGACCTTTGCTACCATCACTTTACAGAACTATTTCCGTATGTATCATAAATTGTCGGGTATGACCGGTACAGCGGAAACGGAAGCGGGAGAACTTTGGGATATTTATAAATTGGATGTCGTTGTTATTCCGACGAATCGTCCTATTGCCCGTAAAGATATGAATGATCGCGTTTATAAGACAAAACGTGAGAAGTATAAAGCTGTCATCGAAGAGATTGAAGAAATGGTAAAAGAAGGACGTCCTGTTCTGGTAGGTACCACTTCGGTGGAAATCTCTGAAATGTTGAGCAAAATGCTTGCAATGCGCAAGATTGAGCATAATGTGTTGAATGCGAAACTGCATCAAAGAGAGGCGGATATTGTGGCACAGGCAGGTCAGAAGAGTATCGTGACTATTGCTACCAACATGGCAGGTCGTGGTACCGACATTAAGCTGAGTCCGGAAGTGAAAGCTGCGGGCGGTTTGGCTATTATCGGTACGGAACGTCATGAAAGTCGCCGCGTGGACCGTCAGTTGCGTGGTCGTGCCGGTCGTCAAGGGGATCCGGGTTCATCTGTGTTCTTTGTATCATTGGAAGATGATTTGATGCGTTTGTTCTCTTCAGATCGTATTGCCAGTGTAATGGATAAACTTGGCTTCAAAGAAGGTGAGATGATTGAACACAAGATGATTTCAAATTCCATTGAACGTGCTCAGAAGAAAGTGGAAGAAAATAACTTTGGTATTCGTAAACGCTTGCTGGAATATGATGATGTGATGAACAAACAGCGTGTGGCTGTTTATACCAAACGTCGTCATGCCTTGATGGGTGAGCGTATCGGTATGGATATCGTGAATATGATTTGGGATCGTTGCGCTTATGCTGTAGAATTGGGCGACTTTGATAATGTGAAGATGGAAATATTGCAGACATTGGCAATGGAAGTACCATTCACAGAAGAGGAGTACAACAAGATGAGAAAAGAAGATCTTGCTGAGAAAACCTTTGAAGCGGCAATGAACAACTTCAAGCGCAAGACAGACCGTATGGCCCAGATTGCCAATCCCGTTATCAAACAGGTATATGAGATGCAAGGACATATGTACGAAAACATCATGATTCCTATTACGGATGGCAAACGCTTGTATAATATCTCTGTCAACTTGAAGGCGGCTTATGAAACAGAAGGCAAGGAGATTGTGAAGTCATTTGAGAAGGCGATTCTGCTTCATACTATTGATGATGCATGGAAAGAAAACCTGCGTGAACTGGATGAACTGAAACATTCTGTACAGAATGCTAGCTATGAGCAGAAAGATCCGCTGCTGATCTTTAAGTTGGAATCTGTCAATTTGTTTGACAACATGGTAAATAAGATCAATAACAATACCATTTCTGTATTGATGCGTGGACAAATCCCGGTTCAAGAACCGGAACAAGTTCGTGAAGCTGCTCCCGAACCGCAGGCTCCTCGTCAACAGTATAGAGAGGAAAAGCAGGATTTAAGTGATCCTCACCAGCAAGCTGCTGCCGAACATGACACCCGCGAGGTAAAGCGTGAGCCGGTTCGTGCGGAAAAGACAGTGGGTCGTAACGATCCTTGTCCTTGCGGAAGCGGTAAGAAATATAAGAACTGTCACGGGCAAAATGCGTGATAAATAACGATTATTATAGAAACGTTCGGGTAGAATTTACTACCCGGACGTTTTTTTTATTCCTTTTAACTTACTTCTTACATAAATAAGCGTATTTTTGTTCCCTAAGAAAAAATGATAATATGAAAAGATCCGCCTCATTAATAATTCTAGTTGCCGGGACACTTTTTGCTTCCTGCAGCAGTTTGCAGACCATATCTTTTGACCAGTTACAGGCAGCCGATGTCAGTTTTCCGGATGCTGTGAGAAAAGTGGCTGTGATAAACAATATGCCTGTACTGAAAACTAAAGATAATCATGAAATACTGAGCAGTGAGTTGGAAGGCGATGGTAAAGTGGCATCCGAAGCTTTGGCAGAGAATATTGCCAATGTGAATTATTTCGATCAGGTCATTATCTGTGATTCTGTATTCCGGGCACAGGATAAAGTGCCACGGGTTAATGTCATTCTGACTAAAGAGGAAGTACGGAAACTGAGCGAGGACTTGGGAGTGGATATGATATTGTCTTTTGATCGTATTCATATTCAGACTAAGCCCGGCGTACTGTTCTATCCGGATTTTCCTATGCCTATAGATGCTGTAGATGGAATTATATCTCCGATTGTTAGAGTATATATTCCCAATCGTGATAAACCTTTGTTTGTAGTTGCCAAGCAAGATACCATTTCCTGGGAAATAGAACCAGCTCTTTCTGACCGGAAGATAGTAAAAGAAGCTTCGGAATATGCCGCTTCTATTCCAGTAGAACATCTGTTGCCACATTGGGATGAGGTGGCTCGTTTTTATTACGATGGCGGGAATATTGAAATGCGCGATGCCGGTGTATATCTTCGTGAGAACAATTGGGATGAAGCGTATAGTCAGTGGAAGATAGCCTATGAGAAGAGAAAAGGCCAGCAAAAGATGAAAGCGGCTTTTAATATTGCACTATATTATGAAATAAAGGATAATGTAGAACAGGCCAAGGAATGGTTGGGTAAAGCGAAGAAATTGGTGAAATCAGGCAGCAGGGATGAACAATTGATAGCCTTTTATTCATTGGAGTTAGAGAAAAGAGAGAGTAAGCTATCCCAATTGAGAATACAAATGAAACGTTTTGATGATAATTTTTAGAGAATAAGTGTTGAGAGAAAGATTTTTTTTGTACTTTTGGATATAAATAATATATAAAATTGATTTTGGTATGAAACTCAGTGCACAGTCACATGCTTCTATTGCGTCTTCGCTTCGGGAAGCGGTTGATAAATATATAGTGGATGGAGAGAGAACGGTAGTCACCGATATCCATTTGCAACCTAAGCAGGACAGTGGTGAATTAGTTATTTTTAATGATGATGACGAAGAATTGTCACGTACCATAATTGAAGAGTGGGTGGATTATAGTGAAGATGATTTTTATACAATAGTAGAGCGTATACTTCGTGGGGAGATCAACGCATTGAAAGATACGGGAGTTTTGGATAAGTTAGCTATAATGAAGCCTTATTCTTTTGTTTTGGTTGATGAGGATAGGGAAACTGTAACCGAACTTTTATTGATAGATGATGAAGACACTTTATTGCTGAATGATGAACTTTTAAAGGGGTTGGATGAAGAATTGGATGCATTTTTAAAAGACTTGCTTGAAAAATAGATAAAATAATAGAAGCATCGGGATGGTAAAGTTCCCGATGCTTTTTTATATCATAGGTGAGGAAAATGTTTTTTTCAAGAGTGGCGTTTAAAATATTGTTTTCTCATCCATCGGTCAAAAACCATGAATAAGGGTATAGTTATGATGAATAGCAGATAAATGAGAGGAATTTGTATTTTTAAAACATGACTGCCAGCAAGAAATGCATGATACATAGTTTCCTTAATATGCTTTCCAAAATAAATATACAGACCGATGCTGCCGCTTATTATTAAGAATAGAGAAGCAGCAATAGTAGCTAGTAACATCTTTCTCTCCTGTTTCCTTTCACGTAAGAGTATAGCTTCCTCTACTTTCTGCATGGTGCGGAAAGTAAAATTGGAGGTCAGCCGGAATTGGGGCTGTTCTTTTACAGCCTTCATTAATCCTTTATCTTTTTGTTTCTCGTTCATTCTGCTTCTGTTATGAGTATATATAATTTTTTTCTTATTCGATGCAATTTTACTTTTGCATTGCTTTCCGTCAGTCCCAGGATAAGAGCGATTTCACCGATAGTTTTCTCTTCATTATAAAATAGGGAAATCAAGGCGCGTTCTTTTGCATCCAGTTTCTTGATGGCCTTATTGAGTTTTCCTACCCGCTCCTCGCTTTCATCATTCAGGGCATCGTCTATTTGCTGGTCGGATATATTCATTAACATGGCACTGTCCATAACAATTAACTCTTGTTTTCTTTTTCTGGTTGCCGATATGGCGGTGTTATATGCAATGCGGTATATCCATGTAGAGAAACTACTCTCTGCTTTAAACGACGAAAGATGTTCAAAGGCTTTCAAGAACGTATCCTGGGTCAACTCTTCCGCATCCTCCTGATTCTCCACGATGCGTATAATCAGGATAAATACTTGCTGACTGTATTTATCCAAAAAGTACTCGTAGAGAGAAGTTTCCCCTTTTAATATCCTATGAATAATATGTGTTTCGTCGTTTCCCATTTTATCTATTAGACGCAGGGCTGGGAGAGAGGTTACAATAAAAAGAGAAAATATTTTTTTCTTTCTGAAAAGTGTAACCTCTTTGGCTACGTAGCGTCTAAATGGGTACAAAGGAACAAAATTAATAACTTAAATACGAATAAATTATGAGTTACATTACCGGTTGGATTGTTGTAGGTATCATTACATTAGGAATCTACAAATTATTTGAACTTTTTGTTGGTAAAAAGGAGCGTCTTACTATGATAGAAAAATTGGGAGACAAGTTAGATCCTTCTATGTTGGGGAACAGGCTTAGTCTGCCTCTTCCTGTAGGAACTCCTTTCATGTCATCTTTTCCGATTTCTTTCTCGGCTTTGAAATTTGGCTGTTTGTTGTTGGGAATGGGACTAGGGCTGTTGACAGGTTATATGATTTGTGTAACCACGGTTCCCGATTATTTCACAGAGCGTAATTGGCACATGAGCGAGTTAACTTCATTGATTTACGGTGCAAATGTCTTGCTTTTTGGTGGTTTGGGCTTGGTAGTTGCTTTTATAGTAGAATTGAAAATTTCTCAGAAAAACAGGAAAGATCATACCCGTTGAATAATGAAAGACAATTAGAAAAAATAAAGAGATGTGTCAAAATTTGAAGTAATTATCAAAACTATCCGAGTTTTGCAGCAAGACAATAGCAGAATTACTTTTGACACATCTCTTTATTAAAAAAGAAGTGATGACCGCTTTACATAGAATGTTGCAATCTCTGTAAAGCGGTATATTTTTTTATTTTTTCAAAGCAGCAATACTTTCTTTCAAAGAAGCTATTTTGCTTTCTGCATCAGCCTGTTTCTTACGTTCCATATCAATAACGTTGGCTGGTGCTTTGCTGACAAATTTTTCATTGCTTAATTTTTTCAATACACTTTGCAAAAAGCCTTCCTGATATTTCAAATCAGCCTCCAGTTTTGCCAATTCTTCTTCTGTGTTGATTAAATTGCCCAATGGTATGGCATATTCGGTTGTACCTACCATAAATGAGCCGGATCCGTCGGCTTTATTCTCTACGGCTTCGATAGAAGAGAGGTTGCACAATTTGGTAATAACAGGATTGAATGCAGCTACCGGATTTTCACCTACTACTTGCAACTCCAAAGTTTCTTTCTGTGCAATGTTTTTCTGTAAACGAATGGTACGGATACCACCGATTACTTCTTTCACTGCTTCAAATTCTTTGACGATAATCTCATTGCAGGCAGTCGGAATGTTCAATTGCTGGACCATCAGGCTTTCGCCTTCTTTGCGGTCATAGATATGCTGCCATAACTCTTCGGTAATGAAAGGCATGAACGGATGCAGCAACTTCAGCAAGTTATCAAAGAAGCCTAAAGTTTTTTCATAGGTCGCTTTGTCAATGGGTTGTCCGTATGCCGGCTTGATCATTTCCAGATACCAGCTTGAGAATTCGTCCCAGAATAATTTGTATACAGCCATCAGTGCTTCGCTCAAACGATATTTGCCGAATAAGTCAGCTACTTCTGCAGCTGTTTTTGCCAACATGGATTCAAACCATTCAGTGGCCAGTCTTGCATATTCGGGCTGTGCAATATCGGCAACTTCCCAACCTTTCACCAAGCGGAATGCATTCCATATTTTGTTATTGAAGTTACGTCCTTGTTCACATAACGCATCATCAAATAAAATATCGTTTCCTGCGGGAGCGGCAAGCATCATACCCATTCGCACGCCATCGGCACCATACTTGTCAATTAGTTCCAACGGGTCGGGTGAATTACCCAAAGACTTTGACATCTTACGTCCCAGTTTGTCGCGTACGATACCAGTGAAATAAACGTTTTTGAACGGCATATCACCTTTATATTCATATCCTGCCATAATCATTCGTGCCACCCAGAAGAAAATGATATCCGGTCCTGTAACCAAGTCACTAGTAGGATAATAGTAGTTTATTTCTTCATTATTAGGATTATTGATACCGTTAAATAAAGAAATGGGCCACAGCCATGAAGAGAACCAAGTGTCGAGTGCGTCCTCGTCGTGAACGAGCTGGTCGG
>OKSA01001831.1_pt1 | contig 18505 bp, 16 predicted proteins | sample 1601181 | NCBI WGS metagenome assembly OKSA01 (sample SAMEA3541538, study PRJEB24748) | human gut metagenome | biome: human gut; feature: human-associated habitat; material: faeces | place: China | collected 2012
TAGAAACAATGGAACAGGCAATCTCACTGGGAATCAATACGATCCTTACTTCAGGCCAGCGCAATGTATGTCTGCAGGGGGCAGATCTTTTGCGGGAACTCGAGGAAAAGAGTCGTGGACGTATCACAATCCAGGCAGGAAGCGGTGTCGGCGCATCGGTGATCCGACAGCTTTATCCTCTGACAGGAATAAAAGCATATCACATGACTGGTAAGAGAGTAATCGACAGTGAGATGCAGTTCAGAAAAGACGGAGTGAATATGGGACTCCCGATGCTTAGTGAATATGAGATATGGCGTACGGATGTAGATAATATCCGCGCCGCAAAGAAAGTTCTGGAGGAATTATAATGGCAGAACCGAAGATTTTTTTGAAAGAGAACAGGGATCGAATTGAAAAGAGCTACCTGGAGCAGGCGAAGAGCCTGCCCCGGGTTTTTGCGGCTATAGATAAAAAAATGCAGGAATGTACAGAGGAAGTGGCGCTTGCATGTAAATATTTATACGCATTTATGCCATACAGCGATATAGGAAATTATCCATTTGAAGTATTCCTGGATTATGCTGAAAACGGTGTGCAGCTTTGGAAAGAGAATCCGCAGGTGGCGGCTCTCCCGGAAGAGATTTTCCTGAATTATGTGCTGTTCCACAGAGTAAATGAAGAAGAAATTGCTCCTTGCAGAACTTTCTTCCGCACAGAGATTGGAACCAGAACGCAGGGAATGAATTTTAAAGAGGCAGCCCTGGAAGTGAACTACTGGTGCGCCGAAGAAGCAACCTATCACTGTACAGATGACCGTACTTTATCTGCGGTTTCCGTATATCGAAGAGGTAACGGAAGATGTGGTGAGGAGTCTGTATTTACAGTGAATGCCCTGCGAAGTGTGGGCGTTCCGGCGCGCCAGGTGTATGCGCCGAAATGGTCTCATTGTGATGACAATCATGCATGGGTAGAAATCTGGTGTGACGGTGAATGGTATTTCCTTGGAGCATGTGAGCCGGAAGAAATCCTGAATAAAGGATGGTTTACGAATGCTTCTTCCAGAGCGATGATGATTCACTCCCGTGTATTTGACACAAAAATTCCGAACGGAGAAGTGATCGGCAAAGACGGCATGGTTACTATGCTGAATGAATTGAAGAGATATGCTGTTACAAAGGAGATTACAGTATCCGTAAAGGATGAACAGGGAGCTCCGGCTGAGGGCGCAGAGGTTTCTTTTGAAGTACTGAATTACTCTGAATATGCACCAATCGCAGAGAAGAAAACAGACAGTGAGGGAACCGCCAGACTGACAACAGGACTTGGGAGTCTGCATATTTCTGCAAGAATGTGTTCTGACGGCGAGTGGTTCTATGCGGAAACAGTTATGAATACTGAGAAAGAAGATAACTGTGAAATTTGTCTGGTACCGCAGGATAAAAGAAATGACGGCGAATCAGAAAAGTGGACAGCAGCAGATATATTTGCTCCTCATGATGCACCTGTAAACACAGACATGCCGACTTTAGAACAGAAGGTGAAGGGAAATAAGCGTCTGGCAGCAGCCAATGCACACAGAGAGCAGAAAGTAAGAAACTGGTCAAATCCGGAATGTGAACGTTTCCTGGAAAAAAAGGTAAACAGGATAGAAGAAGCCATTGCTGCCTCATACAGAGAAGATCTCCTGAGGGTTCTCACAGAGAAAGACAGAACTGACTGTATCAGTGACGTTCTGGAGGAACATCTGGAGCTGGCAATTCCATATCATGGTATGATGAAAAAGGATACCTTTGTATCTTATGTGTTAAATCCAAGAGTAGATGATGAAGTTCTTCAGAAATACAGAAGAGAGATTAAGAAGCATTTTTCCAGAACTGAGAAACAGGAGCTGAGAGATGACCCTTCCAGAATCTGGAATCTGATCGAGAAGGCAATTGTTTCCAGACCGGAGAAAGAGCGTTCCAGTGTGATCACAACACCGGCAGGATGCATAAGGACCTGTACAGGAAGCTTCCTGTCAAAGAAAATCCTGTTTGTTGCAATAGCGAGAACCTTTGGAGTAGCGGCAAGACTGAATCCACATGATCGTTCTATGGAATATATGGAAAACGGAAGATTCGTTCCTGTGCTTGCAAGAACAGAGAAGAACTGTACTCTGATCCTGAAAGCAGGAGAGACTGTACAGTGGAAATATTTCCAGAACTGGAGTATTGCAAAACTGGAGAATGGAAGATATACATCACTGAAACTTGGAGCAGAGAATTTCGAAGATCAGATCCTGAATCTGCCGTTGGAATCCGGAAACTACAGGATCCTTACTTCAAACAGACTTCCAAATGGAAATATGTTTGCAAATGAATATCATTTTGAAATTCAGCCCGGAGAGACAAAGGAGATCGAGTTGGTACTCAGGGAAGCAGATCTGGAGGATATGCTGGAGAATATTTCCATGCCGGAATTTATGCTGAAAACTGAGGATGGTACAGAGGTGAAAGCATCTGACCTTACAGCAGACGGAAAACATATCCTGATGTTTCTGGAAGAAGAAAAAGAGCCTACTGAGCATATCTTAAATGAAATGATGGAGCAGGAAGAGGCTTTCGCAGGATATGCAGAGCAGATTATTTTTGTAGTGAGAAGTAAAGAAGCACTGGAGACACCGACACTGTCCAAAGCACTTGCAAAGTTAAAAAATATTCAGATTTATTATGATGATTTCTCAGAGATTATCAATACTCTGGGAAGGCGTATGTACGTAGATCCGGACAAACTTCCGCTGATTATTGTGACGAATGGAACCCTGAATGGGATTTATGCGACCAGCGGTTACAATGTAGGAACCGGGGATATGCTGCTTAGATTAATGTAACAGAGCGATAAATAAGATGCCCGGAGATGACACCTGTGAGCATCTTCTGGTATTGCCGGATTACATTATTGTATAGATGTAAAGGATTGGATATTGAATTTGCATTTACATAAAGGAGATAAAAAATCATGTATCAGTTTAACAGAAAAGAATATGAAGAACGTATGAAATGGTATCAGGATGCCCGTTTCGGAATGTTTATCCACTGGGGATTATATTCTATTCCTGCAAGAGGAGAATGGGTACGCAGTACAGAGGAGATGCCTGAGGAAGAATACCTTCCGTTTATGAAAGAATTTGATGCCAGAGACTATAATCCGAAACAGTGGGCAAAAGAGGCAAAGGCAGCAGGTATGAAATATGTGGTTCTGACTGCGAAACACCATGATGGTTTCTGTTTATTTGACAGTAAATACACAGATTATAAAGTTACCAATACACCTGCAGGAAGAGATCTGATCAAAGAATATGTGGAAGCCCTTCGCGAAGAAGGTCTGAAAGTCGGTCTGTATTTCACCTTACTTGACTGGCATCATCCGGACTATCCTCATTACGGAGACCGCATCCATCCTATGAGAAACCATCCGGAATGCAGTAATGAAAACAGAGATTTTTCTCGTTATATAGAGTATATGTACAATCAGGTGGAAGAGGTCTGCACAAATTATGGAAAAATCGATATTATGTGGTTTGACTTTTCATATGATGATATGCGGGGCGAGAAATGGGGAGCAACAAGACTGATAGATATGGTCCGCAGATTACAGCCGGGAATCATCATTGATAACCGTCTGGAAGTCAGCGGTGAGGGAAGAGGTTCTCTGTATGACTGCGATCCGACACCGTATCATGGCGATTTTATAAGCCCGGAACAGATCATCCCGCCGGAAGGAATCTGCGACAAAGAAGGGAATCCGATGGTATGGGAAGCATGCTTCACCATGAACAATAACTGGGGCTACTGCGCAAATGACCACTATTACAAACCGGCTTCCATGCTGATCAAGAAGCTGGTAGAGTGTGTTTCCAAAGGTGGAAATATGATCCTGAATGTAGGACCTGATGCGAAAGGTAAATTCCCGAAAGAATCCTCCGCGATCCTGGCGGAAATCGGACGCTGGATGGATAAGAACCATGACAGTATCTATGGATGCGCTCCGGCAGCAGATATCCCGAAACCGGATTACGGACGTATCACCAGAAATGGAAACAAGTATTATGTCCATATTTATGAGAATACATTAGGACCACTGCCGCTGATTGGATTTGACAAGAATAAGATTGTGAAAGTACGTGCCCTGGATGACGGACATGAAGTGCCGATCTCTACTTTATGGGTGCACAGCGATTATCCGGATATCGCATTTGTTGACCTTGGCCCGGATCCTGTACTGCCGGATCCTGTAGACTATGTGTTGGAAGTAGAGATGGCTGAATAAAGATATAGAATACAAAAAAGCTGCCGTATGGCAGCTTTTTTGTATTTCTTAACCGAACTGAGATGCAGGTGTCTGTCTGGTTCAGCATCGGTTTCTCTTGTTTACGAAATAATTCAGAATCCCACCGCCTACGATAATAACAAGTGCAACAGCAACAACACGTTTCGCTGCTTCCTGCGGCATCTGGCTTTTGGAACCGATGGAATCGGAATAGAAAGTCAGGGTATAATTGATCTCATGAGGGGTACCCATGGCGGTAGTGTCTGCGATTACCGGCATGCTCTCATCCATAATGGTAACCGGGATCTGGAATTCAGAATTCGTTCCTTCCTCATTGACAGGGAGATATTTTTTACCGTCAACGATCATGTAGTCATAATTAGAACTGCTCCACTGGATATCGGCAGTTACTTCGCCGTTTTTCACAGTGATCAAAGTCGGTGAAGTGACACTGGCTTTGCCGCTTCCGCCTTCCAGCTCTACCTGGATGGAATACTCCCCATCTTCTTTATCAAGAGTGAAAGCCTGTGCAGCAGGAACAGAAGTCCATACTGACAGACAGCAGATCAAAGCTGCCAGAACTGCAAAAATCTTTCTCATATTTCTTTCCTCACTTAAATTCGATAATTTTCATCATCCCACAATTGAAATTAATTGTCAATACTTTGTTGAAAAAGTTATCCTGTTTTAGTATAATAAAAAGTACTGTCCGCACGCAACATCATTGAGAACGTAGTGAACAGTGAGCACAATAAATGAATATCTGTGAATTGCTTTGCTGCGAAGCAGCTTCTGCAATTCTGATATCATAAAAATGTATATGCAAATCACAGGAGGATATGGTAATGAGAGGAATTTTATACGGAGTAGGAGTTGGCCCCGGAGATCCGGAACTTATGACATTAAAGGCAGTGCGCCTGATCAAAGAGAATGATATTATTGCAGTACCGGGCGCAGAGGTGCGTGAAACAGTTGCATATAAGATCGCAGTACAGGCAGTACCTGAGCTTGCAGACAAAGAACTTCTGCCAATCTATATGCCAATGACACACGATAAGGCAGAACTGGAACTGAACCATGAAAAAGGAGCCAAGGCGCTGGAAGCAGCACTTGATACAGGTAAGAATGTAGTATTTCTGACACTTGGAGATCCGACTATCTATTCAACATTTTCATATGTGCAGAAGAGAGTAGAAGAGGATGGATATGAGACAAGACTGGTAAGCGGTATCACTTCCTTCTGTGCAACAGCAGCACGCCTGAATATCCCGCTTACAGAGTGGAACCAGCCTCTTCATGTACAGCCTGCAGTTCACCGCCTTGACAGTGAACTTGATCAGCCGGGAACCTATGTACTGATGAAATCAGGCAGAAAAATGAATCAGGTAAAGGAAATCCTTGAAAGAAGCGGTCGCGAAGTCCGTATGGTAGAGAATTGTGGTATGCCGGATGAACATATTTACAACGGTGTAGAGGAAATTCCGGATGATGCAGGATATTATTCCCTGATCATTGCTAAAGAGAAAGCCGAAGAGAAATGATAGAGACAAAAGATCTGACGAAAACTTTTGACAATTTTACAGCAGTGGATTCCCTGAATCTGAAAATTGAAAAAGGTGAGTTTTTTGGTCTTCTCGGACCAAACGGAGCAGGCAAGACAACGACCATCAGCCTGCTCTCAACCCTTCTTCTTCCGACAAAGGGAGAAATCCTCATAGACGGTCAGCAGCTTACGAGACAACGTCCTGATCTGAAAAGAAAAATCAGTGTGATCACCCAGGAATATTCTATGCGTCAGGATATGAATATGGATGAGATTATGGAATACCAGGGACGGCTCTATTTTATGCCGCGAAAGCAGATAAAAGAAAGAACAGAAGAACTTCTGGAGTTCTGTGACCTGCTGAAGTTTCGCAAACGTACAGTCCGTAAGCTTTCCGGTGGAATGAAGCGTAAGCTGATGGTCTGTCGGGCATTACTGACAGATCCGGAGATATTGCTTTTGGATGAACCCACAGCAGGTATGGATGCTCTTTCCAGAAGACAGATGTGGAATCTTCTGCGTAAGCTTAATGAGAAAAATCTGACGATCCTTCTGACCACTCACTATATGGAAGAAGCCCAGAACCTCTGTAACCGGGTGGCACTGATGGACCATGGAAAGCTGGAGGAGGTAAGTACTCCGCAAGCATTGATCGAAAGTCTTGGTGCTTATGCAGTAGACGAGATGACAGCAGATGGAACACAGAATCACTATTTCCATACACGACAGGAAGCAATCCGGTATCTGGAAGAGCTTACAGGGCAGGCGTCTCTTCGCGAGACAACACTGGAAGATGTCTTTGTAGAAAGAGCCGGGAAGCATTTGATTTCAAAATAGCAGATATTAACTGAATCAGGGAAGTCCCCTGCGGAGGTTGCGAAAAAAGTTAGAATAATCTGGAGAAAAATGTATGGGAATTATAACAATATTATGGGAGAAGTGGGTAGAATTCCGCCGGGACTTCTATAAGATCACGCTGGCGGCAATGATCGCACCGCTAATGTATCTGATTGTATTCGGAATGGGAATCCAGACCACTTCTCATGGACAGCCATACCTGAATTTTCTGATTCCGGGTGTGGTATCACTGACAACTATGAACGGAAGCTTCAACGCCATTGCGCAGAACCTAAACGTACAGAGACTGTATGAGAAGGCTTTTGATCAGGTGATGATCTCCCCCACACCATTATGGCAGTTTATTGCCGGACAGATCATCGGGGGAAGTCTGCGCGGTCTGTATGCAGGAGGAATCATACTGCTTCTTACAGCACCTATTGAGACAGGACTGATCTTCAACGGATGGTCCTTTCTGGTGATGTTCCTGAACGGAGCAGTATTCTCAGCCATCGGCGTGGTGGTCTCCTTTCTGGCAAAAAACCACGCAGACGTGCCGAGGTTTTCCAATTATATCATTATGCCTATGGCATATTTGTGTAACACCTTTTTCTCAACAGAGAAACTTCCGGGATTTGTAGGCAAGTTTGTATCAGCCTTGCCATTATCCCAGACCAGCCATCTGATGAGAAGCATTTCATCAGGTGAGGCGGTGAATTACACCGGTATTGGGATTCTGCTTCTTTATCTGCTGGTGTTTACTGTAGCAGCATCATGGTTTATTTATAAGAAGAAAAACCTGTAACTGACTGACAGGGAGGAGCCTGTGCTCCTCCCTGACTTATTTTGTATCCGACTGACTGCTACTCAGAAGTATCAGCGGTATTTGTGAGAACATGAAGATTATCAATTTCTCTCTTTTTTTCAGCAGAGAGATAAGGATAAACTTTGTTTATACCTGAAGTCACAGCATCATCTGACGGTACTTTTATCATGGAATAGACATCAGAAGGGTAGTTCTTAATGATTTTCATGAGATAATCTGCGAATTCTTCGTATTTTTCAAGTCCCATATAACAGTAATCGTAATAAGTAAAAAGTGTGGAATCAAAAGCACCTTCCTGTTTCCGGGAATTGCACAGATCCAGAGCAGTCTGGTAATCTTCCTGTTTGACAAGGGAATCCAGATGATCATAAAATGCAGCAGATGCTTTACATTCTGTCATGCATGTATCGTATCGTTCCTGTACATCCGGAGACAGTTCCCCCTTAATATCCTGAAGGTCTGTATAAAGCGGACTTTGAGAATGGATATTGACAGGCGGGTAATGTTTGTCCAGAAAATTAAGAATCACCAGGGCGGCATTATCATAATCTCCTGTCTTATTATAAAGTTCTGAATAAGTCAGGGCACCGGCGAAGGTGTTTTCATTTCTTTCCTTTTTGGAGTCCAGTATTTTTTTGGCATTTGTATAGTCCCCTGCTTCCATGGCTGCCTCTGCACGTGGAACAGAAGTGGAGTAATAGTCATCGGAAGAGTTGTCTACGTCAGGATCAGGCTCCAGGTAAGCAGGACGTGCATTAGAGGTGGCAATTCCGTTTCTTATCCATATATATCCCACATTTGCAGCGGAAAACAGAGCGGCTACAATGGCAAAAGCACAGGCAGCGGTAAGCCTTTTCCTGTATTTGTTTCGTTTAAAGGAAGATGTCCGGCAGACTCTGAGAATATTCTGACCGTATTGTGTGGAGTTGATTTCTGTTTCTTTTTCATATCCGGAGGATTTAAATGTCTCCAGTATCTGCTGTCTTTTCAGAATTTCTATAACAGATGAATCCATAATGTATAACCTCTTTGCTTATAGCAATTCTATAAGTTTTTTATGATATCATTCTCAAAACAGTAAACGGCAGCACAAATCCGATCAGAAACTTAAAAAGATAACACCATTCAGGCTGCTGTTCAAGGCAAAGCTGATAAAAGGCAAAGTGTCTGCCAAGATGAAAAACATCAGTAGTCAGGATTACAGAAACTGCTACTGCAGGAAGGATCCAGGCAAGTGAAGGTGAGGGGCAGATCAGGAATATCAGAAGATGAAAAAGTGCACAGTAAATCAGGGAAAAAATACATATTTCCAATGGTTTTCCACTCCGAAGACCTGGCAGTATGTGAAAAAATTCCGGAACAGGCATTGTGGAAGTGGACAAAAGAGTGGAAATGTCTTTTTTCAAATGTGTAACATCCTTATATCTTCTGGAATAATCGGCAGTACATTTATTGATTATTTTGCGGACTGATTTAGACAGACTGCTTTGAAATTCTTCTCTGCTCATCTGTTTAGGTGATTTACCGGTGAGCATAAAGGCAAAAACACATCCGAGAGAATAGATATCGACTCTGTCTGTAGGTGTCTGGTAATCCAGAATCTCCGGTGCAGCATAGGGATTGGTACCTGCTACGGTAGTGACCATATGATGGCTCCCCTTTTCTTCTCTGGCAATATCAAAGTCTATCAGTTTCACAGCTACATTCCGGCATAGTTCTGTGATACTTTTTCCGGTGGAAGATGTGGGCTGCTGCTTTTGGGAATTCAGGGGAAGGACATCTGTAAGCAGGATATTCTGAGGAGAAACATCACCATGTACCAGAGAAAGTTCCGAAATATTTTCCAGAGCTTCGCAAAGCTGAAGAAGGAAAATAAGTGCTTCTTTTTCGGAGAGTGTACGCATTTTCAGAATAAAATCCTCCAGGGTGAGGCTTCGCATTTCCGAAAGCTCCTTTGTGGGATAACTGAGGCAGGCGGGTTTCTGTATAAATTCGTTGATTGCCAGCGAATATCCGTTTTCTGAGAGAACACCATACACAGTTTCGATATAAGGCGACCATCTGGAACTGATTTTTCTGTAAATTTCAGTTAAGGAAGCAGGAATCTCTTTCAGGACTACACTGCATCTGTCAGGCGAAAGGACAGCGTGTTCCTGCCTGATTTCAGAAACATAGGTAGCATAGTAATTTCCATCTTTTTTTAATCTGGGCGGAGAAAGCTGATCTGTAAAATCAAAATCAATATAATTTTTAAGCCTGGGATAGAAATAATCTAAAATAGTCATAGAAACCTCATATTGCTGTAAATACATATAACGCCTGCTCTCTGAGAAGAAAACAGGCGCGTTTTTCGGTAAGTGATCGTGTCAGCTGTAATACATTGTATCACTTCCGGATCAAAATATAAATGATTTTCTGTGAAAAATATATAGCAATTCCCGTTGCTACGTTACTGTTCACTCCGTTCACAGTAACGTAGCCAAAATTCATTCCAGATTGCCTGCGGCAATGGAATTTTGGCTTGTATGTCTCGGGATTTTGGCATATTCATGCCAAAACACCTCGCGGAACAGTGGTGTGTGAACAGTAACAATAGTACAGGTGGAATATGTGAAACGGAACCGTCGTCATAGACGATGGTTCCGTTTTGTGATATAATGCAGAAAAACAGCATGATGAATAAAATATAATTGTTAAATATGCTGTGCAAAAAAAGCTGCTTTCAACAGCTGAACAAATGAAAAGGAGACGAAACAATGGGCGACTTGTATTCAGAATTACTGGTAAAGAAAGATAAGACGGCTAAAGACAGCCTGCTCAAATACGGTCTGATCGTTTTGACAGTGCTGGCAGTATTTGCCGGACTTATCATCACACCGCTGGCACTGATCATTGCCGTAGCGCTTGGAATTGCATGCTATTTTGTAATCCCGAAAACAGATGTAGAATATGAATATCTGTTTATCAATGGCGATTTTGACATCGACATGATCATGTCAAAGACAAAAAGAAAGAAAGTAAAGAGTTTCAAATTATCAGAGGCAGATCTGGCAGCACCGTTAAATTCCCACAGAATGGACTATTATAACGGAAACCAGAAGATGAAAGTACTGGATTTTTCATCAGGAAATTCAGAGCATAAACGCTTCGGAATCATCACAAGACTGGACGGAGAATTATGCAAGATCATCCTTGAGCCAGACGAGAAACTTGCACAGGCTATGAAAAATTCAGCACCGAGCAAAGTTTTTTTGGATTGACATAGAATCTGATTTTTGTTACACTTGTTGAAAATAAAAGGACCAGTTGCTGGTTCCTTTTTACATTACAATAGTAATTTAATTTCATATACGCAAGGGAGGAAATGCAATGGGTACTATCATTGGTGAAGGCATTACTTTTGATGACGTGCTGTTAGTTCCGGCATATTCAAAGGTAATTCCGAATCAGGTAGATGTCACAACTTACTTAACAAAGAAGGTTAAACTGAACATTCCTATGATGAGTGCAGGAATGGATACAGTAACCGAGCATCGCATGGCAATCGCTATGGCGAGACAGGGTGGTATTGGTATTATTCATAAGAATATGTCCATTGAAGCGCAGGCAGAAGAGGTAGACAAGGTAAAACGTTCTGAGAACGGTGTTATCACAGATCCTTTCTATTTATCTCCTGAACATACACTTAAGGACGCAGATGAGTTAATGGCAAAGTTCCGTATCTCCGGTGTGCCGATCACAGAGGGCAGAAAACTGGTCGGAATCATTACCAATCGTGATTTGAAATTTGAGACAGATTTCAGCAAGAAGATTAAAGAGTGCATGACTTCTGAGGGACTGATTACAGCCAAAGAGGGAATTACACTGGAAGATGCCAAGAAGATTCTGGCAAAATCACGTAAAGAGAAATTACCCATTGTAGATGATGACTTTAACTTAAAAGGCTTAATTACTATTAAAGATATTGAGAAACAGATCAAATATCCTCTGGCTGCAAAGGATGAGCAGGGACGTCTTCTCTGCGGTGCTGCGGTAGGAATCACTGCTAATGTACTTGCACGTGTTGATGCACTTGTAAAGGCATCTGTAGACGTGATCGTTATTGACTCTGCACATGGACATTCAGAGAATATTCTGAAGGCTGTACGCGAGATCAAGGCAGCATATCCGGAACTGCAGGTAATCGCAGGTAACGTAGCAACAGGTGCTGCGACAAAGGCTCTGATCGAGGCCGGTGTAGATGCAGTTAAGGTTGGTATCGGACCTGGATCTATCTGTACCACACGAGTTGTTGCAGGTATCGGTGTTCCGCAGATCACTGCTGTTATGGACTGCTACGAAGCTGCAAAAGAATACGGAATCCCGATCATTGCAGACGGTGGTATCAAGTATTCCGGAGATGTCACAAAGGCAATCGCAGCCGGTGCGAATGTCTGCATGATGGGAAGCATGTTTGCAGGATGCGACGAGAGCCCGGGAACATTCGAACTGTATCAGGGCAGAAAATATAAAGTATACCGCGGTATGGGATCTATCGCAGCTATGGAGAACGGAAGTAAAGACCGTTACTTCCAGGAGAATGCGAAGAAACTTGTTCCGGAAGGCGTAGAAGGACGTGTTGCTTACAAAGGACATGTTGAGGATACTGTATTCCAGCTCATGGGCGGTCTCCGTTCCGGTATGGGATATTGTGGAGCAGAAACTATTGAGAAGCTTAAAGAAACAGGCAGATTCATCAAGATTTCTGCTGCATCTCTTAAGGAATCTCATCCACATGATATTCATATCACAAAAGAAGCTCCGAACTATAGCGTAGACGACAAATAATAAATTTCAGGTGTAATATATGCCCCGGCTGGCTGCTGATGGAAAGAAATAAGATTTCCAGGCATGCCGGCCGGGGTATTTTTGCAGGGAGTAAAATCCCGTAAGAGAAGGTAAAAATGCAAAAGCATACAAACAAAAAGAAAAAAACAGATACCAGAACAGGAAAAACTGCAGCAAAAAAGAAAAACAGCAGGTCGAAAAGACGAAAGAGTAGCAGAGTAAGGCAGAGAAATCAGAGAATTCTTATGAGCCTTATGCTGCTCGTGATCATAGTTCTGATTGGGTGGATCATAATAAATCGGGCCAGTGAAAATGGATGGAGTATTGGGGACTTTTTACATAATTCTGACACGATGATTTCTGATGCGGAACAGTCAGGAACAGATAATGCGGATTCTTCAGGCGGACCGGAACAATGGCAGAAAGAAGGGGCGCCGTACATAGATGTGGAACTGCTGACACCGAATGAATATTCCAGACCGCAGATTCCTATTGAGAGTGTACAGTATATTGCCATTCATTATACTGCAAATCCGGGGGCAACAGCCATTGCAAACAGGAACTACTTCGAGAATCTGGCGACTACTCATGACACAAAGGTGAGCAGTCATTTTGTAGTGGGGCTGGATGGGGAAGTGGTGCAGTGTATTCCTACGTCAGAGATGTCCTATGCGACGAACTCACGTAATGTAGATACTTTGTCCATTGAGTGCTGTCATCCGGATGAGACGGGGAAATTCAATGAGGCAACTTATGATTCGGCAGTGAAGCTTTCTGCGTGGTTGTGTGTGCGGTTTGGGCTTACATCAGAGAACGTGATCCGGCATTACGATGTTACCGGAAAAAACTGTCCGAAATATTATGTGGAGAATCCGGATGCATGGATACAGATGAAATCGGATATTGCGGCGCAGATTGATGTTGATTATGGTTTGCAGGATGTTCAGTAAAACGGTGACTGTTTACACACTACTATCTCGCGACATACAAGCCGGAATTCCATTGCTGCAGGTAATCTGGAATGAATTTTGGACACATTACTGCGAACGGAGTGAACAGTAAGGTAAAACGAAAATTCAGTACAGTACAAAAAAATTTGCCTTGAAATCCACAAAGAAGTATTGTACTATAATAACAACGTGTGATTTTTTTCACGACAGTGCCTGCATGACTGGCGGAAGTAGGATTACCTACAGGGAGTGCAGCGAGTATATGAGCCGACCGCCTGGGCAGCCTGGAAATTATTCAATGAATAAATAGGTTTCCCAGGCTTTTTTTAACCTTATTTTTAATGAAAAGGAGAAAAATTATGGAAATGTTATCACTGGAAAAAGAACTGAAAGAGAATTCCTATCCTGGCAGAGGAATTGTGATTGGACGTTCCGCAGACGGTAAGAAAGCAGTGACAGCTTATTTCATCATGGGCAGAAGCGATAACAGCAGAAACAGAGTATTTGTAGAGGATGGTGAGGGAATCCGTACCCAGGCGTTTGATCCGTCCAAACTTACAGATCCGAGTCTGATCATCTATGCACCTGTACGTGTACTGGGAAACAAAACAATCGTAACTAACGGAGATCAGACAGATACCATTTATGAGGGAATGGATCATCAGCTTACTTTTGAGCAGTCCTTAAGAAGCAGAGAATTCGAGCCGGACGGTCCGAACTATACACCTCGTATCTCCGGTGTTATGCACGTAGAGAACGGAAAATTCAACTATGCAATGTCAATTCTCAAGAGCAACAACGGAAATCCGGATGCATGTAACAGATACACATTTGCATACGAGAATGCCATTGCAGGAGAGGGACATTTCATCCATACTTATAAATGTGACGGAAATCCACTTCCAAGCTTTGAAGGCGAACCGAAATTGGTAGCAATTCCGGATGATATGGATGAGTTTGCAGAACTTCTCTGGAACAGCCTGAACGAAGATAACAAAGTATCTCTGTTTGTAAGATATATTGATATTGAGACAGGTAAGTACGAAAGTAAGATCATTAATAAGAATAAATAATAGTCACTTACTGAGTACAGATAGTGCTCATAGATTATTGTGAACATAAGACGATGCTTTCGCAGTTAGAAATTATTTACAGGAATTAATTTTAAAATACTTATTTGGTTCATACGGAGGATTTATATAATGAAAGAATTCGAATTAAAATATGGCTGTAACCCGAATCAGAAACCTGCAAAAATTTATATGGCAGACGGATCTGAGCTTCCGGTAAAGATCCTTTCCGGAAGACCGGGATATATCAATTTCCTGGATGCTTTTAATGGCTGGCAGCTGGTATCCAATCTGAAGAAAGCAACAGGACTTCCTGCAGCTACATCTTTTAAACATGTATCTCCTGCCGGTGCTGCTGTAGGACTTCCTCTTACAGAGACTCTGGCAAAGATCTACTGGGTAAATGATATGGACTGGAAGAATTTTTCACCATTAGCATGCGCTTATGCAAGAGCACGCGGTGCTGACAGAATGTCCTCTTTTGGTGATTTTATTTCTCTTTCTGATGTGTGCGATAAAGATACAGCACTTCTGATCAAGAGAGAGGTATCTGACGGTGTTATTGCACCTGGATACACAGAGGAAGCGCTGGAGATCCTGAAGCAGAAGAAAAAAGGAAACTACAATGTGATCCAGATTGATGAGAACTTTGTACCGGCTCCGCTGGAACACAAAGAAGTATTTGGTGTAACTTTTGAGCAGGGCCGTCAGGAGCTTGAAATCGATGATGCAATGCTTTCCAATATTGTGACAGAGAATAAAGAGCTTACAGAGGAAGCAAAACGAGATATGAAGATTTCTCTGATCATCCTGAAATATACACAGTCCAACTCTGTATGCTTTGTAAAAGATGGTCAGGCCATCGGTGTTGGTGCAGGACAGCAGTCACGTGTACACTGTACAAGACTTGCAGGACAGAAGGCAGATAACTGGTTCCTTCGCCAGTGCCCGAAAGTGCTGAATCTGCCATTTAAAGATACAATTTCACGTGCGGAACGTGACAATGCCATTGATGTTTATATCGGGGATGAATATATGGATGTACTTGCTGATGGTATGTGGGAGAAAACTTTCACAGAGAAACCGGAAGTATTTACAAAGGAAGAGAAACGTGCATGGCTGGATCAGATGACGGATGTTACACTGGGATCTGATGCATTCTTCCCATTCAGTGATAATATTGAGCGTGCTCATAAGAGTGGCGTGAAGTATATTGCTGAGCCGGGTGGATCTGTGCGTGATGATGCTGTGATCGAGACTTGCAATAAATATGGAATGGTGATGAGTTTTACTGGTATCAGATTGTTCCATCACTAGTACATCGTTTCGTAAATAACTATACCAATCGCGTAGGATGCGGATTCGAGTGTGCTGGTATAAAAACGCAGGCGTAGCGGGCTACGCTGAGGCTTTTAGACCTGTGCAATCGGATTCGCAGACAAGTGAGTGGTATAGTTATTTCGAAAACGATGTACTAGTAACTCTAAGTGTCTGAAAATCTGCTAAAAGCATTCGCAAAAATCTCAAACTCGCTTCGCTCAGACAGTGAGATTTTTGTTCATAACGCAGATTTCCAGGCACTAAGATTTACACGATCCCTGCAAATGCATAGAAAGAGAAATAATTTCCCAGGCTGATTTTTGAAATGGTAACAACTGCTCCTTATTTATGGAAGAAAAACATAAATTCTTCATGGTAGGAAGGAACTGGTGTTGGGGGGAAATAAAAAACGTCTCCTCAGATTATCTGAGAAGACGAGTATTACCCGTGTTACCACTTCTGTTCGTTTCCGGGCTCGCGCGGGGAAACCTTGGGAGGTACGTTGTGATACCTCTACGCTGTAACAGGCGTGCCTGTCGCTGCCTAAAGCTGTTGGCTCTCAGCAGTGCCTCTCGGAAGCCATCTTCAACCTGCTCCTTGCATATCCCTCTCAGCCTTTGAATCTGTAATATGTGATCCATGGGGATTTCTCTGTAATACGGTCTGCGGATCTACTCTCTTCTTCAATGAGTTTGTGTTATTTCGTGACAGCACTCCGCTCTGTGATCGTGGAACGCTGTTAGCTATAGGAAATAGTTATTTCCTGTTATAGGGAAAATATAGCACATTTTGGTGGATTTGTAAACCCACATCGTTATTGTTCACTCCGTTCTCAGTAACGTAGCCAAACTATAACAATTCTATAAAATAATAATTTTATATCTTGACAATTTCAATCCAATATTGTATAGTATCAATATCAGTAATGATTATCGTTATTGAACAGATTATAACTGCAACTATCCTGAACAGTTATGATAAATCATTTGCAAGTAAACAGGGAAGGGAGGAATACCATGGCGACACTGAAATACAGCCGTCAGAGGGAATCGATTAAAGAGTTTCTAAGAACCAGAACAGATCATCCTACTGCCGATGTGGTATATGAGAATATGAAGCTCATCTATCCGAATATCAGCCTCGGTACGGTATATCGCAACTTATCTCTGCTGGCTGATCTGGGAGAGATTAAGAAGCTTTCCTCTTTCGCCGGAGCGGATCACTTTGACGGGCGGACCGAGAGGCACTGCCACTTCATGTGTATCAGATGTGAGCGGATCATCGACCTTGAGAGCGAGGGAATTCACCACATTATGGATCTTGCAGGTGAGAACTTCAAAGGAAAGATTACTGATTACAGTGCCAGATTCTTCGGCCTGTGTGAGGACTGCCTGAAAGAGACAGAAGGCAACTCTGATAGTTCAAAGTAGTTTTTGCTTACATCATTAGTGGCCAAATTGGGAATAACAACTAATGATAAAAAGTTGTAAAAAAGCTAAAATTAAACTTGACTTTTTCAATCAAGTATGGTAATCTAAAATCACAGAAAACAGTAATAATTACTATTATTAAAAAATTACTTTTTCTACCGCACAGACGGAAAGCAGTAAGAACTAAACGATGCTGAGATAATCAATTTATTTTCTGGCATCCCTAATAAATTCATTAAAAAGAAAAGGAGATTTTAATTATGACAAAATGGGTATGTAGTGTATGTGGTTATGTTTATGAAGGTGAGAAAGCTCCGGAAGCCTGTCCTGTATGTAAGGCACCGGCTGATAAATTCGTAAAGCAGGATGGCGAAATGTCATGGGCTGCTGAACACGTTGTAGGTGTTGCTCAGGGATCCAGCGAAGACATCATGGCTGATTTAAGAGCAAACTTCCAGGGTGAATGCTCTGAAGTTGGTATGTATCTTGCAATGGCAAGAGTTGCTCACAGAGAAGGATATCCGGAAATCGGTTTATACTATGAAAAAGCAGCTTATGAAGAAGCAGAACATGCTGCTAAATTCGCTGAATTATTAGGTGAAGTTGTAACAGACAGCACAAAGAAAAACCTTCAGATGCGTGTAGAAGCCGAGAACGGTGCTACAGCTGGTAAAACAGACCTCGCTAAACGTGCAAAAGCTGCTAACCTTGACGCTATCCATGATACAGTTCATGAAATGGCAAGAGACGAAGCAAGACACGGAAAAGCATTCGCAGGTCTTCTTAAGAGATATTTCGGAGAATAATTCTATCGGAAAATCGCATAAAATAAACCTTTTAAAGGGAGAACCTCAATGGTTCTCCCTTTTTATCCGTTCGTATTTTCATCATTGGAAGCTTAACTGGATTTCGCCTGAAGTCTGGCAACCTGATCTGTCAAAGCATTCATCTTAACCTCATTAATCATAATCCTGTTCATCCAGGTAGCCGACACATCCATCTTATTGATAAGATTCAGATGATTCTCTGCAAGGATAGAAATATTCCTATCCGTTATGTTCTCCAAATGCAGTTTGATATCTGCAAAGTTATTTCTGGTCTCTTCTTCAAAACGCTTCTGACGCTCTTCCATTCGGTCCATTCGGCTTTCGAATCCATCCATTCGACTTTCGAATTTATCCATTCGCGTCCCAAATCCTCTGACCTCTGTCAAAACAGCTTCCAGTATTTGTCTGTCTGTCACCACTTTCACCTCCTCTGTAGCCCGTATCGTTCTTTTGTATGTGATTGATTATATCACATACATAAAAATATGTCTATAAAAATATATAAACATTAGAGTGTATTTGGAAAATGCGTTACTGTTCACTCCGTTCACAGTAACACGCTTCGCGATGCACAGAATTTATGCT
>OKSA01001832.1_pt1 | contig 18504 bp, 10 predicted proteins | sample 1601181 | NCBI WGS metagenome assembly OKSA01 (sample SAMEA3541538, study PRJEB24748) | human gut metagenome | biome: human gut; feature: human-associated habitat; material: faeces | place: China | collected 2012
TTTTTTGACACCGTATTCCGTCCGGAAGGTTTGTTATGGATTGCTTTAGGGGCCGGATTGACTATTGTTCCAACCGTACTAGTCGGGTTTGTGGCTTTCAAGATGATGAAGATTGATTTCGGTACTGTATCTGGCATGTTGTGCGGAAGTATGGCAAATCCGATGGCACTGAACTATGTAAACGATACAATTCCCGGCGACAACCCATCCGTGGCCTATGCGACCGTTTATCCGCTGTGTATGTTTCTGCGGATAATTATCGCTCAAGTGTTGTTAATGTTCTTGTTGAATTGAGAAATAATTGTAAATAGTAAAATAGTAAATAGAATGACTGTTCAAAGTAACATAACTCCTGAAAGCATTGTGAATGATCTCCGTTACCTGCAACTGCTTTCCCGAAGTTTTCCTACCATTGCTGATGCTAGTACGGAAATAATCAACTTAGAGGCTATCTTAAATCTACCTAAAGGGACGGAACATTTCCTGACTGATATTCATGGAGAATATGAAGCTTTTCAGCATGTACTGAAAAATGCTTCCGGTGCGGTAAAACGTAAAGTAAATGAAATATTCGGCAACACTCTTCGTGAAGCTGAAAAGAAAGAAATCTGTACTTTGATTTACTATCCCGAAGAGAAACTGCAATTGGTGAAGGCCCGTGAAAAGGATCTGGATGATTGGTATCTGATTACCCTGAACCAACTGGTGAAGGTCTGTCAGAATGTATCTTCCAAATATACCCGTTCGAAGGTTCGTAAATCGCTGCCTGCCGAGTTCTCATATATTATTCAAGAACTGTTGCACGAATCGAGCATCGAACCCAACAAGCATGCCTATATCAATGTAATTATCAGTACGATTATCACTACCAAGCGTGCCGACGATTTCATTATCGCTATGTGCAATCTGATTCAGCGTCTGACTATTGACTCTCTTCATATCGTAGGCGATATTTACGACCGTGGCCCTGGCGCGCATATCATCATGGATACGTTGTGCAATTACCATAACTTCGATATTCAATGGGGAAATCATGATATTCTCTGGATGGGAGCAGCTTCCGGTAATGATAGTTGTATCGCTAACGTGATACGTATGTCTATGCGCTATGGTAATCTGGGGACACTTGAAGACGGATACGGAATCAATTTGCTTCCATTGGCTACTTTTGCAATGGATACGTATGCCGATGATCCTTGCACGATTTTCATGCCGAAAATGAACTTTGCCGATGCTCATTATAATGAGAAGACTTTGCGTTTGATTACTCAAATGCATAAAGCCATTACCATTATCCAGTTTAAGCTGGAAGCTGAAATCATCGACCGCCGTCCGGAATTCGGAATGGCTAATCGTAAACTTCTGGAGAAGATTGATTTTGAACGCGGCGTCTTTGTATATGAAGGAAAAGAATATGCTTTGCGCGATACCAACTTCCCGACTGTAGACCCGGCAAATCCTTACCGATTGACTGAAGAAGAACGTGAATTGGTAGAAAAGATTCATTATTCATTTATGAATAGTGAGAAATTGAAGAAGCACATGCGTTGTCTGTTTACCTATGGCGGCATGTATCTGGTTTCAAACTCGAATCTTCTTTATCATGCTTCTGTTCCTCTGAATGAGGATGGCAGCTTTAAACATGTCAAAATACGTGGTAAGGAATACTGGGGACATAAATTGCTGGATAAAGCCGATCAATTGATCCGTACCGCTTATTTCGATGAAGAAGGAGAGGAGGATAAGGAATTTGCTATGGATTATATCTGGTATATGTGGTGTGGTCCGGAAGCTCCTCTGTTTGATAAGGATAAGATGGCGACTTTCGAACGCTATTTTCTGGAAGACAAGGAGATACAAAAGGAAAAGAAGGGATATTACTACACGCTTCGCAATCGTGAAGATATCTGCGATCAGATATTAGATGAGTTCGGGGCATTGGGACCTCATTCTCATATCATCAATGGTCATGTGCCTGTAAAGACAATTCAAGGTGAACAGCCGATGAAGGCAAATGGCAAACTGTTCGTTATTGACGGAGGATTCTCCAAAGCCTATCAGCCGGAGACGGGAATTGCGGGCTATACGCTTGTCTACCATTCTCACGGGATGCAGTTGGTGCAGCATGAGCCGTTCCAGAGCCGTCAGAAAGCCATTGAAGAAGGACAAGACATCAAGTCTACAACCCTGGTTGTCGAATTCAATTCGCAGCGTATGATGGTGAAGGATACGGATAAAGGAAGTGAACTCGTTACGCAGATTCAGGATTTGATGAAACTGCTGGTGGCGTATAGGACGGGGCTGATTAAGGAGAAACAATAATTTATAATTTCAGTATCGTCACCCCGCCCTCTACAATGATGCCTTTGTCATAGGTTTTCCCTTGGGTGTAGTAGCGGCTGCCGCCATAACCGCCGGTGAGGAATATGCCAAAGCGCTCGGTCAGGTGGTATTCCAGATTGACACGTGCCTGGAGGGCATAGAGACGTGCCGGAATGCCGTAGTCCTTGTTCTTGAAGGTTTCTATATGTTGGTATCCCAGATCTCCGCTGATGAACAGCTGTTTGTAGAGCGGTAATTCAAGACCGGCACGGTAGAAGAGGGCAGCGGAAAACTTATCGCCAAAATCCAGATAATGGGTACCGCCACCGAGGATGGTATAGAAGAGCCGGTTCTTGAAACGGGCACCTACATTCAGCTTGGTGGCATTACCACCGAAAAACATCAGTTGAACTTTTGTTTGGGGATTGGCATTGACTAATCCCAACTGGAAACCATCTAATTTTTCTTTGTAGTAGTTGAATAGACCTATTTGAAGCCCTTTGGCACGTATGGCCATATTGGCAGCGCCTATTTGTAATCCTCGGGCTGTACCACCCACCACATTGCCCAGGCCGGAAACCTGAACACCGGTCATATCTCCGGCGGTGATGTTGGTAAGGGCGGACATCTGCATGCCATTCAAGTCTTCACCGATTACACTTAGCAGGCCGGCCCCTGAAAATCCTTTGAAATTTCCACCGGAAATATTGGCGAGTCCGGCAAAGTGTATGCCGGAAGCACCTTCTCCGCTGATATTCAACAGGCCGCCTATGGAGGCGCCACGATTATAGTCCCCACTGATGTTTGCCAGACCGGAAATGATGACGCCTTGCGCATGGTTTCCGGTGATACCTACCAGTCCCGAAACGGATACTCCGATAAGGTTGTTGCCATTGATGTTGGTAATTCCTGCTATCTGCATGCCTCGCATGCTTCCCCCCACCATATTTGACAGACCTGCCATCTGTACACCGTTCACATCCCTGCCGGTTATACTGCCAAGAATATTCATGCCGAGGCCATTCAGACGGTTCATGGATGAGAACACACCCAGATTGAAGCAGGTGCTTCCTATGGTATCAGTCCGCTGTGTGGAGATGTTTTTCCATAAGGAGATATTGATACCTACCGGGCCATGGTCTGTTCGTGGAGAGCGTTGTTTCCGGAAAGATTTCTCGGAGGATTTCTGAATCGTATCCGGCTGTACGCTGCCCGGATTATGTTCTTGGGCAAGAGCTGTCCCTGCAAAAAGCAGGGACACAAGGAGGAGGGAAAGGTTTCGTTTCATACTTTTTTCTATATTTCGTCCGGCCAGGGAGCTGGTTGGCGGGTGGCACGCAACAGAGGGCGCTGCGCATCCACAGACCGGAGGTAATTACTTAATTTCCGTGACAACTCTTTGACAACTTCAGGCTTCTCTCGGGCCATATCATGTTTTTCACTGATGTCGGCGGGGATGTTGAAAAGTTCCCGTCTACCGTCACCGAAATAATACACCAGCTTCCACTCGCCCGAACGGATGGAGCAAGTGGCTCCGATGCCCGGGCCGGAAGGACCCCAGCTATTGGGATAATGCCAGTAGATATCACGGTCTTTCATTTTACCTTTTCCGGTGAGCAATGGCATGAAACTGATACCGTCGCGTTGCTGTACGGTTGTATAGTTGTCTACGCCTGCCATCTCAAGGATGGTGGGGAAGAAGTCCTCTATCATCAGGTAATGGTCGCATTGGGTTTGGGGCGCTACGATGCCCGGCCAGCGGACAATCATCGGTTCACGTATGCCTCCTTCGTAGGCGGAACCTTTACCACTATTGAGCGGATAGTTCTGGATATGCAATTGCCCGGCGCGGGTATGGGCCGCCAAACCGCCATTGTCGGACATGAAGATGAGGATAGTGTTTTCCGTCAGGTTGTTCTTGTCCAGATAGTCCATGATGTCTCCCAGACTTTTGTCCATACCCTCAATGAGAGTGGCATAGGCGGCTTCTACCGGAGGAAGGCCTTTGTCCAGGTACTTCTGGTAGAAACGCATGTCAGGTTGTATAGGGGTATGGATGGCATAGTGTGCCATGTACAGAAAGAATGGCTTGTCAGTCTGCTGTGCATCGTCCAGTGCCTTCATGGCCTCTATGGTAAGGGCTTCACTTAGGAAAGTGTCGGTTCCATGATATTTCTCCAGACCGGGTACGGCAGCCAGCGGGCTTTTACCGTCTGTTTTGTTGCCGAAATTCTCCTTGCCATAGTAGCTGGCAGGTGAACCAGCGGCATGTCCGGCTATGTTCACTTCAAACCCCATTTTCAACGGGTCGGCTCCGGGAGTGCCTTCAGCACCGAAGTGGGCTTTTCCGCAATGAATGGTGTGATAGCCATGGTCTTTGAGCACTTCGGCCAGGGAGGTGACTTGTGTGGTCCGTTCCACGCCAGGCTCTTGACAAATGCCGTTAACGTTCCATTCCGGATAAATCATGACCGAGTCGGGTTGTTCATGGGTCGTGTTCTTACGGAGGGTCCAACTGGTGACTCGGTGCCTGGCAGCATTCATTCCCGTAAAAAGGCTGACACGCGTAGGTGAACTGATGCTGCATGCATAGGCCTGCGTAAACATTTTGCCTTGTGCGGCCATCCGTTCCATGTTGGGAGTATGGTACGTATCGTTGTACTTGGTACGCTGTGTCCAAAAGGGGAGGGACGTGTCTTGCCATCCCATGTCATCCACTAGGAACAGAATGATGTTTGGCTGCTCTTTTGGAGCAGGTACGGCATCCCCAGGCGGCATGCCATACGCTTCTCCCGCCATTCCGCATATCGGAAGCATGGCGGATAATAATAATTCGTTTCTCATTTAGATAATAATTTAGAAAGGGTTAGATAGGTTGTAGTTTAATTGTTTTTTTACATTATCCTTTGGCCTCCTGATACAAGAAGCGCTTGATAGATTTCTTCGGCGTTTTTTCAAATTCTTCAGGATAGATTTTCATTTTGAATATCTGGCTGTATGCGGGCAGTTCTGCATTCAGTACCACACGGTTTTCCTCCATGACGCGTTCGATGTCGTCATTGTTCAGCCCATGGGCAAAGGCATCATCGAAGTCGGGGTAAACCAGACCTACTAGTTTCTCATTCTGCTGCACGATGATGCTTTCGGCTACATACGGCATATTGTTCAGTTTGTCTTCTATCTCTTCCGGGTAGATATTCTGACCGCTCGGACCAAGGAGCATGTTCTTGCTGCGTCCCTTGATGCTTACGTTGCCTTCGGCATCCATCAGGGCAAGGTCTCCGGTGTGCAGCCAGCCGTCTTTGTCGAGTACCTCTCCGGTGGCCTCGTCGTTCTTGTAGTAACCCAGCATGACATTGGGACCACGGCAGACAATCTCTCCCGGAATGTTTTCGGGATCGGATGATAGGATTTTCACCTCCATACGCGGTGCAGCCTTTCCGCATGAACCGGGTTTGAAGCGGGTCCAATCCTCGTAACAGATGATGGGGCCGCATTCCGTCATTCCATAGCCTACCGTATAGGGGAAATCTATCATCTTTAAGAACTGCTCCACTTCCTGGTTGAAGGCAGCTCCTCCTACAATGATTTCTGCAAAGTTTCCGCCAAAGGCTTGAATCATTTGTTCGCGTACGGTCGCCTTTATCTTGTCATTGATGATGGGTACTTTCAGCAACAGTTTCATGGCGGGAGTTTCCAGCTTGGGCAGTACGCTCTTCTTTATAATCTTTTCGATAATGAGCGGAACAGCCACAATCAGGTTAGGCTTCACTTCGGTGAAAGCCTGGAAAATGATTTTGGGGCTGGGCATGCGGGTGAGGAAGAATATGTGGCAACCTACGGCGAATTCATACAGAAACTCGAATGCAAGTCCGTACATATGCGCCATTGGCAGCATGGAGACAATCTTGTCACCGGCTTTCAGCGGCAATACTTCGAAAGCAAAAGTGGTGTTTGACCAAAGGCTGCGGTAGGGCAGCATCACTCCTTTGGAGTAACTGGTGGTGCCGGATGTATAATTGATGACAGCCAGTTCGTCGGGCTGGTCCTTGTGATAACTGACATGTTCCTTGCGGAAGTTCTTGGGGTATTTCTTACCGAACATTTCGTTGAGATGTTCGCGGGCATAGTCCAACTTTTCGCTGCGGGAGACAAGAATGTAGAAGTCTGCCATCATCATGATGCCCTCCAGCAGCGGCATGGCACTTTCGTTGAGGTTTTCCCAAACCTGGTCGCCTACGAAAAGCAGTTTGGCTTCGGAATGGTTCACGATGTTGTGTACATTATCTGCCTTGAACTCGTGAAGGATGGGAACGATTACCGCACCGTAGGTCAATGTTGCGAGGAACGTTACGCCCCAGTGGGAACTGTTGCGGCCACAGACGGCAATCTTATCACCTTTCTTGATGCCGCTTGCCTCAAAAATGATATGCAGCTTTTCTATTTTGCGGGCTACGTCCTTATATTGTAGGGTTGCTCCCTTGTAGTCGGTCAGAGCGTCTAAATCCCAATTTTCCTTTATACTATTCTCTATATAGGCGATAAAACTTTGTTCCATGATATTAATTGCACATTTGATTGAAAATTGTGCAAATATAAGGGTTTATATATAGAAAGCAAACTTTTATAGGGAAAATAGTTTTTATGGCGGCTATTTGCTAAAACTCGACAGTTATACCTAAAGTGGGCAGGATAGTGCCGCTTTCCTGCTTGAGGTATTTCATTTTATAGCGCTGTTCGGCAACAGGAGCAGACGGATTTTCGATGATGCCCGTACTCATTATCACATCCGGCTGCTTCAGTTTGTTGCCGGTGATATTCTGTATGTCCAGATAGATTCCTATCATGCAGTGATGGAAGTAGAAGGACTTGTCCACGCGCAAGTCTAACTGGGCAAAGTTGGGAAGCCGCCCGGTATTATAGTACGCATAGTCGTAGTAGGGCTGTCCTTTGGCATCCCATGCTTCTACGAGTGATGATTTGTCTTCATCATAGGGAGTGTAGGGGCTGCCGCCTATATAGCTTAGCTTGCCTCCTATGCTCCAGCGCCGGGGCAGGTTGTATGTACCGCTCATGTTGAGTATGAAACGGTTGTCCCAGGCAGATGGAATGAAGTCTCCATTTGAACGGTTGCGGTATTCGCTGCGGTATAAGGTGAAGGAGGATACGAGATTGAACTTGCCGGATGCCTGCCAGCGGAACATGGTTTCCAGTCCGTAGGCCCTGCCGCTGGCTGTAGGGACGAGTGCTTCGTTGCCGGTGACACCGTAATCGTTTCCTTTGCATGCCAACGGAATGTTGTCTTGGAGGGAAAGTGGCATACGGCTGTAACGCTTGAAGAAACCTTCTGCAGAAACCATGAACCGGTCTTGCAGGTGCCAGTCCAGACCGAGGCTACTTTCAAAGACCTGCATGTACTTCAGGTCTTTGTTGAGATATTGCCCTTCATTGTCTTTATATCCCAAAGCGGTGTAGGGAGGCAATTGGTGGTAGAGGCCGGTACTTCCGCTCAGGGTCCATTGTTCCGAGAGTTTGTAGGATGCAGAGAGGCGTGGGGAGAACTGTTTCCATAGCTGCCGCATCTTTCGGTTGTAAGTGTTGCCGTCCATACGGATACCGGCAGAAAGGGCCAGACGCTTGTCGGCGGTGGTATAGTCGGAAGAGAAGAAAGCCCCCCAGCCGAAGATGTTGAGTGAGGTTTCATAGATGGAAAGCGTACCCGAATGACTGCCGTATAATCTTTGCCGGCTGTGGTTTGTATAGATGGAGTTGTTCAGTTCTGCTCCTTCTTTTAGGGTCCATGCTCCCAAGCGCGTCTGGTTTTCAAAACGCAGGGTGGTCTTTTGCTCTGTGGAGCGTAGGCGCAGGGTCAGGTTGTCTTCGGAAGAGTCATCGTTGTTGCGGTATTTCAGATTGCGGTTGTTCAGGTAGTTATGGCTCAGTATAAGGGATTGCACGTGTCTTCCATTGTAGTGTCTGTAAGAGGCTCCGAGAGTGAATGTTTCCTGATGGATGGTGGGGAGATAGCTGAGCAGATATTCGGCATCTTCTCCTTTTTCATCGGTATTCAGTTTCATCTTGTCAATGCCTACGAGACCAAGCAGGGTCAGCTCGCTGTGCTCGTTGAAACGGGTTTTTGTTTTGAATTGTCCGTCAATGAAATTGGGCAGGAAGGGCAGTCCCAAAGCCTTGAACAAAAGTTGCAGGTAGGACTGGCGTGCAGAGAACAGATAAGTGGTGCGTTGTCCCAGGTGTCCTGCTCCGCTGAGCGAGACTTCCGATGCACCGATGGTGGCTTTGAACGCCTGCTTGTCCGGATTGCCGTCCTTGAGGCGGAAGTCGAGGACGGAACTCAGGGCTCCGGAGCGGTTGGCGGGGAAGGCGCCCGTATAAAATGTAATCTCGCGTATCAGGTCGGCATTGACAATGCTTACCGGTCCTCCGGATGCACCTTGAGTGGCAAAGTGGTTGATGTTGGGAATTTCGATGCCATCCATATAAAAGCGGTTTTCGGAAGGAGAACCGCCCCGAACAATCAAGTCGTTTCGATAGCCGATGGGAGAGAAAGAAACACCGGGATAGGAGCGTACGATGCGCGAGACATCCCGGTTGGCTCCGGGACTTTTCTCTATTTCCTGCAGGCCGATGATACGCATGCTGACCGGGCTTTCGATACTTCGCCGGAAGGGGGAAGGCATCACCACTACTGTGTTCAGCAGATTGGCATCCTCTTCCATCTCTATCTCGATGAACGGGGTTGAGGCTGAAACGATATATTCGGGGGTGGAAACAGTCTGGTATCCTATGCAGGATGCTTCAAGGCTATAAATGCCCGGAGGCACCTGCTCTATCTTGAATGTGCCGAGTGAATCGGTGGAAGCCCCTTTCCCGGGGATGCCGGCAACGAAAACGTTGGCGTAGGCCACGGGTTGTCTGGACTGTCTGTCGATGACTTTGCCGCGAACGGAATAGGTCACGGGAGCCATCATGGCATGTACGGTGGGGCTGATACCTGATAAAAGTATCAGCAATATAAACAATACAGCTCCCACCTTGTGCCGCATGACATTCATGGCTAATCAGACGTCACTAATTACTTTCCCAAGTACCATCGGTACATGCGTTGCACACCTTCCTCGATATCAATCTTATGACGCCATCCCAATGCATGTAACTTGCCGGGATCGGTCAGTTTGCGCATGGTTCCGTCGGGTTTGGAAGTGTCGAAGGTCAGCCGGCCTTGATAACCTACGGTATTGACAATCAGCTCTGCCAACTGGCGGATAGTGATTTCCTTGCCCGTACCGATATTGATGTGGCAGTTGCGGATGTCCTTGTCGCCCGGCTTGAAGGTATCTTTGAAGTCGACGTGTTCCATGACGAAGACGCTGGCATCTGCCATCTCCTCGCTCCAGAGGAATTCGCGCAAGGGGGTGCCGGTACCCCATAATCTCACTTCTTCTTCGCTGATGCCGTATTTCCGGAGGATATTCAGAATGTCCTCTTTGCTGCTGTCGCCGTTGATGCCTTCCACCGGACGCAGGTTCATGTCGTGGCATACGGCATCCCAGTCGCCTTGTTTCAGGCAGTGGGCAAGGTGTATCTTGCGTATCATGGCGGGGAGCACGTGACTGCGTTCCAGGTCGAAGTTGTCGTTGGGGCCGTAAAGGTTGGTGGGCATTACGGCAATGTAGTTCGTACCGTATTGAAGATTGAAGCTTTCGCACATTTTCAGTCCGGCTATTTTGGCGATGGCATAGGGCTCGTTCGTGTATTCCAGCGGAGAAGTGAGGAGTGCGTCTTCTTTCATCGGCTGTTCGGCATCACGGGGATAGATGCAGGTGCTGCCCAGAAAGAGAAGTTTTTTCACTCCGTGGCGGAAGCTTTCGCCGATGACGTTCTGCTGTATCTGCAAGTTCTTGTAGATGAAGTCGGCACGGTAGATACTGTTGGCCATGATGCCACCCACAAAGGCGGCGGCAAGGAATACATATTCGGGCTGTTCCTCGTCGAAGAAGCGGCGTACGGCAACTCCGTCGAGCAGATCGAGTTCTGTGTGGGTCTTGCCGATGAGATTGGTGTATCCTTTCTCCTCAAGATTTTTCCAGATGGCAGAACCTACCAGTCCCCGGTGGCCTGCTACATATATTTTGGCATTTTTGTCTAACATTGTTGTCTGAAAGTTTAATAGTTCATTCAAAGCTCTTTGCTTCTTAAATACAGTTTCTTCACAAATTTCATGTCGTGCTCTGCCATGATGCGTACCAACTCTTCAAAACTGGTCTGCCTCGGATTCCATCCCAGCAGTGTTTTTGCTTTGGTGGGGTCGCCCAGCAATTGTTCCACTTCGGCAGGCCGGAAATATTTGGGGTCGACTTCCACGAGGACTTTTCCGGTCTGTGTGTCGATACCCTTCTCATCCACTCCCTGGCCTTCCCAGCACAGAGTGATGCCTACCTCTCGGAATGCCAGTGTCGCAAATTCGCGTACGGTATGCATTTCTCCGGTGGCAATGACGAAGTCTTCGGGGGTGTCGTGCTGCAGGATGAGCCACATGCACTCGATGTAGTCTTTGGCATATCCCCAGTCGCGCCGGGCATCCAGATTGCCCAGATACAGCTTGTCCTGGAAGCCTTGGGCGATGCGGGCAGCCGCCAGTGTGATTTTTCTTGTCACGAAGGTTTCACCTCGGCGTTCGCTCTCGTGGTTGAAGAGTATGCCGTTTACAGCAAACATGCCATAGCTTTCGCGGTAGTTCTTTGTAATCCAAAAGCCATACTGTTTGGCTACGCCATAGGGGCTGCGGGGATAGAACGGGGTCGTTTCGCTTTGCGGCACTTCCTGCACTTTTCCGAAGAGCTCGGAAGTGGAGGCCTGGTAGATGCGTGTCTTCTTTTCCATACCGAGAATGCGTACGGCTTCGAGCATGCGCAGGGTGCCTACGGCATCGGTTTCGGCGGTATATTCGGGCACGTCGAAGGATACTTTGACATGGCTTTGGGCGGCAAGGTTATATATTTCGTCCGGCTGCACACTCTGGATGATACGGATGAGAGAGCTGGAGTCTGTCATGTCTCCATAGTGCAGGTTAATGGTACGTTTCTGTTTCATGTCGCGTACCCACTCATCGAAGTAGAGGTGTTCGATGCGGCCGGTGTTGAAAGAGGAAGAGCGACGCAGGATACCGTGCACTTCATATCCTTTCTGCAGGAGGAATTCGGCAAGGAACGAGCCGTCCTGCCCGGTAATGCCGGAGATAAGGGCTTTCTTCATAATGTATGCTTCTTGTTATTATGTCTTTTCGGACTGCAATATTCGTTATTTTCCACGAGATGGCAAAATATAAACTATTTCTTTCCCATCACTTTGTCGATAATCAGTGCGATTGCCCCGTCGCCCGTCACATTGCAGGCAGTACCGAAGCTGTCCATCGCTATGTATAGTGCAATCATCAGCGCTTGTGCCGACTCGTCGAAGCCCAGCATGGATTGCAGGATGCCCAGTGATGCCATGATGGCGCCTCCCGGTACCCCGGGAGCGGCTACCATAGTGATGCCCAGCATGAAGATAAATCCTGCAAATAGAGGGAAATCATGGGGCATGCCTTGCATTATCATCAGTGCCAGGGCGCATGCCACAATCTTCAATGTGCTGCCCGACAGATGGATGGTGGCGCAAAGTGGGATGACGAATCCGGCAATATCGGCAGAGACGCCGTTCTTCCGACTTTGCTCCAATGTTACAGGGATAGTGGCGGCACTGGATTGAGTGCCTAGAGCCGTGAAGTAGGCAGGCATCATTCGTCCCAGTAGTTTGAGAGGGTTCTTGCGGACAAACAGTGCCGCAATGCTGTATTGGAATACCAGGAGAAAGATGTGAAGCAGGAAGATTACACCGATAATCTTAATAAAGACCATCAGGATGCCGAATACTTGTCCACTGTGCGTCATGTTGAGGAAAATGCCGAAAATATAGATGGGAAGCAGCGGCAATATCACTGCACTGATCATGCGGATGACAATCTCTTGAAAATCGCGTGCCGCATTTTTCAGTACCTCACTTTTCAGATGAGCCAGGCCCAGCCCCAGTGTGAAGGCAAGTACGAGTGCGGTCATAACATTCATCAAGGGCGGGATACCCACGGAAAAATAGGGAAGAATGCCTTGAGACTCACTGACTTCTTCTAACGGCACCCCGGTTTCTATGAGGGAAGGAAATACCGCCATACCGGTGAAGTAGGAGAGAAAGCCGGAGAATAGGGTAGCTCCGTAAGCAATGAGTGCCGTGACGACCAGCATCCGTCCGGCTCCTTTGCCGATGTCGGCAATGGCAATCGTGACCAGTCCCACAATGATGAGGGGGATGGAGAAGTTCAGGAATTCACTGAAAATGGCATTGAATGTTACGAACAGCCGTACCAGCGAAGCCGGTAGGAAATTTCCGAAAAGTATACCTAAGATAATGGCAATGATGATGCGTGGCAATAGTCCGATGTGGAAGTTCTTCATGAGCATTGGTTTTCTGTCTGGTTGAAAAATAGGCTTTCGCTGACAAAAGTACTATTTTATTTTCGTAATTCATACGAACAAATGCTGTTAGCATTTTGTTTCCATATAAAGACAAAATTTACATGAATATGAAGAATTTAAATAAAACAGACATTGGACTTATCGGTCTGGCCGTGATGGGCGAGAATTTGGCTCTCAATATGGCAGATAAGGGATGGAACGTATCGGTGTATAATCGTACGGTTCCGGGAGTGGAAGAAGGGGTGGTGGAACGTTTTGTGAACGGCCGCGCCAAAGGGAAAAAAATTGAAGGCTATACAGACATAGCCGAATTTGTAACTTCCATTGCCACACCTCGCAAAATAATGATGATGGTTCGTGCCGGCAGTGCGGTGGATGAGCTGATGGAGCAGCTGTTTCCCCATTTGTCCGAAGGGGATATCCTGATTGACGGTGGTAATTCCAACTATGAGGACACCAACCGGCGTGTGGCATTGGCCGAAAAGAAAGGCTTCCGTTTTGTGGGAGCCGGAGTTTCCGGTGGAGAGGAAGGGGCGCTGAACGGCGCGTCTATCATGCCCGGAGGCTCTGAAAGTGCCTGGCCTGAGGTGAAGCCTATCCTGCAGAGTATTGCGGCAAAAGCATCTGACGGTACTCCGTGCTGCCAGTGGATTGGTCCTGCCGGTTCCGGTCATTTCGTCAAGATGATACATAACGGTATCGAATATGGAGATATGCAGCTTATTGCTGAAGCTTATTGGGTGATGAAGAATCTGCTTGGTCTGGACAATGGACAGATGGCGGAAATCTTTGCTGATTGGAATGAGGGCAAGTTGCGTAGCTATCTCATTGAAATTACCGCCAACATACTGCGTCATAAGGACAAATCAGGAGGTTACCTGATAGATAAGATATTGGATACCGCCGGACAGAAAGGTACGGGCAAGTGGTCCGTTATCAATGCGATGGAGCTGGGCATGCCGTTGGGGTTGATTGCTACGGCTGTGTTCGAACGTAGTTTGTCGGCACAGAAGGGCTTGCGAGAAACGGCTTCCAAGCAATTTGTATGCCGACGCTCGCAGGCGGTGTACAACAAGTCGGAGATGGTGAAGGATATCTATTCCGCACTCTATGCTTCCAAATTGGTGTCATATGCTCAGGGATTTGCCGTGTTGCAGCGTGCATCCGACGCTTTTGCCTGGAACCTCGATTTGGCATCCATCGCCCGCATGTGGCGGGGTGGCTGCATCATCCGTAGTATTTTCCTGAACGACATAGCTACGGCTTTCGAGGCTAAAGACAAGCCCAAACATCTGCTGTTGGCTCCTTATTTCAAAAATGAAATGCAGCTGTTGCTTTCCGGCTGGAAACATCTGGTGGCACAATCCATGAAAGAGGAACTTCCGGTGCCTGCATTCTCGTCCGCCTTGAATTATTTCTATTCGCTGGTGTCTGCCAAGTTGCCTGCCAATATGATTCAGGCGCAACGTGACTATTTTGGTGCGCACACCTTTGAAAGGACAGACGAGTTGCGTGGACAGTTTTTCCATGAAAATTGGACGGGACACGGAGGAGATACGAAATCGGGTACGTACAATGTGTGAGAAAGGGGAGAAGATGATGAAAAAATTAGTGATTGTTATATTCGGCGCTTCGGGTGACTTGACGAAGCGCAAACTGATGCCGGCGCTCTACACTTTATATAGTGGCGGGCGGTTGCCGGAAGGATTCTCCATTCTGGGGATAGGACGCACCGAGTATACGGATGCCCGTTACCAAGAATATATAATGAGTGAATTGAGTAAGTTCGTAGCTTCCAAAGAGCAGGTGGAAGATAAAATGAAGGATTTTTGCAGCCATCTGCATTACCAGACTTTGGACCCTGCCGAGGTTGAAGGCTATCATCTGCTGGACGGACGTTTACAAGAGTTTACCGGTGAGCAGAAACCGGACAACCTGCTGTTCTATCTGGCTACTCCACCTTCCTTGTACGGTGTCATTCCCTTGCACTTGAAGGCGGCCGGTCTGAACCGTCCTGATACGCGTATCATCGTTGAAAAGCCGTTCGGTTACGATTTGGAGTCAGCCAGAAAGCTGAATAGCATTTATGCTTCCGTTTTCAAGGAGCATCAGATTTACCGCATCGACCATTTTCTGGGTAAGGAAACGGCGCAGAACATTCTCGCCTTCCGTTTTGCCAACGGAATCTTCGAACCGCTATGGAACCGTAATTATATAGACTATGTGGAGATTACAGCCGTAGAGAATCTGGGTATCGAAGGACGTGGCGGATTCTATGAAGGTGCCGGAGCCCTGCGCGATATGGTACAAAACCACCTCATACAGCTTGTGGCGCTCACTGCATTGGAACCGCCTGCCGTTTTCAATGCCGATAATTTCCGCAACGAGGTGGTGAAGGTCTATGAGTCATTGGCTCCCTTGACAGAGGAGGATTTGGAGGAACACATTGTCCGCGGACAATATACGGCTTCGGGCTCGAAAGCCGGGTATAGGGAAGAGAAGAACGTGGCACCAGATTCGCGTACCGAAACGTATATTGCCATGAAAATCGGTATTAACAACTGGCGGTGGAAGGGGGTTCCTTTCTATATCCGTACCGGCAAACAAATGCCGACAAAAGTGACTGAGATTGTTGTGCATTTCCGTGAGACGCCCCATCAGATGTTCCGTTGCGAGGGTGGACATTGTCCCCGTGCGAATAAGCTGATTCTCCGCTTGCAACCCAATGAAGGCATTGTGCTGAAATTCGGCATGAAGACTCCCGGACCGGGATTTGACGTGAAGCAGGTGATGATGGACTTCAGTTATGACCAGTTGGGCGGGTTGCCTACCGGCGATGCTTATGCCCGTCTGATAGAGGACTGCATACAAGGTGATCCTACACTCTTTACCCGCAGCGACGCGGTAGAGGCTTCATGGCGCTTTTTCGATCCCGTGTTGCGCTATTGGAAAGAGCATCCGGATGCTCCTTTGTATGGGTATCCCGTAGGTACGTGGGGACCTTTGGAAAGTGAAGCGATGATGCGCGAACATGGTGCTGAGTGGACCAATCCGTGTAAGAATTTGACTAATACAGATGAATATTGCGAGTTATGAAAAGTTATGTTTACCATTCGGCTACAGCTACGGCACATGCGTTGATTGAACATTTGATTGCGATGATGGAGCGTGAGCCGGAAAAGACCTTTTATTTTGCATTCAGCGGGGGAAGTACTCCTTCGCTGATGTTTGACATTTGGGCTAACGAATACAAGGAGGTGACTCCTTGGATGCGGATGCGGATTTATTGGGTGGATGAGCGGTGTGTACCGGCAGAGGATTATGAGAGCAATTATGGTACCATGCGCCGTTTGCTGTTGGATGAAGTAGGCATGCCCGATGAATACGTTTACCCTATTTATGGAGTGAACCGCCCGGAGATTGAAGCAAAGAACTATTCGACGCTGGTTTGCCGCACGGTTCCGCTTTGGGGTGGCTTCCCGGCCTTCGATGTCGTTTTGCTCGGTGCTGGAGACGACGGGCATACCTCCTCTATCTTTCCGGGGCAGGAATATCTGCTTTCTTCCTTTCATCCTTATGAGGTGAGTGTCAATCCCTATAATGGGCAGAAACGCATAGCCATGACCGGCTGCCTTTTGTTTGCTGCGAAGAATCTTATTTTCTTTATTACCGGCAAGAATAAGGCGGATGTGGTCCGCGATATTCTTGATTCCGGGGATACCGGTCCGGCAGCTTATGTGGCCCACCATGCCGAGCGTGTGGAATTGTTTCTCGATGCTCAGGCCAATGGCGGGAAAATGTCTACTTAGATGTACCGCTCTCCAGAATGCTTACGATGGAGAATAATGTAAAGCAGATGCCTCCCAAACCAGCCAGTACGCGTGCAGGGACAAAATAGGCATTGTGCAGGCTTGCCATCTCAAACAGAAAGGCGGAGAGAAACAGACAAGCCAGGGCCGTGAAGACCGGAATCAGCGGGATGCGGTTGGCCAGCTTGAAAGTGTTCCGCCAGATGGCGGCAAGTAGTATGACTTTGCTGGAAATGCTGTAGCATACCAGTCCCAGGCCTATCATAATATATCCTGTGGAGGAGAGTGCCGGATTGCTGTTGGCCAAGACCTGAAGTCCCCAGAGAATGCTGATGCTGCCCATTATCAAAACAAGGGCCGGCCATTGTTTCCGTTCAGCCTTTGTATAGTTGTTGCGTATCTGGCGGACGATGGTTGCAACCAGCGCCACTAAGCTGGAACAGATACAAGCAAGTCCTGCCATGACATGGCCTGCTACATAATATGCATTGTGCTCGCTGCTTTTTGACAATAGCCAGAAGGCCCATATCCATGCCATTACTGCCATAAGGGTGGCAACTGCTATCAGGATATATCCCTGGGAGGAATTGAATGCATCGGCAGGTTGTAGCTGGTCGGTACGTTCCGAGTTGGCGGGAATGAGGGTGAAGCGGGTGGAGGCTGTGGCTGTGGTAGCTACACAAGCTGTGATGAAACCGACTCCGCAAATCACGTGTCCTGCCACGAAATTGCTTGCCGTGGCAGTTTCGTGCATATAATTCCAACCATAGATTACTGTGAGTACGGCTGCCAGGTAACCAATAACCGGAAGTGCGTATCTGGCTATCGGATTGTAGGTATGAATAATTTGTCTAATGATTGTTGCCGCTGTGGCGAACAAGGCAATGCAAATCATCCCTAAGGAAAATACTACCGGACCGGCCACAAATTTTGCCGAATCCAGTCCTTCGTGGAGCACAAAGGCTCCGTAGCCGAAACAGAAAAGGGCCATCAACAAGGGTATAGCCCTGAAAAGAATACTGATACCGTAATTCATAACTGTTGTTTTTAGAGTTTCCCCTTCAAACAGCGTTTCTGTGGCTTTGTTCCTCCTTTTAAGATTTATTTGTGATGAGAAGTGTTTCCCTGTCCGTATTTAGGGAGCCAGCCTCTCCTTTTTCCAGCTGCCATCCGCTTGTTGGGAATAGAGGAAACGGTCGTGTAGCCTGCTTTCCCGTCCTTGCCAGAATTCAAAACGGAAAGGGGTGACGGCAAAACCTCCCCAGTTGTCGGGACGTTTGATACTTTGCCCTACCCATGTTGCCGCTTCGCAGACGAACGCGCGCATTATTTCCATACGGCTGCCGATGACGTGACTTTGGGGTGAAATCCTCGCCCCGATTTTACTTTTGTAAGGCCTGCTTGCAAAATAGGCGTCAGAATCGGCAGGAGCGCATCTTTCAGCTTTTCCTTCAATGTGTATTTGCCTTTCCAGTTTGTGCCATACGAAAGATAAGGATATATACGGATTTGCAGTCAGTTGCCGGCCTTTCCTGCTTTCGTAGTTGGTGAAGAAGATGAACCGGCCATTTTCCACCCCTTTCAGCAACACTGTGCGTGTAGAGGGATGTCCGTCTGACGAGACTGTAGCTACCGTCATGGCGGTGGGCTCGTACTCATCACTATGGATAGCATCGTTCAGCCAATGGTCGAATTGCTCAAAGGGATTGTCGTTGAGGTTACCCGGTGTCAGCCTGCCTTTCTTATATTCTCTTCTGATGTCAAAGAGTTGTGATTTCATTATCGTGTGGCATTAGTGTCCCGTTAAAATGGGACGAGTTAAACAATTAATCAAATAGCCCCGG